>ENA-UOYA01003536-UOYA01003536.1-activated-sludge-metagenome-genome-assembly--contig:-NODE-3536-length-13846-cov-19.871945_pt1 | contig 13846 bp, 19 predicted proteins | sample MGYA00238163_ERZ764804 | MGnify/ENA primary metagenome ERZ764804 (study PRJEB28919, sample SAMN05720223) | activated sludge metagenome | isolation source: Anaerobic digester | place: Hong Kong...
TTAAACCAATATCAATACCTAAAGAATTATTTAGGTGACGTGAAAATAAACTCATGATTATTGTTTAGATAAAGCTAATATCCATTTGCCTTGAGCAACAATAAATTGAGCAGTATACCAACCCATTCTTTCATATTTATTTTCTAAAGTTTTTAATTGTTTGTGAGTAAATTTTTTATTATTATTCCAATGAAAGGTAGGAGGATAGACTTCTGCAAGCTTTTCTTGGAGGTCGTTAGATAAAACAATATTAATTCTTTTTTTACTCTCAGTATCTTTTTCTTTCAAATATTTATCAATGTAGTGTTCAATTTCTTTAACGACCTCGCTTTTTAATTCTATGGGTTTATTTTTTGGAGCAATAGCCATTTCTAAATATGTTTTAAATAATGTTTTTTCCATATTATATATTTACAATAATTTTGCGGAAAGTTCGGCTAATTGTGATCTTTCGCTTTTAAGCATATTGCAATGTCCAAAAATAGATTGACCCTGAAATGTATTAATTACATGAGCCAATCCACATGAATATTTATTTAGGTGACGTGAAAATAAACTCATGATTATTGTTTAGATAAAGCTAATATCCATTTGCCTTGAGCAACAATAAATTGAGCAGTATACCAACCCATTCTTTCATATTTATTTTCTAAAGTTTTTAATTGTTTGTGAGTAAATTTTTTATTATTATTCCAATGAAAGGTAGGAGGATAGACTTCTGCAAGCTTTTCTTGGAGGTCGTTAGATAAAACAATATTAATTCTTTTTTTACTCTCAGTATCTTTTTCTTTCAAATATTTATCAATGTAGTGTTCAATTTCTTTAACGACCTCGCTTTTTAATTCTATGGGTTTATTTTTTGGAGCAATAGCCATTTCTAAATATGTTTTAAATAATGTTTTTTCCATATTATATATTTACAATAATTTTGCGGAAAGTTCGGCTAATTGTGATCTTTCACTTTTAAGCATATTGCAATGTCCAAAAATAGATTGACCCTGAAAGGTGTTAATTACATGAGCCAATCCGCACGAATATTTATTTAAATAGGGGACATCTATCTGATCTGAATCGCCGGCAACTACAACCTTGCTTTTTAATCCAGTTCTTGTTAAAATTGTCTTAATTTCTGATTTTGATATATTCTGACTTTCATCAATGTATATAAAAGCATTATGAATAGATCTGCCCCGGATATATGATAGGGGAGCCACTTCTATAACTCCAGAATCAAATAAATACTGAACTTTAGATTTATCTGTGTCTTTTAATACAACATAAATAGCATCATAAATAGGTTTCATCCAGGGTTCCATTTTTTCATCTATTTCTCCTGGGAGAAAACCCAATTCTTTTCCCACAGAAATAACAGGACGAACAATTACTATTTTTTTATAAATAGGATTTGCGCCTATTACCTGATCTAAACCGCTGGCGATAGCAAGTAAGGTATTATGAGTTACTATATAATCTTTTGTAATATACAATTTTTCGTCAGAGTCAATAGATATACATTGAGCTTCTTTTTTACCTATCAATTCAACACCAGTGATATACCGAATAGGAAAATATTTCGTGCGTTTTTTAACCCTTTTCATTTTTCTGTTTAATTTAAAAGGCCTAATATTGTTAGGCAAATTAATATGTATGGTATAATTAATTTTACCAGTTTTTTTCTCACCTTTATAAAAATATGTGGGTAATTTTTTAGTAATATAGGCTATTCCTCCAAGAGACTGAACCAAAGCAACAAAATCATTTTTTAATTTTTCTGAAGAGGTGGAAAAGGAAACTCTACCCCTTTTGTCACAACAACCATCGGTATCCATAAGACCTTGTAACAATCTTATTCTTTGCTTTATAGAAGCAAACATATATTCATTTGGAATAAATTTATTTAAAGAACTTTTATTATATAATCCCAATCTGTTTAGTTCTGCCTTTAATGGGTTTGAAAATTTAAATACCTTGTCGGAGCATATACGATATTCGCAGGGTTTTTTTAATTTATTAAAATAATGTCCAATTTTTTTTAGCAAAAATTGCAAATTTCTTATTAAGCTTAAATCAAGACTAGCAAAAGTAATGCAGCTATTTTTTAAACATCCATCGCCTATTAAACAGCCTAACAAATATGGATCTATTAACAGATTCTTTTCAGAAAAAGCGACGGGAGCAACAATAGGAATAGAATATTCTTTGCGATTATCTCTTTTTGCGTTTAAAGAGCTCATTATTTCTTCCAACGACCTTACTTTTCCTGGACGATTTTTAGATCGCTCCAAAACATTTTGGGTAAGCCACAAATGCTCTTTACAACATTCTGTCGAACTTTCATCTGAAAAAGTAACTCTATAAATATCCTTAACACCTTGAGGAAAAACTCCGATGACTTTACTTATTAACCCTTTATTATTAATAATTTCATCACCGACTTTTATATCCCCCATAGGAATCCAGCCCGATGGTGTTAATACTGGTTCCGTTAGAGGTTGAGCTTTTCCGGCCCCTGCTATGCCAGACAAACCTACTAATTGAATTTTAGGGTTATTCAAAAGCCAAAGAGCATGTTCTTGCTCTATATTTTTCGCTCGAATATCTCCGACTTTATTATCTTGTAATAATGAAATTTTATCACTAGATTCTACAACACAATCAAAAACATCATTAACAATAATTCTGGAATTGATAGGAAATCTATTGGGATAAAATAATTTGCCTTCAATGCCTCCCAATAAATTCATATCTGAATTGGATACTTGAACTTTAGGATAGTTAGGCGCGAATATATCTTTGTTTTGTATTTTATCTGCCTTATAGTCTTCTGTTTTAATTCTTAAAGCATTTGCGGCTATACGTAATCCGGCGTCTTTAGAAACTAATATAACTTCTTTTTTCTTTTTATACCATTTGCTTTCTTCTTTTTGAACCTTTAAAACAGTGGCAATAATTTGATTATCACGTTTCTTTTTATCAAATTCTCGAGGTAATAATTTAGTGTCTCCACCGGTAATTTTGATTTTAATATTTTCTGTTAAACTAACAAAGTTATCCAGATATTTATTAGATTCAATTATTCGGTTTAATATTCTAAAGAAGGTCCTCGCGGCATGAGCCTGAGTAGAGATACCTTTTTTAAAGGTATCTACTTCTTCATACACAGCATAAGGAATAACTATTTTGTTCCCTATGAAATTATGTAAAGCTCGTGAGTCAGAAACAATAACGCTGGTGTCAAGGACAAAGATTTTTTCTACCATGTATTATTATATACTAACGCAGAGTAAGTTCCTTGTCAATTATTTTATTCTTTAATTCTTTAAGTTTATCTATATATCCTTTGCGTCTTAAATATTTAAATGCAAGATTCGATGGGTCAAATTCCCCGCCTTCTTTTAATGTCTCTTTACGTAATTTTGAAATACGATTTAAAAGGTTTTCAATGTCGTCAGTTTTATTAATTGTTTTTGAAGATAAAAGAGTTTTACATTCTTTTTCTAAATGCTTAGCCTTATCTAGCACTTCTTTTGAATTAAATTTAAAAATACCTTGTTTAGGTTCTTGAATCCATTTGTCCTGTTTTAATGAATAAACTCCGGCATCAAAAGGCAATTTATTTTCTTCATCCTGAGCAAATAATTCTACATCATATTCGTAAATAGTTATATCATGAGTTTTTGCCCATAATGATTTTTTATCGAACATATACTTGAGTATAAGTTCTTCGTTCTCATCTATATCGGAATATTGAATAACAAGATGTAAATCTATATCAGAAAATTTTGTAGAAGACCAATTATAATTGGCGTTAGAACCCGTAAAGATAATGTCTTTAATTGGAACTTTATTGTCAAGAAACTTATAATATTGATCTGCTATTTTAAGCAGTTTAGTTTTTACGGCAGGTTTAAGTTTAAGGTCCTTGTCCCAGAATTTAGGATTGAGGCTTTCCTTTGGAATAAAGGAATCAAGGACCTGTTTTGTAGATTCGTTAAATAGGTGTGAAAGTAACACCTATTATATTTTTTAATTTTCGTAGCTAACCAGCAATTTTCTGGCCGAAAATCCACCTTTTTCTGATTTCTTTGTTTTCTTGGCCTGTTTAACTTCTTTCATAGTAGCTCCAGTAGCCTTAAGAAGAGAATCAATTACTTCGAGGACATCCGCAATTTCTTCTACCATTTGTTCTTTACTAGTAGAAGAAGCTAATTCTTTTACTTCCTCGACAATCTTATCGCGAAGAGCTTGTTCAAAATCTGCATCCTCTTTAATTTTTTTCGCCTTTACTTTATACCCTTGTTCTTTAAGAATACTTGGTATTTTATTTCTTACCAATTTGTTTGGTTCTTGTTTCATTAATTCTCCTTTTGTTTTATAGCTTGTAGGCTAACTTGTTTTTTTACTTTTTGTTTGTTTGAAAATTCAGATAAATCAAAAACGGCGTTAGGATTATCTTTTAATATTTTCTCAAATCTTTCATTGCCGTGGACGGCAAATTCTTCTTGAGTCATTGCATCTAATTGCTTTCCAGAATTTTTATCAACTATATAAATTTTAGCATTGGTGTGAATTACTGTTCCATCTAAATCAAAAAAAGAAATAACTTTATTATTACTTGAGCTAATTTCTTTGTCTAGTTTATTATAATCCCAACCTTTAATATCATAAACCTTAATGTTATCAATTTTTACTTTTTGCTCTGGGAATAATTGCTTGACATATTTAGAACGGTTTTCGACCACATCAATATTTTTTTGTTCATCCTCAAAAAATTTTACTTTATCATAAGCAATTTTAGAATGACCTATTCCATTTCTAAACTCTATAAGTATTTGTAATTTTTTGAGAGCAGTAGAATCACCTCTCATATTCTTAGCAAAAGAGGGATCATTTACGAATATGTTGTATTTGATTTTGTTTTTAGTAAATCTTTCTATTAATTTTATTATGGGCTCATTACCTTTTAATGAACCCCTGGCTGTTAAAACTCCAACATCATGACCTTTTTCTAAAGCTCGCATCATTGCCACTAGACCATTAGATAAACCCCTACGGTATAGTTTTTCGAAACGATAATCTTCAAAAACAAAATCAAGAATATTGGATAATTTACTCATGTATTATATTTGTTATAATCGATCCCTTTATCCAAACAAAGCTTTTTAAAGCAAGCCCTTGCAGAGATTACAAATAATTCCGGATCAACCCATTTCAAATATTTATGATGAATATTAATAAGCTTAAAAATATTATGAGTATTCACTTCATCTAAAGATTTTTTAAATTCATAAGGGTCAAGATAAAAAGAATCACCCTTTACCAATCTACCTCTACAAATATTTTTAGCCGTATTGTATTTAAAATTATCGCCCACTGAAAGAAGTGAATATGAAAAAACTAGTTCGTCGTCTTTAAAATCCAAAGCTACTGAGCCAATAGGAACTCTTGCCGTTCCATTTTTACCAAATGTAACTTTATTTTTCCAAGGCGAATTATCAGTCGCTTTAATTTTAGCTCTAATATAAAAATGTCTCATTTAATCTCCATTATTTTTTTAATCCAAGAGTCAAAATCATTATAAGTCATCGTTGCAAAACCACGATTAACTTTTAATTTTAAAACTTTTCTTTCATTATCAAATTCTACTATCCTGCAAATATTGCCCTGTAGGTCTGTAAATTTTTGTTTCAAAACTTTAGGGTCTAAGCTATTTATCACGGCGCTATCAGTGGGTAAATATATTTAGGAATAATTTGCGAATAAGTACATACCCAATAAATGACATATAACCATCCACAAAACATGTGAAGTATTGCCCATATAACTGATTTGTTAATTGCGAACGAAAGAATCGCCGCAAAAACAAATCCAGGAATTACTGTAGTAGAAGTAGAAAAATTTTTAACTGTTTCCTTAAATTCCACGATTTACTCCATAATATGATTTAACTGTTAAGCCCGCATTATTCAGATGTTTAATTGCCGAACGAATAAATTCTCCTCCGGAAGAAAATAAAACACGGCGAGGATGACCACCCATTTGATTAGGATATTCTTTACAAAGATTTTCTACTTCTTCATAAGACATACGGCGAAAATCTACAATTTTATAATCATCGATTTCTTCTTCCTTGTCCTCTTTTTCTTCAAGGTCAACGATTTGAGTTGTATACGGTTTTGTATCCTCGTATACGGCCCGAACTTTATATTCGCAAGTACGCATTTTTTGTTGATTATAATCAACAGGTACTGCAACTACATCTTTTGGATGTACTTCAACTTCCACAAGAACATCACCAGAAAAGCTTTGAGCATATTCCCAGGAGGCTACATGAAGTCCTGTAGAGCAAGTTTGATTAGGATCAGGGTTTACATTGTCCCTATTCATTTGAACAATTTCGCCAACTTCATTGCAAACTTTTTTTGTATGAGAATCTACTAAACGTCCATCAGCAAGTCGAGTTACTTTTTTATAGGCAATGAATTTACCATCCGGAGTAATAGGATGATGATCAGCCTCAAGAAAACCAAAGAGCTGTTCGATAGAACGTTGGCTTGGATTCTTTTTCAGATTGTTCCAAAAATTAATTAATGGACGATAAGGTAAATTTTCAGAGTGCATTGCGATAATCTTTTTACTGATAGCGTCAGGAATTTCGGAATCATCTGTTTTAAAACGAACTACATCGTTTTCATCGACATAAATCAAATCATCCGCCCATTTCCTAACAGCTTCTTTTTTATCAAGCAAAGCAATTAAACCTTGTTCATCTTCTTCACGAATACATTCAAAAGCTTTGTCAAGCAAATCTTGTCTATTTGCAATATCGATAAAGAAAGGTTTTTTTCCTGTAATATTTACTACAAGATATTTATTCGTTTTTGTCCAATTAATCATTTTTGTCCTCTTTAAATTATAGTTTATTTTTGTACTTGTAAAATTTGTTTAATTACTTTTTCCGCTTCTTGTTTATTCTCTGTAACTCGAATAATATCAAACAGAAAAAGTGATTTGTATTTTACTATAATGCATTGTAAGGCTTTTATGTTGTCCGATAATGTTTTCTTTTCATCAGAGTCAAATTCGTTCCACCAATCTCTAATTAGCTTTTCGCTAACTACTATTCCTCTATTAAAATCAGATACATTTTTATGATCTAAATATTTAATGATTTTATTTTTTTCATTCACCTCAAGAAAACTAATTGTGTTGTCTAACTCGTGAATATAATTTATATCCCTTGTTGTTTTCCTTTCTTCTTCCGCTTTTTGAGACAAAACAAATTTGCGCAATTTATCCTGGTCAAAAATTAAAGGCAATAAGTTTTTATTTTCAACGAACTTAAAATTAGTCTTCAAAAGCTTTTCAATAGTTTTCGATTTAACGCGCACGAAAGCTACATTGTTTTTAATGTAGGTAAAACTGTAATACATTTGTCTTGTGAAGTTTTCCCACGCGAAATTCGCTTGAGCATATATTGGATAAATATAGCTAAATGAAACATTGCTATTAAAGGTTTTATTATTTGCATCAAAGGTTAATTTTGTAGCATATTTTTCTCCACCCAGAATAACATCCATTTCTATTAAAACTGGTTTTTGTAAAGGATTCCTTTTTGAAATAAGTTTAAAATTAGGAACAGTCGAAATCAACTGAGGTTTAAACTTATCAACAAAAACTTTCCAATTAATTAAATTGGCCTCTTCTTCTTTAAGGTATTTTATGAAATAATCTATTGAATGAATATTCCCAGGTAAAATATTTTGCGCCTTAAGAACACCAAACTCAATAGTATTATTTATATTTTTTACTTTGAATTGTTCCGCCAAATCAATAAAACGCCTCGAAGGTAGATTGACAAGAATATATTTAATGCCTTGTTCTTGTAAATATTTTGTTTTTAAAGAAACATTTTCTTTATCGCGAATATAAAATTTATAATCGTTATATTCATGTTTAATATATTCCGCCATACCCCCGAAAGTATTAAACTCGGTTTTCACATTTTTCCCATACCTTGATTTATATGTTGCAAAAACAGAAGATAAAGGAAAAAATTGGTCCGCAAAATTTGTTTTGGAAACATATTTACCTTTAAGTTTAATAGAATGACCGGAGGCGTAATTAAAAATATAACCTTTTTCTGTAAGGTAAATCTTATACATCTCTGTATAAATATCAATAGGACAAGTTAATTTTTCAACTGATTGTGTAACCTTATTTCCAAAATCATCAATAGCTTTTATCAAAGCGTCGGACAAATTTTGTTTCGAGGCATCATTAATAAAAATAGTTTCACGGTTAGTAGAAACGGGAAGAACGCCGTTATTAAATTTTACAAAAAGTACAAAATGCTCGGCGTCGTAATCATTAACGATAATATTTAAGTTTTTAGAATTAATTTTATAAGGGATTCCATCTATAAGCGCAAAGACGCCTTTGTATACAGAATAATGCCTATCAGCCCTGCCAAAAGCATATTCGCTATTATTTTCATAAAATTCAATTTTATGTGTTTCAATACTGCTTATTGGAATACCAGTATACTTTGGCGGAATATCCCACTGAGAAGTATAAAACAGCACTTTCTTATGAAATTCGTTCACATCTTCCCTTTTCAAGGGAATAATAATTTCTGTGCCATTGCCTTGCGAGGTATTATTTTCATTAAGCAAAAGCAATTTTCCTCGACGAGATTCATCAAGAGCGGCGATATAAGTATATTCAATATAATTATGAACTGTACGAATATAAAAAGTATCTGTATATGCGAATGGTGTTTTTGCTCCGTATCCAAATCCACCCGTAAGCAAATTTGAAAGCCGTTTTGTGCTGGCACCAAATTTTACAAATACATCTGCAACTCGCCGAGGTGAAATTCCAGGACCATTATCTTTAAATATAACTACTGGATTATTTTCTGTCCAGATAGATTGAGTATTAAAAATAATTTCAGTAGGAGTTAAATTACCTACCTCGCGGTTAGCATCACGAGAGTTAGAAGCTACCTCTCGGCAAATTGCGCCGATAGGATCGCTATACATTTTTGAACGAAGAGTTTCGAGAATTAGACCGATATTTTCTTTATCAATATCAAATTCGATTTCTTTAAAATTACCAGATGTCTCAAGAGACAACTCAGACTTTTGTAATTGCATTGTACTTCCTTTTGTAAAAAAATTGTATAAAAGTTTATATTAGCCGTTGTAAATTTCTTTTTTTGTTATTGTGTAACCTGTAACTTTCCATTTACCATCTTCTAAAAAAGTCTTATGCCATTCAATGGTTTCAATGTCTAAATCAACTAGAACATTATCCACACTAGACGGGGTGTTATAAGAATCCTTAGGAGCTTCTACGTAAACTTTCATTTGTATATTATATTTTAGTTTTTTTATTTTAAAATTATAAATTTCCAAAAACAATAAGTGAGCGCAAGAGGCAGCAGTACGCCAACTATAAAACCTTGTTTATATTCCTCTTGTTCTTCTTGTGGAGGTTGTTTATTTTTTCTCTGTTCTGCTCTTTCTAATATTTTTTGCTGATAAAAAGGCATGCGTACTTGATATTTTGAAATTTTTCTATACATATCATTCCTTATCTATCAAATTTAGAAACTCTTTACGAATTAAAATGGAAATTTCTGTCATAAGAATTTTACGCAAATCATTTGACAATACAAAATCACCATTATCCTTAATATAGTCATTTCTAATATCTTCAAGCATCATATTAAGAATTTTACCAAAATCTTTATTTGTAACTTTACCTATTTTTGAAACAACATTATTTAAACGATTTTCAGTATTATAGGCGCAAATCGCTTGTGCAAGTTTTACTATTTCCGGATCTATTTCTTTAACTTCACCTTCAAGTTTAGGTTTTTTACCATGAGTGACTTCTTTGAATTTATCATTTTTATTCTTAAGAATAATTCTCGAGCCATCATTAAAATACCGGGTATCTATAGGTTTAATTACAACTCCCTCGCAAATATTATTTTCGATGGAAGGCAAACCAAATTGCTGATGTAGAGGATCGGGAAATTCATTTGGATATTTTAGGCATTCATCGAAAGAACCAATGAACAGAGGCTTGCAATATAAAACTTCATTTTTATCGCAGCAATTAATGACATCCTCGTAAGAAAGATAGTGTCCATTAACCTTAATGTCAAAAATAATAAATTTATTCTCAGGGGAATAATAAACTCCTTTTTGAACAATAGTTTGATTATTTACTTTGGGCACGTCTTTATGAGGATAAATTCCGCCAAAAATTTCTCCATAAAAAATTATTTCTGCATAGTCACCAAATATTTTTCTTAAATATGTATCCGCTTTCAAAATAGAAGCGGCTTGTTTTTGCCACACTTCTTCATGATTAAAAAACAAATTATTGTCACTTATAAAAGAAGAACGCTTTGCAAATCGTATTTTATCTCTATTGTTCGAATAAATACTAAAATTAGAACCATGTACTTTAAGTGTTACGCACCATAGTCCTTCATTTTTACCTTCTGCGTAAATTTTAGTTATCGTTTTTGAACGATAAGTATTTTCGATTGATGAATATTCTTTATGTTCCATTTTTATTTTCCGTATTTTTTAAGAAGTTTACGAATATACATTCCGCGTCCAAAAATATTTTTGGGCTGCATTCTAATTCCCCACCAGGCGAGTTTTACCCAATGAAGTTTTTTCTCGCGCTCCAGAAATTTTCCATAAAGCATACTGATTTTAAATGGAATTGCAATTTTTATTTTAGTCAGCTCTACAGGAAATTCACCAGTCACAATCATGTTTGAATATTCAACTGTTCGCTGAGTTCGCCACACAATACGTTTCTGCATTGTATCTATAACCATTTGAAATTCAGTATACATATTCCATAGCAATCGAGAAAACGCCTCAAGAGCTACAAGAATAAAAATAGCTTCAAGAATATAATATTTCATTGTTCCTCACGAATATAATAAATTCCATTAAAACCTTCATCGTGAGAAGGCTTTTCATAATTGTTTAACATTTGATCTATAACCATTAAAGGCATATTTTTATTTTCTGCCTGACGCAATTTATTTCGTTCAATCAAAACTTCTTTAGGCAATTCAAAAACAATAGCCTCAATTTCGTAAAGAGATTTATCAATTTTATTAATCCAACGTTTGCGGGATTTTTTAGACATGTTTGTCATGTCAATTACAAAATTTCCGACACCATTTATATTGTCAAAACGTTCTTGCAAAATTTTGTCAACCTGTTTTTGATCGACCGAGTTCCAGGCTTTTTGATAGTCTGAAGTATTTGCCAATTCCATTACAATATTATCACGGCTAATTATAATTACATTGTTCTGAAGATGATTTTTAATCCAGGTTGATTTTCCCGAGCCAGGAGCACCTATCATTATATAAGCTTGCAACATATCACCTCACCATAAATAGAGCATAAAACATCATAAGGAAAAGTATAAATTCCAAAAATGCAAATAAAAAATATTTACCTATATCGACAATATACATAATAAAAGCTATTATGTATATTGTCGCCGGCTTATATTCTCTCATTTAGGTTTAGAACCAATGAGAGTAATGGGCATAGACATTTGATAACGCTTGCCTGATTCTGGATTTACAAGCTTTCCACTCGCGTAAAAGCCACGTGATCCAGTTTTAAATTCTTTTTTTTCCGCAGTAAATGTTCCCCACACTTTACCTTCAGAATCTTTAAATTCAACAGTAAGAGTGTTCGGCGCTTTTTCGTCTACCATTATTTTACCTCTTCAAAAGTATTTGCCAGCAATCCCCAAAGTTCTTTATTGAACCTCAGTTCTTCACGAATATTTTTAATAGGACGTGTACGAATTTGTCGGCCTTCTTGATTATGGGCAACAACTCCGCCTCGCGCCATGTGTTCCTGCACTGTATTAAAAGTGTTCCACAAGGTTCGCTCTTTATCCTCTGGGCGGTGAGGAGCGATATACATTTCGGGAGTGATTCCATGAGGACGAATATAATCATATTTCCAGCGCAAATTAATTGCCGCTTCGGCGAATTCAAGCTGTTCATCCACAGTAAGTTTTGTTTCACGATAATCGTCAATGCTTTTCAAAACCTCTGTAAACCCATCAATGGTATGATTAATCATTTCAAGAGCTGTATTTTCATCATACCCTTTATGGGTAATTCGCATTGAACGAAAACCACCGGCAACTCCATCTTCTACAAGAAGACCATTTGAACAAACCTGGCGGAAAACTCCGATATGAGCACGGAAAGCATTTTTGCCATCATGAGAATTTGTAATAACCAATTCGGGAATTACAATATCTCCACTTTTACTGTGTTTGACAGTAATGTTTTCTTTTGCTCGAAAACGCAGCAAATGTTTTGCGTGTTCAATTGATTGAGCCCTAGCGCGAACAGTAGTTGCATGTACAGGAAGCCAATCTTGTTCTTTTAAATCTTTAATAATTTTTTCTGTCGGAATAAAAGTGTATTTGTCCGAGGTGCGTTCATGTTTTGACTTTGTGAACACCGCTGGAGCAAGTGTCGCGATGTCATCTTTAGAAAGAATTTGTTGCATTTATTTTCCTCTTTTTATTTTAACTTATACCTAGGCTTCGCCGGTACGGCTAACGGTTTAGCTTGACTGACGTCAAGTTCGCCTTCATAAACCTCTTTGGCAATCAGTTACATTGTTGTCCATTTAATCGCTAAATAAGCAAGCTTTGGGTAGATGGTTAAGGCCATCACTTTGAGCTCATTCATTCTCACGATCATACACTATTATAGCATACCTTTTGTTTTTAGTAAATGTTTTTATAAAAATATATAATATGCTAGAAAAAATATTGCAGACAGTCAACAAGTTTAGAGGCTTTTTAATTTCAATCTTTATTATTATTCTACTGGTAGGATTAAGCTTAGGTGGATATAAACTTTACAAGTGGATTTATCCAAAGAAACAAGATACAATTGAAAGTTCTGATCCTAAAAAAACAGTTAAAATAGATAAGAACAAAAAGGCGACTCAAGTTTTACCAGAAGCAAAAGAGTTAGATAAAACTATAGAAGAAATATTATCTACAATGTGATAAGAAATATTTTTGGATTAATTTTGTTTGCTCTGCTATACATTAATCTTGTATTACCCGCAATTAAATAATAATCATTTTTATTTTTTAAAACAATTGCTGCTGGAAGTTCCTTAGCTTCAATTAAAGAATGCAAATTTTTACCATATTCTTTGGCCAATCTTTGCGCATCTTTTAATGTAGTAGTTTCCCACGAATCTGTATTTTGAATTTTTTCCCATACATCATCTTGTAACGTAATTAATTTACCTTTTTTAAAGGCCTCAATTAATTTATTTTTATCAATTCTTAAATCTTCCGCCGTTCTTTCAAACTCTTCAATTTCTTCTTTCAAAGAAGGCTTTTTCCAAGTAATATTTATTAAATGTTTTTTTAATAACATTATTTCTTCTTTTTAGGAATATCATATTTATAGTCTTCATAAATTAATTCTTCTTTATCTGTATAAAAATCTATTCCTTCAAATTCTCCGCGATTATCTAAATATTCATATAAAGCCGCATGAAGTTTAGTTATTTTTTCATTTTTCTTTTCGGCTTTTTCCTGGAATATTTTTTCTTCTTCGCTTAATATTGTTAATAAGCTTTGTTTTTTATTAAGAGCTTTTCGTTTTAATAAACTAACCTCCGCTAGTTCAGGTCCTACGAAAGCTTCTGGCGCTCCAGGCGTAGGTTCTGCTTCTGGAGCCGGTTCACCTTCTGGAGGAGTTTCTGGGGCTGGTTCACCCAAGGCCGCAGCAGCCTCAGGA
>ENA-UOYA01003538-UOYA01003538.1-activated-sludge-metagenome-genome-assembly--contig:-NODE-3538-length-13844-cov-6.595402_pt1 | contig 13844 bp, 12 predicted proteins | sample MGYA00238163_ERZ764804 | MGnify/ENA primary metagenome ERZ764804 (study PRJEB28919, sample SAMN05720223) | activated sludge metagenome | isolation source: Anaerobic digester | place: Hong Kong...
ATCGTCGGCAAGGTCGACGAACTGGTCAAGCGCACGGGATTCCAGCAGTGAACACGAACGGGAACGGCCGGCACTGCCGGGTCCCGGGCATACGGCGCGGCAGAAGGGCGGTCCGCTGTTACGGCGGTCGCGCTACGCAGCGGTGGTCACGCTGAGGTAAGGAGTCCGGGCCGTCCCTGCTGCCTCGCCATCGCCCACGCTCCGGATTCGGGCGGGGTCAGTGGTGCCGTTCTCAGTATGAGTTTGACTCGCGGCGGAGTACATCCGTCGATTCGCCCATTTAGGCCGGGATCTGCCTGCTCACTTAAGCTACGTAACACACTCTAGCCCGCAGCGGCCATGCCGGGAGCACGCCTGGAAGGCCTTGAAGCCTTTAGTGCATATTGGGTTGGTTTTTGAAGGCATACTAAGGGACTCTCCCGAGTGGCTCGTTTTCGCTCCCGCAATAGAATTACTGGTGGAGGTTTGTCAACACGTGAAGCCACAACGATCAAACCCCAGCCGCGCAGGCCAACGCGGCTTCACGCTCATTACCGCGGGGGCGTGTTGCATCGTCATGATTGGCATGGTTGGGCTGGCGGTTGATGTAGGCCGGCTTTACATCGTCCGTAACGAAGTTCAGGCCCATGTAGATACGGCCGCCTTGTCGGCGGCGCTGGAACTCGACGGCACCACAACCGGGTTTGACCGGGCCCGCACTGCCGTCACGAACAACGCCAACCGTTGGAACATGGCCACCAAGGCGTTCACGACCACTCAAACGGATTTTTCCACTTCCCCGACCGGTCCCTGGGTGGCTTCTCCCGCCAATGGCGCCGGCTATATCTACGCCAGGGTGAGAGCTACAGTGGCGGCGCCGGTCTATTTCACCCGGTTCATTTCGCCCGACTCAACCAAGAATGTGTCGGCCAGAGCCATCGCGGGCCAGGTATCTAAGACGACGTTCAAAGAGGGACTGTTTCCGTTCTCGCCGATGGCGCACAACACCACCGGGCCAGATTTCGGCCTGGTCAAGGGCGGAATTTACACACTGCGCTGGGCCTCCAGTCCAAAGCTGAACCACAATACTTGTGACGGTGACAATGAGGCCACCTATGTCACCCTGTCGAACGCCGGAGGAGGTGAGGAGCGCGGGTTCATCGAGGAAAGTTCATCGGCCAATATACGGGCAGCGATCGTAGACAATTACCAAACCATCGTCCGCGACATTGGCGACACAGTGATCATGACCGGCGGCGCGAAGCAGACGCAGCGCGATTCGCTCATCGAACGGATCTACCAGGACACGGATTCGACGTCTTCGACTTTCGCGCAATACATCACGCGCAATGCGGGCAATGGCCGCCGGATCGTGGTGGCGCCGATCAACACCTGGCATCCAAATTACACCCTTCTGGGATACGGGGCCTTCTTCCTGCTTCTCCCCTCCGAGTACCCGGCGGGAGGCAACAAACCCTTCTGCGCGGAATACATCGGCGCATATGTGCAGGGGGCGTCGCACAGCGGTGGGGGTCTGCCGGGCGCCTATGTAGTGAGGTTGCTTCCGTGAAGACGCGCCCTGATGAAGTGTCGCAAGGAGCGTTGCAGCGCCAGCGGGGCAACGCGATGCTGGAGTTCGCGCTTGCGTTTGTCGTGGTGTTTCCCCTGTTCACAGGCGGATTCCGGTTTGGGTACTCCTACTACATCTACAACAACCTGCAAAGCGCCGTCCGCGGTGCTGCGCGCTACGCTTCGCTCCGAACGTATGATTCCTCGACTGCGACTCCTTCCACGGCTTATCTCGCGGCGGTACGCAACATGGCGGTTTACGGGAATCCGGCGGGCGGCACGCGTCCCGTGGCTCCCGGACTAACAGCGTCGAACATCGGTGTCACGGTTACGATGGACAGAGGGGTGCCGCGCCAGGTGCGCGTGGCTGTATCGGAATACAGGATCAATTCCCTGTTCGGAAAGATAGACCTGCGAGGAAAGCCGAGCATGACAGTATGCTACATAGGGAACTTTGCGCCATGAGAAGCCATCCGGCAAGTAACCCTGCGGACTGCCGGCGCGCTCGCCGGGGCGGCGCGATGTTGGAGAGCGTGTTCGTGCTGTTGACGTTCCTGGCCCTCATAATCGGGGTCTTCGATATCGCGCAAATGTTGTTTCTGCACGAAACGCTGGTGGAGCGCGCGCGCAACGCATGCCGTTACGGCGCGGTCAACTACAGCGACCCCCTCCCCATCCAGAACATGGTCATGTTCGGCCTGCCTTGGACCCCGGAGGGCAGGACTACCGGAATTTTCGGTCTCACTCGCAGTATGGTGACCGTGACCAGGGAAGACGTGGGCACCACGGAAGACCGCATCGTGGTCAGGATCTCCAACTATCCATTCCTGATGCTGTCTCCCTGGATTGCCGGGCACCGTACGGGCCACAGCATTGTGGCCACCATGCCGACAGAAGTCCCTTAGCCCCAGAGCGGGGATGTCTTATAGGCGTTGGCGAATTCCCTGGTCTATGGAGCCGGGACAAGGTCTTGATTGTGTCATACGGCTTCCTTGAGTGTGGGGCGGGATCGGCGCACGACGTAAAAGCCGATGGCGAATATCGCCAGGGAGATCCATTGCCCGTTGCTGAGCGGGCCGCCGAAGGGTAGCGCCTGCTCGTGGAAGCGCCCGAACTCGATCAAGAACCGGCCCGTGGACGTGAGCATGAGGTACAGGCCAAGGATGAAGCCGGGCTCGTGAGGCTTGGTGAAACGCCAGTACAGCAGCGCGAAGATCAGGGCCTCTGCGGCGGACTGATAGAGTTGCGCCGGATGCAGCGGCACGTTCAGGGGTGTCCCGAACATCTCGTGGGTATCGGGATTGCTGAATGTCACGGCCCACGGAAGGTGACACTCCGATCCCCAGCAGCAGCCGGCCATGAAACACCCGATGCGTCCGATGGCGTGACCCAACGCGACGCCCGGAGCGAGCGCGTCCGCCGTGCGCCATCCGGGCAGCTTCACACGCCGCATGTAAATGATCGCCGTGAGCAGCGCCAGCACCAACCCGCCATAGAACACTCCGCCGGCGCGCAAGGTCGTCAACGAAAACAGTTCTCCCGGATTGCGCAAGTAGAAATCCAGGTCGAACAGAACCATGAGCAGTTTGCCGCCCGCCACGCCGGTCAGCGCGCAATAGACGCTCAGGTTCACGATCAGGTCGGAACTGAGCCCCTGGCGGCGCGCCAGCCGCGTGGCCATCCACAGGCCCGACAGAAATCCTAACGCGACGAAGAAGCCGTAGCTGGGAATGAAGAAGTCGCCGACAGTGATCAGTTTCGGGTGCATTTAGCTTCTCCGGCGCTGGGGGTGCGCCACATTTCAAGCGCCACGAGCAGTGCGCCGACGGTGATCGCGGCGTCGGCCACGTTGAAAGCGGGCCAGACGAACCTGCCCACGTAGAACTCGAGGAAATCGGTGACCGTGCCCTGCACAAGGCGGTCGTAGAAGTTACCCAGCGCCCCGCCGAGCACGAGCGAAAGTCCCCAGCGCGCCGCGGATCCTCCAGCGGTCTTGCCGGCGACAATACGCACCAGGAGCAGAGCTACCGCGGCCAGCACCAACCCTGTTACTCCCACTAGCAAAACGAGCCTGTAAGGGCTGGAGCTGCCTGCGAACATGCCGAAGGCGGCGCCTTGGTTGCGCGAGTGCACAAGGTTAAAGAAGCCGGGAATGATGCAATGCGTCTCGTAAAGCGCAATGGTGCGCTCAATGGCGATCTTCGTAACGCGGTCGAGCGCCCACACGACTACGGCGGGGGCAAAGGCCACCAGCCAGCGGCGCATATCAGACACCGGCGATTTCCGCGACAGCTTTGGCGCAAGGCGCGCAGACAGTCGGGAAACGGCGGTCCGCGCCGATGGTGGTCGCGTACTTCCAGCAACGCTCGCACTTGGCACCCTCGGCGTGTTCAATGTGCACAGCCAGGGTAGCGTTCTTCTTCTTTTTCAGTTTCACCTGGCTCACGATGAACAACATAGGCAACTGCGATTGATAGGCTTCTAGCAGCGGATATAGCGTATCGTCGGCGGTGAGACTGACGCGGGCCTCCAGAGGTGCGCCGATGAACTTCTCCTGACGCGCGATCTCGAGGCTCTTCAACACACTATCGCGCACCTCGACCAGACGCTCCCAATTGGCGGCGCGGGCGCGATGCTCCTCGGTGAGGCCTTCGGTCAGGTCCGACGGGGCGGGGAACTCGGTGAGGTGCACACTCGAGGCAGACCCTGTGGCGGCCGTGAAATGCTTCCACGCCTCTTCAGCCGTGTAGCTCACCAGCGGCGCCAGCAGCCTCACCAGAGCGCTGGTCAGGCGGTACAGGGCGGTCTGGGCACTGCGGCGCTCGACCGACTTGGGCGCGGCCGTGTACAGACGGTCCTTGAGCACGTCGAAGTAGAGCGAGCTGAGATCGATGGTGCAGAAGTTATACAGAGCCTGATAGGCGCGGTGGAAGCTGAACTGCTCGTAGAAGCTGCGGCATCGCTCCACCAGTTGCTCGGCGCGCACCAGGATCCACTGGTCGATCTCGAGCATTTCCGGGACCGGCACGGCGTCGCGGGACGGGTCGAAATCGCAGAGGTTGCCGAGCGCGTAACGGAACGTGTTGCGGATCTTGCGGTAGGCTTCCGACAGGCGCGCCAGGATAGTTTCCGAGATGCGTACGTCTTCGGTGAACTCGACCGATGCCACCCACAGACGCAGAACGTCCGCGCCGTACTTCTTCACGACGGTCGCAGGTTCGATGACGTTGCCGATGGACTTGGACATGGCCCGGCCTTCGGCGTCGAGGGTCCAGCCGTGCGTGGCGCACTGGCGATAAGGCGAGTTCCCGCGCAGGCCCACGCCCACCAGCAGCGAGGAGTGGAACCAGCCGCGGTACTGGTCGCCGCCCTCTACGTACAGGTCGGCGGGCCAGGGCAGCTTATAGCGGTCGTTGAGAACGGCCATGTGACTGGAGCCGGAGTCGAACCAGACATCGAGGATGTCGGTTTCTTTGCGGAAACTCGAGGCGCCGCACTTGGGACACCTGGCACCGCCGGTCAACTCTTCGACTGAACGTTCGTACCAGACGTCGGCGGTGTGCTCGGCGAAAAGCTTCACTACGCCGTCGAGGACCTTCTTGTCGGTGAGAGGTTCGCCGCACTTCTCGCAGTAGAAGACCACGATGGGTACGCCCCACACGCGCTGGCGCGAGATGCACCAGTCGGGGCGCGTGGCAATCATGTTCGCAATGCGCTCCTCGCCCCAGCCGGGAAGCCAGTGCACGTTCTTGATGGCTTGGATGGCATTCGAGCGCAGGTCATTGCGATCCAATCCGATGAACCACTGTTCGGTGGCGCGGAAAATGGTGGGTTTGTGGCAGCGCCAGCAGTGCGGGTAGCTATGTTCGATGGACTTTTCGGCCAGGAGCGCGCCCTTGTCCCGCAGGATTCCAACTACGGTGGGGTTGGCGTCCCAGACCGTTTGGCCGATCAGTTCTTCGGGAAGGCTGCCATCGGCGCCTTCGGCTTGGAACAACCGTCCGGAGGCGTCCACGGGACAGTAGATGTTGATGCCATACTGGCGTCCGACGGCATAGTCCTCCTGGCCGTGGCCGGGCGCGGTGTGTACGGCGCCGGTTCCCTGGTCCAGCGTGACGTGATCGGCCAGGATGCCCACGCTATCGCGCTCGATGAACGGATGGCGGAAGACGGCGCCTTCCAGGCGGTCGCCGGTAAAGGTGGTGACCGTCTTGGGCGACGTCCAGCGGCACTTCTCGGCCGTGGTCTTCAAAAGGTCTTCGGCGACGATGTAGACATCGCCCTCCACATCCATCGCCACGTAAGTGAATTTCGGGTGGAAGGCGATGGCCATGTTGGCCGGGATGGTCCAGGGCGTTGTGGTCCAGATAAGACCGTAGACGCGCCGGCCAGCAAGCGCCGGGTCTATCTTGGAAGCCTTGGAGGCCAGGGCGAACCGCACCCAGATAGATGGGCTGGAGTGGTTTTCGTACTCAACTTCGGCTTCGGCCAGCGCCGTACGGCAGCGCATGCACCAGTGCACCGGCTTGAGGCCCTTGTAGACGTATCCCTTATCGAGGAAATCGACGAAAGCCTGCGCGATGACGGCTTCGTACTGCGCCGTCATGGTGAGGTAGGGGTCTTCCCACTGGCCCAGTACGCCGAGGCGTTTGAATTCGCGGCGATGGATGTCGACGTATTTCTGCGCGTAAGCACGGCAGGCGGCGCGGATCTCGGTTGCCGACATGGTGGCTTTCTTCTTGCCGAGCTCGCTGTCGACCTTGATTTCGATGGGCAGGCCGTGACAATCCCAACCCGGGACGTACGGGGCGTCGAAGCCCGCCATGTTCTTGGACTTCACGATGAAGTCCTTCAGAATCTTGTTGAAAGCCGTGCCCAGGTGGATGTTGCCGTTGGCGTAGGGCGGGCCGTCGTGCAGGACGAAAACGGGACGGCCGGCGCGCGCGGCGCGGATCTGAGAGTACAGCTTCTCCTGTTCCCACTTGACCAGGATCAGCGGCTCAGTCTGCGGGAGGTTGGCCTTCATGGAGAAGTCCGTGCGAGGCAGGTTGACGGTCTTTTTCAGGTCGATTTCGTTCACTTGCATGGGGAAACTTCATTGTAGCGCGGCTGATACGCCAAAACCCCGTCAGCCTGAACTGCGTAGTTCTTTCTGCCGCCGCATTCGATAGCTTAAGAAAACCTACGCAGTTCAGGCTGACGAGGTTTTTGTATTAGGGTGGTGTTAGAAAGATGAATTACGAGGCCATATGGCGGGACATGGAGCGTATCCGCTCCACGGCGCCGCTAATACACAACATTACGAACTACGTGGTGATGAACTCGAGCGCCAACGCGTTGTTGGCGATCGGAGCGAGTCCCGTGATGGCGCACGCGATCGAAGAGGTCGAAGAAATGGCGTCGATAGCCGGCGCGCTGGTGCTGAACATCGGGACGCTCAGCGCGGCGTGGATCGAAGCCATGGTGAAAGCGGCAGGTGCGGCCCGGAAGCGCTCGATTCCGGTCGTGCTCGACCCGGTGGGCGCGGGCGCCACGAGGTTTCGTACGGAGACGGCCGAGCGGCTGCTCAAAGAAGCCGAACCCGCCATTGTCCGCGGCAACGCGAGCGAGATTCGGGCCCTCGCCGGCGCCGGGGAAAGCACCAGAGGCGTCGACAGCACACACATGCCGGACCAGGCCTTGGATGCTGCGAGAAGCCTTTCGGAACGCTGCCGGTGCGTGGTCGTGGTGAGCGGCGCGACGGACTTGATCGTTGCCGGCGACAGCCTCGCCTGCATCCACAACGGGCATCCGATGATGCCCCGCGTGACTGGTCTCGGCTGCACGGCGACGGCACTGGTGGGCGCCTTCGCGGCGGTGAATCCGTCGGCGAGGGAGGCGGCCGCTCATGCCATGGCCGTCATGGGCATCGCGGGCGAGATGGCGGCCGAACGCGCTGCGGGGCCGGGCAGTTTCCAAATGCGCTTTCTCGACGCGTTGTACCTCGTGCAGGAAGCCGACATCCAGCGCCGCTTGCGCGCCGAGGAATCATGAAGCGGCCCGCCGACTGGCGTCTGTACCTCGTAACGGACCGCCACATTGCGGGCGCGCGACCGATTGAAGACCTCGTGTGCGCCGCCGTGCGCGGCGGTGTCACAGCAGTACAACTCCGTGAAAAAGAGTGCGGCACGCGAGAGTTTGTGGAACTTGGCCGGAGACTGAAGAAGCTGCTGGAGCCGTTCGCGGTCCCCCTGATCATAAACGACCGCGTGGACGTGGCGCTGGCCGTGGGCGCCGATGGTGTGCACATCGGGCAATCGGACATGGATTTCCGCGATGCGCGCAGGTTGCTCGGCCCGGAGGCCCTGATCGGGCTTTCGATTGAAACGATGGAACAGGCCGCGGAAGCCGAGGGGTTGGGCGCGGCATATTACGGTGTCAGCCCCGTGTTTTCGACGCCCACCAAAACGGACACGGCCCCGGAGTGGGGGCTTGACGGGCTCCGGCGGCTGCGCACGGTTTCGCGCCAGGTGCTGGTGGGAATCGGCGGCATCTCGGCGGCGAACGCAGCGGAGGTAATCCGTGCCGGTGCCGACGGTATCGCCGTGGTTTCGGCGATTTGCGGAGCCGTGGATCCGGAACAGGCCGCCAGGGAATTACGACGCCGGGTTGACGCCGAGAGCACGTAGGATGGCTTGGACGTCATACACCGCGCCGCCCCAACTTCCCCCACTTACCTGCTGAAGAGCGGCCCATAGCCGCGTTGCATCGGGCAGGCGCTCGTCGGGTGCAAGCCCCGGGTGAGGCGGGCGTTCAGCCAGTATCTTTTCGGCGTTTTGTTCGGCCAGGTTGATTCTGCCCTCCAGGCGCACGCGGTCGATCACAATTTCGATCATGTCGCCGTCGCGCAGCTTGCCGATGGGACCGCCGGCGAGTGCTTCGGGTGAGACGTGGCCGATGCAGGCACCCGTGGAGACGCCGCTGAAACGGGCATCGGTGATGAGCGCGATCTGTTTGCCGTAACTCAGGTACTTGAGCGCGCTCGTTAGTTGGAAGGTCTCCTCCATGCCGGTGCCCATGGGCCCGCGGCCGGCGAGCACCAGGATGTCGCCGGGCTGGATTTCGCCAGCCTTGACGGCTTCGATGGCTGCGGCCTCGGTAGTGAACACGCGAGCCGGTCCGCGTTTGCGGTAGACGCCGTCGGTGTCCACTACGCTCGGGTCGATTGCGGTGCACTTCACCACCGAACCTTCCGGGGCAAGGTTGCCGGTGGGGAAGCACACGGTGGACGTGATGCCACGCCGGCGCGCTTCATCGGGCGAGAAGATGACGTCGTCCGGGTCGATGCCGTTACGGTCTTTGAGCGTGGCGCGAAGTTTGGCGCGGCGTTCGGAGCCTTCCCACTCGTCGAGATTTTCACCCAGTGTGCGGCCGCTCACGGTCATGGCTTTCAGATCGAGCAACCCGGCCCGCCGCAGATGCAGCATCACCTCGGGGACGCCGCCGGCCAGGAACACTTCCACGGTGAAATGGTTGCGCGGCCCGTTAGGCAGGACGTCGACCAGGCGCGGCGTCTGGCGATTCACTTCGATCCAATCGGCCACGCCGGGGCGCGCCAGGCCAGCGGAAAAGACGATGGCGGGCAGGTGCAGGATCAGGTTGGTGGAGCCGCCGAAGGCTGCATGCACCACCATCGCGTTGCGCACGCTTGTCTGGGTGAGGATGTCCTTCATGAGGATGCCGCGCCCGATGAGAGTAAGCACAGCCTGGGCGGATCGGTGCGCCATGTCGAGCCAGACCGGGTGGCCGCTGGGTGCCAGCGCCGCGTGCGGAATGGTCATGCCGAGTGCTTCACCGATCACCTGCGACGTTCCAGCGGTGCCCAGGAAATTGCAGCCGCCGCCGGGGGACGCGCAAGCCCGGCAGGCGACCTCGGCGGCGTATTCGAGCGAGATTTCGCCTTGCGAATAGCGTGCGCCGATCGACTGCACCTGTCCGGCGTCCTCGCCTTTTTCGGGACCCAGGGTGGCGCCGCCCGGCACCAGCACACACGGTAGATCGCGCGCGGCCGCCAGAGCCATCATCATGGCCGGCAAACCCTTATCGCAGGTGGCGATGCCCACGACTCCGCTCCGCGTGGGCAGCGACCGGATCAGGCGGCCGAGGACCGTGGCGGCGTCGTTGCGGTAGGCCAAGCTGTCGAACATACCCGCGGTGCCCTGCGTGCGGCCGTCGCAGGGATCGGTGCAATAACCGGCGAAAGGCACAGCGCCGCGCTCCTTCAACTCGCGCGCAGCGGCCTCCACCAGCAGGCCGACCTCGTAGTGCCCCGTGTGGTAGCCGAGCGCGATAGGCGTGCCATCGGGGGCACGCAAACCGCCGTGCGTGCTGAGGATCAGCACTTCGGGCGAACCCAGCTTGGAGGGATCCCAACCCATGGCGGCATCCATGGTCCAACCGAAGACGTCGCCCGAGGGATGATTGCGGAGCAGGTCCGGCGTCAGGGGCAGCGCTCCCCGGGGGCCTGGAACGCGGGTGCGGACGTCATAAATCCGGTCATCCATAGTGAGACTCGCCTCCAATGTTCGGTAGAATTGAGTAGAACCTCGGCTAGTAACGGAGATACCTCTTGCCCAATCCCAATCAAGGTTCCGTGGCCATCTATCCTGGCTCTTTCGATCCTATCACTTACGGTCATTTGGACTTGATCGAACGCGGCTCGCGGCTTTTCAACCGGCTGATCGTAGCCATTCTCAGCAACGACTCCAAAGAGCCATTATTCAGCGTGGCTGAGCGCAGGGAGATGTTGGCGCAGTCGGTGAAAGCTTATCCGAACGTGGAAGTGGACTCGTTCAACGGCTTGCTGGTCGACTATGCTTCCCAGCGCGGCGCCACGGCCTTGCTGCGCGGCATACGCGCCATTTCGGACTACGAATATGAACTGCAGATGGCGCTGATGAATCGTCGTCTGCGCCCGGACATCGAAACGGTATTCCTCATGGCGGGCGAGGCTTACAGCTTCGTCAGTTCGCGGCTGGTCAAGCAGGTGATCGGCCTGGGCGGGAACATTTCGGGATTGGTGCCGCCGCTGGTCGAAGCGCGTTTACGGGACCGGTTGCTGGGGGACAAACAGGAAAGACGATGACCGCCGAAATGCGTCTGTCCGAACACCTCGGTTCCATAAAGCTCTCCTCGACCGCGAAAGCGGCTGCCGCCGCCGAGCGTTTGCGCAGGCAGGGTGCGGACGTGGTCGATCTTGGCGTAGGCGAACCGGATTTTCCGACTCCGGACAACGCCAAGCGCGCGGCGATAGCGGCCATTGAGCGGAACTTCACGCGCTATACGGCTATCGGTGGGATTCCCGAGCTGCGCGAGGCCGTTTGCCGGCGGCACGCGGCCGATTTCGGCTCCCGGTACGCACCTGAAGAGTGCATGATCTCGGTGGGGGGAAAACACGTCATATTCAACGCCATCCAGTCGCTCCTCGATCCGGGCGACGAAGCCGTAATCCCAGTGCCTTTCTGGATGACATACCGCGACGTGGTGGAGTATGCCGGCGGGCGGCCGGCCTACGTGCAGACCCTTGAATCCGAGGGATTCCGCGTGACGGCGGCGATGATCGAAGCCGCGCTTACGGCGCGCACACGCTTGATTATCATCAACTCGCCGTCAAACCCCACGGGCGCGGTTGTCGAAAAGACGGAATTCGAAGCCATCCTGGACCTGGCGCACGCGCGCGGCATTTGGGTGTTGAGCGATGAGAGCTACGCGCGTTTCCTGTACGACGCGCCACTCTATTCGGCCGGCTCGCACAAGGCGGCGCATGAGAACCTGATCATTTCGGGTTCGGTGTCGAAGACTTACGCCATGACGGGGTGGCGCATCGGCTACGGGCTGGCACCGGAACCGCTGATCCGCGCCATGACGCGGCTGCAGAGCCACACCACCACCAGTCCGACATCCGTGGCGCAGGCGGCGGCTCTGGAGGCTCTGAGCGGGCCGCAGGACTCGGTTGCCCGCATGCTGGCTGAATACCGCGGGCGGCGCGAGTATGTACTGTCGCGGCTGACCGCCATGCCGGGCATGTCCATTCGCCCTCCACAAGGCGCTTTCTACGTCTACCCGAATGTCAACGAAGTCATGACGTGGATGGCGTGCTCCAACGCGAGCGATTTCGCCTCGCGCCTGCTGGAGCAGGAACTACTTGCTGTTGTGCCCGGCGACGCTTTCGGCACCTCGGAGCACATCCGTATTTCCTATGCCGCCTCGATGGCGCAGTTGGAACGCGGCATGGACCGCCTGGAGAAGTTCGTGCGAGGTGCTTCCTGATGGACTCCGCCGCGGTGCGTTTGGTTCCGAGGCCGGTTCCCAAAGTTTGGGGCGTGACGAAGCTGGAGCCCTGGCACCGCGACGTGGAGGAGAAGATCGGCGAAATCTGGCTCGAGCATCCCGAAAGCGTCCGGTTGCCGCTGCTGGTGAAGTTCCTCTACACAAGCGAGGCGCTTTCCGTGCAGGTACATCCGGGCGACGAGTACGCACGGCAGCATGAGGATTCCTGCGGGAAGACGGAGATGTGGGTGATTTTGCGGGCCGAGCCTGGCGCGCGAATTGCCCACGGTTTGCGCGAACCGGTTTCGCGCGAACGCCTCCGCGAAGCGGCGCTGGCGGGAGAAATAGAGAGTCTGCTCAACTGGGTGCCGGTATCGGCGGGCGATGTGCTGTTCACACCCGCGGGAGTGATTCACGCCATCGGTGCGGGAATTGCGCTCTGCGAAATCCAGCAGAATTCCGACGTTACTTACCGGTTGTATGACTACGGCCGCCCTCGCGAATTGCATGTGGAAAAAGCCGTGGATGTCGCCCACTTACGGCCAGGCCCTCTGAGAGTTGAGCCGGGGACGATCGCTGGGGGCCGCGAGTTGCTTGTCCAATGCGGGCATTTCGCGGTGGAGCGGTTGCGAGTGACGGCGGAGGACGGCTGCGAGTTGGCGGGCGGGCTGATCCTGATTGTGCTGGACGGAACTGGGTTTCTCGACGCCGCCGGGTTCAAGGCCGGCGATGCATGGCTGATTCCAGCGGGCATGGTTTCCCGGCTTCGTGCCGGGACCTCCTGCACCTTGCTCGGGGCGCGATTCTGACTGTCCTTATAGGGCCGCTTTGAGCCGTTCCATGTAGTAACAGTAGTTCGCGTAAGAAATGTCTGGCGGCGCGCTGTGGTCCAGCATGGGGATGTAGCCGCCGTCATGGATAAGATCTCGCAGTCGATCGACTTCCGCGTCGATCTCCGCGCGGCCGTGCAGCAAAGCGCGCTTGTCGACTCCGCCCCACATACGGAGGTCACGTCCGAAGCGCTTGCGAAGCTCAACGACATTCATGCCGGCCTGCACTTCAAAGGGATAGAGGATGTCGATGCCGGCGTCGAGCCAGATAGGCACTAGTGAATCCACCTTGCCGTCGCTGTCCAGGCAGAACCACTTCACGCCGTGCGCGCGGGCGAAATCGACTACGCGCCGGTAGCGCGGCGCCATGAACTTCTTCACCATGGCGGGAGAAATTAGCGGCCCCGACTTGTAGCCCATGTCCTCCCAGAAACCCAGCACGTCGATGGAGGTTTCCTCAAGCATTTGACCGAGCATGGCGATGAGGAAATCGGCTGTCGCGTCCATCATCTCTTCGACGAAGGCGGGGTCGTCGCGAAACATCATGCAGAGCGTTTCGACGCCCACCAGGTTGCGTGGGCCGCCGAAGAAACCGCCCCAGCGGTCCGCCAGCACCACGAACAGGTAGTCGCGGTCCTTGAACTTCCTCATCTGGGCGCGCCAGTCCGGCCCGATGCGCGCCGCCAGATTTGGCTGCATGCGCTCGCGCCAGAACTTGCGGAACTCGTCGCGCGTCTGGACCGGGAAGCGCACGAATTGCGGCATCGAGCTGAGCGGGTTGTTCTTGAATTCCCGCACCACGATGCCCTGGCTTTCGACGTAGGTGACCGTGTTCTCGTCTTCGCTGAGGACTTCGCGATCGAACGGGGGGGTCGGATAGAACCACTTGAACTCGATCACCCACTTATCGCAGCCGAAGCTGGTGCGCTGAGGGTCGTAGCCGCCTTCGGCGGCCCAGCGCGCATCGGTTTCGGGCCAGGTGGGCCAGGGAAACTCGTGAAAGGGCGCGCGGTCAACCGCGCCGTACTGCATCGAGGCGTGGAAACGTTCCCGGTCGGTCATGTTGCGTTGGTCCGCGTTGCATTGTAGCAGGATCGAGCCCTTGATAGACTGAACGTGTTCGACAACTGCCATGACGGCCAGCATCCTTGCTGTGTC
>ENA-UOYA01003540-UOYA01003540.1-activated-sludge-metagenome-genome-assembly--contig:-NODE-3540-length-13838-cov-8.656679_pt1 | contig 13838 bp, 14 predicted proteins | sample MGYA00238163_ERZ764804 | MGnify/ENA primary metagenome ERZ764804 (study PRJEB28919, sample SAMN05720223) | activated sludge metagenome | isolation source: Anaerobic digester | place: Hong Kong...
GAGATGAAGAGAACAAGTTACAACGTTGAACCAATGATATTAAATATGCATGGTTCCAAAACAGCTTGTGGATTATCCTTTCGATTGCATTTCTAGTTTTTATAAGCAATAAAAAAGTAGAGGCCGATAGCATTTGCTATCGGCCTCTACTTTTAATGTAGACCATTGTTCTATGGCTGGAAGTTGTATGTTCCTGCACCAGAGTTAATGGTTCTAATCTGCAAAGCATATTTACCTACAATTGCATTAGCTAATGGTCCAACTGCTCCATTATAGGGAATAAATCCTGTAGCGCCCGGTAATAAATTCAGTTGTACTTGAGCGTTATTGGCCAAATTAATAAGTTTAACGCTCATGGGTGAGTTGGTGCCGTTTTTGAACATGGCTGAAACCGGAACGTTAGGTACAAATTGTTTTTTGAATACATACCAATCGTTATCCATAGCGGCTGGAATGGCATTGGCCTTTCCGCAGAATACAATGTTAAGTGCAACAGGCTGCGAAATATCTACAGCGCCCTGTTGGATGTTGTTTTGTGGCTCGATGTCGAAATTACATACATTGGCCGCAATAGCATTTCTGTGACTTTTTTGTTCCAATTGTGCCAATAACGAAGCATTGTCTATAGGTTCCGTTACTTCACTTTTTTGACAGCTGGCCATAATCATTCCAATGCCAATGGTTGCGATGACGAATACGCCTTTAATAGTTGTTTTCATAATTGTGTAATTTTTTATTTTATGCCTACTCTGTTCGCTTTTCGGCTTCCGCGTTTTGCTGAAACAAAAGTAGACAGGTTATATCCCATAAAAAGTACATTATTGGAAAATTGTACAATAAAAAACAGACTTTTTTTTAGCGCAATTATTTCTTTTTTAATTTGTATATATTGAAATTGCTATATCGTGGGAGTTGACAGATAAACAGTATTGTACAAAATAAACAGGATAAAATATGCCCTTAAATTGGTTCAAAAAATGTTGTTTTGTTGTTTTTATAGCGATTTACGGAAAGGAAGCTATGGCTAACATCTCGAATTTGGAAAGATAGAAAAGGGGGCTAATTGCTATGTTTCGACTATTTTTTAAAAAAATATTTGGAGAAATGTGGATAAGTTATACCTTTGCGTTCCTTTTAAAAATAGACGGTCGGAAATCGTCTTAAAACATATTGTAAATGAGCACAGTAAAATATACTCCGCGTCTTGCTACGCGTTACAAAGAGCAGATTGTACCTGCGTTGATGAAAAAATTCAACTACACTTCGGTGATGCAAGTACCTCGTCTTCAAAAAATTTGTTTAAACCACGGTGTTAACGGAGCTACTTCAGATAAGAAGTTAGTGGATATCGCAGTTCAAGAGATGACAACTATTGCGGGTCAAAAAGCAGTAGCTGCAAAATCAAGAAAAGCGATTTCAAACTTTAAATTGCGTGAGAACATGCCAATTGCAGCTCGTGTTACTTTACGTCAAGAAAGAATGTTTGAATTCTTAGATCGTTTCATTTCAGTTTCATTACCTCGAGTTCGTGACTTCAAAGGAATCAATGCAAAAGGCTTTGATGGAAGAGGAAACTACAACATGGGTATTAAAGAACAAATCATCTTCCCGGAGATTGATATCGATAAAGTAACCAAAATGGCCGGTATGGATATCACCTTCGTAACTACTGCAAAAACAGATGCTGAGGCTTATGCATTGTTGGAAGAACTAGGAATGCCTTTTAAAAAATAATTTACACAATCTGTACAAAATAAAGCAATGGCAAAAAAATCAATAGAAGCAAGACAACGCAAACGCGAACGTTTAGTTGCTCAGTACGCAGACAAAAGAAAAGCGTTGAAAGAAGCTGGTGAATTGAGTTTGTTGGATAAATTACCAAAGAACTCTTCAAAAGTTAGACTTCGTAACAGATGTGCATTAACAGGTCGTCCAAGAGGTTATATCAGAATGTTCGGTATTTCTCGTATCACTTTCCGTGACTTGGCCAGCCAAGGTAAAATTCCTGGAGTTACTAAAGCTTCTTGGTAATCAAATCAGATCATTAACAAAGAAAATTAACCATTATGGTATTAGATCCAATAGCAGATTATTTAACCCGAATCAGAAATGCTCAAGCAGCAAATCATCGTTTTGTGGAAATTCCTGCATCGAATTTGAAAAAGAAAATCACTGAAATCCTTTACGAAAAAGGATACATCTTGAAATACAAATTTGAAGATGAAGGTTTCGGTGGACAAGGAGTTATCAAGATTGCATTGAAATATGATGCAGCTTCTAAAACTCCTGTAATTAAATCATTGAAGAGAGTATCAACTCCGGGTCTTCGTCAGTATTCAGGGTCACAAGTGATTCCTCGTGTATTGAGTGGATTAGGAATTGCCATTCTTTCAACTCCAAAAGGAGTTATGACAGATAAAGAAGCTCGCGTACAAAACGTGGGTGGAGAGATCTTGTGTGAAGTATTCTAATAAATTGAATTTTTAAAGATAAAGAGTTATGTCACGTATCGGAAAAGCGCCTATCACATTGCCAGCCAAAGTAACTTTGGAGGTATTGAAAGGCAATGTCGTAAAAGTAAAAGGTCCTAAAGGTGAATTGCACCAAGCAATTGATCCGGATATCACTGTGAAAGTTGAAGGCAACACTGTAACGTTAGATCGTGCTACAGAGCAAAAACGACACAAAGCACTTCACGGAACTTACCGTTCACTCATCAACAATATGGTGATTGGTGCCGGAGAAGGATTCACACGAGTGATGGAGTTAGTAGGGGTTGGTTATCGTGCAACAGTTACCGGTCAGGTATTGGAGTTAGCTTTAGGATACTCTCACCCAATCGTTGTGCTTTTGCCAAAAGAAATCAGTGCTAGTGCAGAACAATTGAAAGGACAAAATCCGAAAGTAACATTGACTTGTGCAGACAAAGATTTGTTAGGATTAGTTTGTGCTAAAATCAGAGTTCAACGTAAGCCTGAACCATACAAAGGAAAAGGTATTAAATTCGAAGGCGAAGTGCTAAGAAGAAAAGCAGGTAAGTCAGCATCTAAAAAATAAGTAGGTAGCAAATAAAAAAAAGGAATTATGGGAACAAGTAAAGTATCCAGAAGACATAAAATCAGCAAGCGTATCCGTGGAAAAATCTCCGGTACACCGCAAAGACCTCGATTGGCAGTATTCAGAAGCAACGCTGAAATCTATGCACAATTGATTGATGATACAACAGGGGTAACTGTGTTGTCTTCTTCTACAAAATCGAAAAGTTTTACAAGAACTGGAAATAAAGTAGAGCAAGCAAAAACAGTTGGAACTGAAATCGCGAAATTAGCTTTGGCTAAAGATATCACTGAAGTAGTGTTTGATCGTGGTGGATTTTTGTATCATGGTCGTGTGAAAGCATTGGCTGAAGGTGCTCGTGAAGGAGGCTTGAAATTCTAATTTTGAAATAATATCAATCAGATAAAATGTCTAAAGGAAACATCCAAAAGTTCAAAGCAAGCGAACTTGAATTGAAAGAGAAAGTGGTAAACATCCGAAGAGTAACGAAAGTTACGAAAGGAGGAAGAACGTTCAGTTTTTCTGCCACAGTAGTGATTGGAAATGGCGAAGGAATCGTAGGAGAGGGTTTAGGAAAAGCAAAAGAAGTTCAAGAAGCTATTCAAAAGGCGATTGACGATGCTAAGAAAAACCTTGTTAACGTGCCTTTGTTTAAAGGAACAATCCCTCACGTTCAGCATGGAAAATTCGGTGCAGCAAAAGTAATGTTGAAGCCTGCTTCACACGGAACTGGAGTAATTGCCGGAGGTAGTATGCGTGCGGTTTTGGAAAGTGCCGGAGTAAAAGACGTTTTGGCAAAATCGTTGGGATCTGCTAACCCAAGCAACGTAATCAAAGCAACATTAGATGCATTGAGCCAGTTGCGTGATCCACATACAGTGGCACAAAACAGAAAAGTAGCAATGGAAGTAGTTTTTAAAGGATAAAAAATAAAATCATGTCAAAAGTAAAAGTCACAAAAGTGAAAAGCACAATCGACAGAAATGAGCGTACTAAACGCACTATGTTGGCATTAGGCTTAAACAAAATTGGCGATAGTAACGAGTTGGAAAACACTTCTGCTGTAGCTGGTATGGTGGCAAAAGTTGCCCATTTATTGAAAATTGAAAATATCTAATGGATGAAGTTTTAGGTTAGTAATAGCCTCAAAACGGGAAACCGATAAACATTAATAATCATGGAATTAAATAATCTAAAACCGGCATCAGGTTCTACTAAAGTAAAGAAAAGACTAGGTAGAGGAGAAGGTAGCAAAACAGGCGGAACAGCCGGTCGTGGTCACAAAGGTGCTCAGTCAAGATCTGGTTACAAAGCGAAAAAAGGTTTTGAAGGAGGTCAAATGCCTTTGCAAAGACGTCTACCAAAAGTAGGTTTCAAAAACTTCAGCCGTGTTGAATTCGAGAAATTGAACCTAAGCAAAATTGAGGCTGTGTTGGCGAAATATGCTTTAACTGAAATCACTGTAGAGAACTTGAGAGCCAATCGCTTGTTGAGTAAAACAGAAAAAGTGAAAGTACTTGGAACTGGCGAATTAACCTCGAAAGTAAATGTTTCAGTTCACGCTATCAGTGAAACTGCTAAACAGAAAATCGAAGCTTTGGGAGGAACAGTTACTATTGTAAAATAGTCAAATTGAACGTTATTGGTTTATAAAAAAGCTATACAAAGGATTTCTGAATAGAAATCCTTTCTTTGCTAAATATAAACTGATTGTTTTGAGTGAGAGATATAACGAATTTTAGACGGAAAAATAGTATATATACAGATGAAAAAATTTATTGAAACATTAAAAAATATTTGGAGCATTCAAGAGTTGCGTGAGCGAATTCTCTTGACGCTTGGACTTGTATTAATTTATCGTCTTGGTACTTATATCGCCCTACCTGGTCTTGATCCAAATGGTATCGCGGAAGTTAATAAACAAGGTGGTTCTGGTATCCTAGGGTTGGTAAATATTTTTGCAGGAGGAGCATTTTCAAGAGCTTCTATTTTTGCATTGGGTATTATGCCTTATATCTCTGCTTCTATTGCCATTCAATTGTTGACTATGGTTGTTCCACAGTTCCAAAAAATGCAGAAAGAAGGAGAGAGCGGAAGACGTCAGTTAAATCAATGGACAAGAATTTTAACTGTTGCGGTTACTTTAGTCCAAGCTTCTGCTTATGTTGCTTATCTTACTGCTGTTGACGGTGCTGCAATCGTGATTTCTAAATCTTTATTCACTATTTCTACAATGGTAGTTCTTACTACAGGAACATTATTTGTAATGTGGATGGGTGAAAAAATTACAGACAAGGGATTAGGTAATGGTATTTCTATCATCATCATGGTAGGTATTTTAGCGCGTTTCCCTGGTGCAATTATCCAAGAGGTTTCTTCGCGTTTGACATCTGGAGGTTTATTAGCTTTCGCGTTAGAAGCTGCATTTTTGATTTTAATTGTAATGGCTGTTATTCTTTTGGTTCAAGGTACACGTAGAATACCTGTTCAATACGCAAAGCGCCAAGTGGTACAATCTTCTTCTTCTTTTTTTGGAGGTAGAGCAACACAACAATCGTTTGCCGGTGAAGGTTCTCGTCAGTATCTTCCAATAAAATTGAATGCAGCAGGTGTTATGCCTATTATCTTTGCGCAGGCTATTATGTTTTTGCCAGCTACAATTGCTCAGTTTGTACCAGGTGTAAATCAAAATAACGACTTCATCATGGCATTATCTGATATCAGAGGTTTTTGGTACAATGCATTAAATCTTATTTTGATTGTTGCTTTTACGTTTTTCTATACTGCATTAATTGTTAATCCAACGCAAATGAGCGATGAGATGAAACGTAGTAACGGGTTTATTCCTGGTGTAACTCCTGGTCAAAAAACAGCTGAATTTATTGATGCTGTTGTGTCAAGAATCACTTTTCCAGGTGCCGTATTCTTAGGGATAATCGCCATCATGCCATCGTTTGTAATGTTGTTTGGTGTAGATCAATCATTTGCATTGTTCTTTGGTGGTTCATCTCTAATCATCATGGTAGGTGTTATTTTGGATACTCTTCAGTCGATAGACACTTATCTTTTAAATAAACATTACGATGGTCTTTCTTCCGCAGGAAGAATTCGCGGTCGTCAGTCTTTTGCGGACCAAAGCATCTAATAAAATTGAACTAAATAAAACAGTAAGGTTTCCCTTGGGAGACCTTTTTTTTTAAGTCGGGATTATGGGAAAAATCATCATTAAATCAGAAGAAGAAGTAGCCATCATTAAAGCCAATGGTGAAATATTGGCAGGTGCTCTTGCAGAAGCAGCAAAAGCATTGAAACCAGGAGTAAAGGGATTGCTGTTAGACAAAATTGTAGAACAATATATTTTAGATCATGGAGCAAAGCCTTCTTTTAAAGGTCTCTATGGTTTCCCTTCAAGTGTTTGTATCAGTATCAATGAAGATGTTGTTCATGGAATTCCGAATGCAAGAGAAATTAAGGAAGGCGATATTGTTTCTTTAGACGCAGGTGTATTTAAAAATGGTTTTCATGCGGATAGCGCATACACTATTGCCATCAAAGGAGTTGCAACGAGTACTTTGAAACTTATGCAAGTAACGAAAGAGTCACTTTATCTTGGTATTGCAGCAGCCAAAGCCGGTGGCAAAACAGGGGATATTGGCTTTGCAATTCAAGAGTATTGTGAGATTAAAAATAAATATAAATGTGTACGCGAGCTAGTGGGTCATGGATTAGGGCGTTCATTACATGAGGACCCACAAGTGCCTAATTATGGGAAAAAAGATAAAGGTGACGTACTTCCGATAAATTGTGTTATTGCAATCGAACCTATGATTAACCTAGGAAGAAAGGATGTTTACACCAAATCCGATAAATGGACAATTGCTACACAAGACCACAAACCTTCTGCGCATTACGAGCATACTATTTGTATTAAAGAAACAGGCTCAATACTCCTCACCTCATTCGATCCTATTGAAAAAGCGATAATCGAAAATATCGAATTGCAGACATTGTACTTAGAATAGGACAGGTGATAGTCTTTCTTTTTTGTTGAAAAAATGTTGATATTATTATTCTAAAAAATGAGCAAAACTACTAGATAATAAGCGTTTTGTGAGCGTTTTTTATTTTTCACTTCTGAAGTTTTATTGCAAAAAACGATGCATTGTTAACAACCACAGTGTGCTTATTAAACGACTGCATATCAGCGGTTTTATAATCTTATTACGGATTATTACATAATTAATAACTAAAAGCATTTTTTATGTCGTACAAAGAATATGAACGAATGATGGTAATTGAAAATGTTTGGGTTCCGGTTGTAAAAGCGGCACTTTTTATTGGGGGGCTAATTGTGTTTATTGTAATTTTTGTTTAGTTAAAGCTAACAACTCGGCAACCATTTACTTACTAAGTTTCCCGATCTGCTGATAGGCTATTCTGTTCAGGGAGTATGATTTGTATTCTTTTTTGGTATTTATTTCAATACTTTCGAATTCAAATTCCAAAAAATAATGCGAATAATATTAGCCGGTGATCATGCGGGAGTTAGCTACAAAAAAACAATCTTAGAACATCTTAAAGCTAAGGGATATTTAGTAGAAGACCAAGGCGCCTTTAGCGAGGAGTCTTGTGATTACCCTGATTTTATTCATCCGGCTGCAGAAAAACTAGAGCAAGGTTTTTTTGATTTTGGTGTTTTCTTTTGTGGAAGTGCTAACGGTGTAGCTATTACAGCAAATAAGCACAGCGGTATTCGTGCTGCTATTTGTTGGAACAACGAGCTTGCAGAGCTCGCACGTTTACACAATAATGCGAATGTAATTTGTATTCCTTGCAGATTTGTTTCGATTGAAAGTACAATCGAAATGGTTGATTTATTTATGCAAACAAAATTTGAAGGAGGTCGACATGAAAGACGTGTAAACAAAATAGCTTGTTAGTTTTTTTGCAGTAAAATATTCAGCACTTTTCTAATTCATTAAATTCGAAATTCTCAAACCTGATATGCAGTTTCAGCGAAAGAACTTAACGAACGAGCAACTCGTTCAACTCTATAAGCAAATTTTATTTCCTCGTGTTATTGAAGAGCGAATGTTGATTTATCTTCGACAGGGGAGAGTAAGTAAATGGTTTTCCGGTATAGGTCAAGAAGCAATATCAGTTGGCGTTACAGCGGCATTACATCAAGATGAATATGTATGTCCATTACACCGAAACTTAGGCGTTTTTACAACACGAAATTGCGACTTAGTACAGCTATTTGCACAATTTCAAGGGAAGAAAGAAGGTTTCTCCAAAGGACGGGAACGTTCCTTTCATTTTGGCACAAACAAACATCACATTGTTGGGATGATATCGCATTTAGGGCCACAACTTTGTGTTGGCGATGGAATTGCACTAGCCTCCAAATTGAAAAAGGAAAATAAGATAACAGTTGCCTTCACAGGTGATGGGGGAACTAGCGAAGGCGATTTCCATGAGGCATGTAATATTGCTGCTGTTTGGGATTTACCAATTATCATTCTAATTGAAAACAATGGATATGGATTATCTACACCTACGAACGAGCAATTCAGATGCGAACAATTAGCCGATAGAGCTAAGGGGTATGGTATGAAAGGAATAACCATCGATGGTAATAATATCCTTGAAGTATATCAAACAGTAAGTGCATTGGCTGAGGAAATGCGAAGTAATCCGCATCCGGTCTTATTGGAATGTATGACATTTAGAATGCGCGGACATGAAGAAGCTTCAGGCGTAAAATATGTGCCCAAAGAATTGTTTGATATTTGGGAGAAAAAAGATCCACTTTCAAATTATGAAAATTGGCTTATTGATGAAGGTGTAATATCTCCCGATTATCCGCATATGCTTCGTGAAGCTATGATTACTGAAATTAGTAACGCATTTGATGAAGCAGATGCCTTGCCGGATATAGTGCCGGATACAGCAAATGAGATTAGCGATTTGTATGCTCCATATTCCGCTGATAGCAATATCGCGTTAAATTCACCAAACATTGTTCCCGCAAAGAAAATGCGATTTGTTGATGCTGTATCTGAAGGGCTGAAACAGTCTATGGAAAAGCATAAAGAATTAGTGGTAATGGGGCAAGATGTTGCTGAGTATGGGGGTGTGTTTAAAATTACAGATGGATTTGTAAATCTATTCGGGAAAGAACGTGTGCGGAATACGCCAATCTGCGAGAGCGGAGTATTAAGTGCTGCATTAGGTATGAGCATAAAAAAGATGAAGACCGTTGTTGAAATGCAGTTTGCTGATTTTGTAAGTACAGGGTTTAATCCAATTGTAAATAATTTGGCTAAGTCGCATTACCGTTGGGGACAAAATGCAGATGTTGTAGTGCGAATGCCAACAGGAGCAGGTGTAGGAGCAGGGCCATTTCATTCACAATCAAATGAAGCATGGTTTTTTCATACTCCGGGTTTGAAAGTAGTATATCCTTCTTCTCCTTTTGATGCAAAGGGGCTCTTAATTGCTGCGATTAACGACCCAAATCCGGTGATGTTCTTCGAGCATAAGATGCTATACCGCAGCATTGAAGGCGAAGTGCCAGAGCAATATTATGAAGTGCCAATCGGGAAAGCAAATTGGGTGAATGAAGGGGACGATATTTCCATAATCGCCTATGGGGCATCTGTACATTGGGCGCTTCAAGTGGCTAAGGAATTGAAAGAGTTTAGTTTTGACATTCTTGATTTGAGAACACTTTTGCCATTAGATTACGATGCCATAGGAAAAACAGTTAAGAAAACCGGTAAGGTGATTGTTGTGCATGAAGATACATTGATTGGAGGTATAGGTGCCGAAATTGCAGCATATATTAATGAGCACTTCTTTTCAAATTTGGATGCTCCAGTAATTCGGTGCGCATCTTTAGATACTCCAGTACCTTTTGCCGGAGTGTTAGAGGATAATTTCTTGGCAAAAGGCAGATTAAAATCAGCCATTGAAAGACTAATCAATTATTAGGCTTCTCGTTAGCCCTTAGACATGGTAAGTTTTAGGATATGAACTTTATTATTCTGTTTTAATAGACAGCTTATAATCCACTTATAATCATATTTATAGACATATGTTCGGTCAAATTGGAAGGGTATTAGTTCAATTTGAGACATAACACGAAATAGCTTATACGTAAGTGAAGGTTTTAAGTTATTCACTTTATATAAACAATTTGGAATTGTGAAAAAATGCAATAATTTTGCCCGAATGAAGTGGAGTGTCGTGTCTGGAAATGTGTTCAGATTCTACACAAATCCTTTGTGGCTATTGAAACCGTTGGGTTTTGCTAGTTTTTGAACATAAAATTAACATGTCAATGAAGCATTTTAACGTAGCAAACACGTCTGAAATTAATTCTAATAAAACAGAGTCAATCTTTACAACCCCTTTGGCACATTCTTTGCCGATAGGGATATCCAAAAAATCTAATTCTTTTAAATATTCCGGTATGAAGAAATTTCTTTACTCACTTGCATTGCTTACAATGTTCGTTGTTAATGCGAATGCACAATCTAGTCCTTCTGTAACATTTGAGGATATTACCGATGTGGGTCTTGGTTTTAAAGCCAATGTTTGCGGTGCACCAGATACTGTAACACTAAAAATTACCAACTTATCTGGAGGAAACACTGTAACCGGAATTACAGTAGATGCAACCCTTGCATCAGGTTTGCGTTATGTGTTGGGCTCAGTATATAGTACGAGTACACCAACAGGCACAACAAACACAGGTCAGGCATCTGAAAGTGTTTCAGATTTGTTCGCACCCAAATTCGCAGTAACGAATATCACTCCAGGTCAATCTGTTTATATCCGTTTCAAAGTTCAGGCCGATTGTGCAGCTATTGTTACCATTCAAAATCCAATTGTAAACACATTCCAAATTCATTTTGGAATTAATGGATCCGGAAGTTTTACAAACAATGATATTGCAGCTCAACCATATAATAACGGTATTGAAATCACTAAAATACCTTTGCCAAACTTTTCATTAGGATACGGACAAAATCTAAATCTTAGTTCTGGTCAAACTGGATGTCGTCAATATCGAATTAGAAATACGAGTATCACCAATGGTTCTATTAATGATTTTCAATTGTATGACCAACATACACCGGGATTGGTACTTATCAGTTTAGGTATTTCTAAAACTGCCGGAGGACCATTAACAAACGTTCCATTAACAAACATCGGTGATACCGCTTTTGCTAACATCAATTCTGCAATTTTGCAGGCAGCGGGTTACGGGGATTCATTAGGTCAACAAAATGACATGTATGTTACTGAATGTGTGAGAGTGAATGGTTGCGTAGGTGGAACATACAATTCGGTAGTTGGTTTACGATGGGGAACTTGCTCTGGTTCATATTGCGAAGATGTTTCCAATACAGCAGGAGTACAGATATCTATTGGAGCACCAAGTATTGCTTCAGGTATTGATGCCTCATCACAGTTCAACAAATGTTTCGGATCACAAAATCAAACCAACGTATTTTATCTTACAAATAACGGTGCTGCACCAGCATCTAATGTTATTTTTAACCCAACCATAACTGGAGGTAGTCTTACAACAATTGTAAATTCGGGAGTTCAAATAGATACAGGAACAGGTTATTTCAATTATACTCCAATATTTAATGCTTCGCCTGATACCGCTTTGGGAAATTGTGTAGGAGGAACAGCATATTCAAGTTTATCAGGAACTTTGCCTAACATCTTATACCCGGGTCAAACAGTAAGAGTTAAGTTTCTTACTAAAAACTGTTGTCCATATGTTTGTGGAAGAGCTGTATTTAATGGATGGAATATCAATGGTACTTACACTAGCACTTGTAATCCTTCCCCTATTGCTTATTCTGCAGTAGGTGCATCTCCTATTTCAGTTGACTTGGCTGCTGTATTTACCGGAGGCTTAAGCTATGCTCCAAATACAGTATATAATATTCCGTACACTGTAAATAATGTAGAATTCATTGGCTGGGATACCGTTAATGGCCAATGGGTAATTCGTGTAACTGTTCCGGATCCGGCATTCTTTACTTTCTCTAATAACGTAGCCGATTTTACATGGAAAAAAGGGTCTAGATCTTGGGTGCCTGTTTCTGCAACTATGGTTGGTAATGTTATTACTGCAAGATTTAACCAGTCTCCTCCAGTAGGTTGGTCATTCAGAAACTCAAAAATAAATGTGAAGGTAACTACTGCAAGTTGTATTGTTGTTCCTACATGTGCATCGGTGGTTGAAGACTATTTCTATTTCAATGCATCGTATGTTCCAGATAGAACTTGCGCATCTCCTTGCGAAATTCCGGTAGAGTGTTTTAGAAATAAAATCAGATATCAAAAGTTTTGTGGAACCGGACCTTGTGCTTGTGCAATGTTGGATTTCAGCTTCAATCGTGTTTCTTTAGGCTCACCGGATAATAATGATGATGGTCTTCCAAACGGAGCATCACTTATAACAGATTCTATTTTGTTAGATAGAGGTATGTATTTAGATACCTTCCAAGCAAATTTCTTAACGTCCCCAATTACAAACTCTTCTCAATCAATGTTCGTAACATTAGATATTGATAATGCGAATTTGCTTGGTTATTTAGGAGGTACAATTTCAATCCGTGACAGTTCAGCCCATGTTACCTATAATTGTACAATGCCTGCTCCAACAATAGTGGGTCAACAATATTTCTGGAAAGTTTCTGCAAGTACAGTTAGTGCATGTACTCCAGCTTTAGGAGGTGGTTACACTTTCGACAGCCTCGATGTAATTACAATGAACGCTAAATGGCGAGTAACTTCAAATGTAGGTCCGTTTGTGGAGCGATTTGGCGATGTCACCCCAGGGGTTGCATTTTCTGATAGTTCAAATATTCCAAATAATGCATATTCAACATGCGGTTTCTTCGATAAATATAGAGTAATTGGTTACGACATTAATGTATCGGCTGCAGGTTATGTTTATTTCAATGCTTGTGGAGATACTACAACAATTCGAAATAATTTCTCATTCCGAATTTTCCAAGGTTCAGCTGGTGAGAACCCATTCCCTTACGAATATCGTGATTGGACACACTTAACTACTCTTAATATTACTATTCCAAAAGGTTATGCTTATGATCCGAATACGGCAACTATTACAATAAATAGAACAGCTGGAGACGATAATATTGTAACTCAAACAGCAAATCTTACACTACTATCAAAAACACCAAACGGAAGCAACGACACTGTATACATATTTAATGTAAATTCGTCATTTACCGGAACTGGTGGATTATTCCCATACAGTGATGATGGTTTTGATGGCTATCTTGACGTAAAAGTTCATGCATTAAACTGTACAACATCGAATCAATATACCTATTTCCCTACATTTATCACGTTTGGGGAAAGTGCAAATCAACATTTGATTAAAAATGTTGCGCCATATACTGGAGATAGAGGGATTCCAAATTACCTATACCACTATGCGCCAAATATTTCGTTGATTCCGGCTGTTAATCCGATATTAGGTACTGGTAAATTTGTTCAATGGCAGATTCAGTTTTCAAACCAAGGAGGAACTGTTTCTCCAAATTCTTGGTTGACATTCTCTGCAGCCGACACCACTCAAATTAAATTTACAAGTCTTGTAGATATTACTGGGGCTCCGGTTACTTTGACTCCAACACCTGGAGGGCTTTATCAAATTGGAAACATCCCTGCATATACCAATAGAACATACCTAGTTAATGGTTACTATACAAGTTGTA
>ENA-UOYA01003541-UOYA01003541.1-activated-sludge-metagenome-genome-assembly--contig:-NODE-3541-length-13835-cov-4.383164_pt1 | contig 13835 bp, 15 predicted proteins | sample MGYA00238163_ERZ764804 | MGnify/ENA primary metagenome ERZ764804 (study PRJEB28919, sample SAMN05720223) | activated sludge metagenome | isolation source: Anaerobic digester | place: Hong Kong...
GCACAGTTCAATGTCCGTGTGCATTGCGGCGCAGGCTGCAGGAGCCAGATCCGTTAATGCTACTTCATCCTGCGGACTGGCGCTGATGTACGAGCTTTTGTATGTGGCGGCTTCATGCCGTCTGCCTATTACACTGGCTTGCGTCAACCGGGCCCTTTCGGGGCCAATTAACATAAACAACGACCACTCCGACTCTATGGGAGCCCGTGATACCGGCTGGATCCAGATATATGCCGAAAATAATCAGGAGGCCTACGACAATTTTCTCATGGCCATGCCTATCGGCGAGACCCCGAGCGTACGCTTACCGGTGATGACCTGTATGGATGGATTTATTACCAGTCATGCCGTAGAGAATATAGAGCTTTTGGAGACGGATGTTGTGCGCAAGTTTGTGGGGGAATATAACCCTGAACACTATCTTTTAAAAAAAGAAAATCCGCTGGCGGTAGGACCGTACGATGTGAGTCCCTATTACATGGAACACAAGGTTCTGCAGGCTGAGGCAATGAAGGCGGCCAAGGCCCGCATACTGGAGGTAGCCGCAGAGTTTGAAAAAATTTCCGGCCGGCGCTACGGCCTGTTTGAAGAATACAGGATGGAGGATGCGGAACTTGCTCTGGTTCTAATCGGATCCAGTGCCGGAACTGCCAAAGCAGCTGTCGACAAGCTGCGGGAGGATGGAGTAAAGGCAGGGCTGGTTAAAATCAGAGTATTCCGTCCGTTCCCAGGCGAAGAACTGGCCCGGGCTTTGGCCCACACCAGGGCCGTAGCTGTTATGGATAAGTCCGAGGGCTTTTCGGCCAACGGTGGTCCTTTATTTGCCGAGACCCGCAGTGCTTTGTATGATCTGAAGGAACGCCCGTACCTGATTAATATCGTTTACGGTCTGGGCGGCCGTGACGTAAAGACCGAGGATATTGAAAAAGTGTTCGGCCGGCTGGCGGATATTGCTGCGACCGGAGAGACCCAACCAGTATATACCCATATGGGACAGAGGTCAAAGGAGGATATTGCATGAGCACTGTATATAACCTGAAACGGGAAGTGGAAAAGCCGGCACGTCTCACCGGAGGGCATCGACTCTGCGCCGGCTGTGGCGCCGGGATCGTTGTGTCAGGGGTTCTGCGTGCCCTGAATCAAGAGGACCGGGCAGTGGTGGTTAACGCTACCAGTTGTCTGGAGGTCTCCACGTTTATCTATCCTTACACCGCCTATATGGACAGCTATATTCATTCTGCTTTTGAAAACGCCGCGGCAACCTGTTCCGGGGTGGAAGCGGCATATAACGCTTTGAAACGCCGCGGCAAGGTGGAAGGAACCGTCAAGTTCATTACTTTTGCCGGTGACGGCGGCACCTATGATATCGGGTTTCAATCCCTGTCAGGCGCTATGGAACGAGGTCATGACATGGTCTATGTCTGCTATGACAATGAGGCTTACATGAATACCGGAATCCAGCGTTCATCTTCAACGCCTCATTTTGCCCGCACGACTACCACGCCCATAGGTTCTGTGGGGCAGGGCAAAAAACAGAATAAAAAAGATCTGACTGAGATTTTGGTTGCTCATAATATCCCTTATGTAGCTCAGACTGCCCCTATAGGTAATTTCAAGGATCTGCACACCAAGTCTTATAAAGCCATTTATACTGAGGGCCCTTGCTTTTTGAACATATTGTCCCCGTGTCCACGTGGATGGGACTACCCTATGGAAAAGCTGGCGGAGATCACTAAGCTGGCGGTGGATACCTGCGTCTGGCCCCTTTTCGAAGTAGAGGAGGGGGTGTGGCGTCTGACCTATTTACCGAAGAAAAAGCTGCCCGTGGAAGACTTTCTCCGCCCTCAGGGCAGATTCCGCCATATGTTCCAGAAGGGCAATGAGTGGATGATTGAAGAAGCGCAAGCCTACGTGGATCAAAAATGGGAACGCCTGCTGGAGCGCGCCGGCGCATAAATCTAAAGCTGAGACTGGGAATAAATCCAAAAAACATGGTATGATAAATGTTGAAAAGGAGGTTTTGCCAGTGGAACAGACAATGTTTACTAATGAGGTCATTTTATCCTGGCTGCAGTATTTTTCACGGAACGCCCCGTTCAACATGGCAAAACTGAAGATGCTGGACATTACAGGGAAAAATAAGAACCTGATTCCGACCGTTATGAGCAACCGGTTAGTGCTGGTTTTTACGGACGCCGGACATCCGGATATCTTCTACGACATGTGGAATGCGGAACTGGGGGACTGCGAAATCTGGTACAATGAGGGCTCAGACCCATCCGGCGAGATCAAGCACGACAAGGTATCAGACATGATCAACCGCGGGATCAATGCCTCCGCGGCGATGTTGATCATGAATCCCAATGCGGCAACGAATTACCATATAGGTATGGAGAACAGCCGCTTTTCCTGCGGCTCGGTTCAGTATGTGTGCCGGGAAGTCCGGGCCATTATAATGAATAAGCTCAATGTGGGGGACCAGGATAATATATGTGTAATCTCAGGTGAGAGCATCGCGGTGGAGGCCGCCATGATCGCTGCTGAGGGCAGCGTCATTGCCGTGGAATATGACCGCAGGGATCGAGATACTATGAAATGTAATGTTGACAAATTTGGCCTGAGCAACGTAATAATCGTTGAGTCTCTGGAAGATGGTATCCTCGATAAGCTGCCGGTGCCGGACATAGCGTTTATAGTGGCTTCTCCAAGGATCGACAGTGAGATAAAGAGTCTGCTGGCCATAAATCCGGTCATGAAATTTGTGATCTACACGTTGGACTTCGAAATGCTAACGTCTCTTCCTGCTTTGTTCCGGGAAAACGGCCTGGAGCGCACTGAAGCGATTCATATCGAGGTATCGCGAGTCAACAGCAAAAAAATGGTGGAGCCATTTCCAGCTCCCTGGCTGATCTCTGCCAGAAGCGTTAAAGGATAGTAACGTTGCGGTCTGGATACCGCTGTCATAGGATAATTTGTTAAAGCTGCATGAAGAGCTATTTTGACTCTAACATGCAGCTTTTTGCATTTTTTATAACGGATCTCCAAAATATTTTCCCGAGTTTGACAGTTGATGCCTCACAGTGAGAAGTCGTTGCCACTCTTGTATCCTCTTTTTACAGATAGTATAGGACGTTACCATGGAATCTGTCAGAAGGAAGCTATTATCTGTTGCCAAACTGCGCAAGAAAGTCGTTGGGGTCGATAGCAGGTACCGGAGAATCATGGAAATCCTTGGTGTTGCGGGTGACGATATAGTCGGCTTTTACTCTTTTTGCAATGGTTGCGGCAAGAGCGTCTTCAAAATCCGATATTTTGCTGGATAACGTGTTCATAACATCGGAGGCAAGAACATCAACGATGTTTACCAGATTCAGCAACTGAACGATGGCTTCCTTGGATTTTGTGTAGTCTTTGTTGGCACGCTGCAAGATGTAATAGATATCAGTAATAGTGTTGGCGGTAATTAAGGCTTCAGCTTTATCGAGGGCGGACAGTTTCAACACCTCGTAAGAGGCATCAAAAAAATCGGCGCGGCGCAGCAAGACATCAAGAACGATATTGGTATCAATCAAAATCCTCATTCCCGGGATAACCTATCCTTTCTGGCATCATCCAGTGTGTAACCGTCGTCTTTAACGATGCCGACAAGGTTGTTGAGAATATCAAGTTTGTTTTCGCGCAAGCTGGTTAGCTTAACAATCGGCTTGTTGTTTTTAGTGATAATAATATCTTGTGTTTCGGCCAGTTGAAGGTATTTGCCGATATTTGTTTTTAGCTCCGTAGCGGTGATAATCAAAGTAAAACCCTCCTTTCGGGTTTGGCTATAGTTTTACACTTATAGTATATTCAAATAGTGCGATTAAGTCAAAGTAAAATGTGCGATATGAGCTGCCATATAGGGGCGATTAAATCCTTGTATATTGTGCGACTTTTCCGGTTAACACCGATATCCTGCGCGGTCAAGTATGCTACGGCGGGCTGGACCTTTCCCACTGAAAGGATTGACGGTGCGGTTGCTGCCATCATGGCGCTGGACAGGGCGATACGAAAAAAGGCGATAGCGGAAGTGTGTATAATGACAGGGGCTTAATTATCTAGACACCTTGAAGAATTAGCTTAATTATGATAATATTATGCTAAGTTTATGTGGAGGTGTTATTCTATGCCGCAGATCAGACCGGTATCCGACTTGCGGAATAATTTCGCAGATATTTCAAAAATTGTCCATGAAACTTCCGAGCCTGTGTTTCTGACTAAAAATGGATATGGTGATATGGTTGTTATGAGTTTTGAAGCCTATGAAAAGCTTCAATTTGAAAGTGAGATATATTTCAAGCTGAAGGAAGCGGAGTTGCAAGCAAAACTAACCAATCAACGATTTTCCCATAAAGAAGTGTTCGACAGCTTGCGGCAGGCCACGCAGAAAAAGGCGGACGGCAAGAATGTATGAAATTACTTACCTTCCGATAGCAAAACAGGATATAACAGACATTATTCTGTATATATCTGACCGGTTGAACGCGCCGAAGGCAGCAATGGATTTGCTGGATGCATTTGATCATTCGATTTCTCTATTAAGGGAGTTCCCTTACGCTCATAAGCTTTACCGTCCGGTGAGGACTTTGGAGGAAGAGTACCGAATGATCCCGGTGAAAAATTATGCCGTTTTTTATGTTGTTAGAGAGCAGGATAAAGTTGTTGAAATCCATCGTGTAATTTATGCAAGGATGGATTTGACAAAGTTGATCAAATAGCAAGAAACAGAATTCATAAAAGTTAAAAACAAAAGCCTATGTTTTTCATCAGCACTTCATCGGAGGTGCTTTTTTATGCTCATTTTCAGGAGGAAAGCCCAATTCAGGCGATTCGGTTTACGACGAAAGGGGGCTACTTATAATTTGAACAGGAATAAAATAACGCGGAACAGATGTTACTCTGGCCCGCGTTATTTTTCTTTGTTTACTTATGCAAGGCAAACATTGACCGCTCTAAGCCTGTGGCGGTTCTTCGGGTCGGTTTCGGTATCAAATGTTACCTTTTGACCTTCTGCCAGAGACTTGAAGCCGTTTGCTACGATTGCAGAGAAATGAACAAATACATCCTCGCCGCCGTTGTCGTTGGAAAGAAAGCCAAAGCCTTTTTCCGAGTTGAACCATTTTACTGTACCGTTATTCATTCGGTACCTCCTAATATTTTATTGTACCCAATAGAAAACAAAAAACTCACGCGCCACCGTAAATCATCAAAAAACAATGACCCACAGAACATGTGAGAACAATGTAATTATCTTGAATACTAATTAAGTTTAGCATAGCTCTCTGTTGCTGTCAAGATATTTTATATAATAGCCTCTGGAAACGGCGAGATAAACTATTGGGTAAATGGGGTCGAGCGGGCGTGATTGCCATTCGGCAATCTGGGGAAGTATCCGGTCTGTAATTTTACTTAATGTAGTTGGGGAAACGTCAATTCCGTAGATGCCGCGCATGTGATCTTCAATGTCCCTAGTCGACATGCCTTTGGCATACATGGCGATTATTTGGTCTTCAATACCGTTGGAGGTAGTTTGATATTTCTTGATGATTTGGGGTTCAAACTCTCCATTGCGGTCTCGGGGAACATCAACCTCTGTAGGACCATAAACTGTCTTGATCTTCGTTTTACTGTACCCGTTCCATCTGTTTCCAGCATTGCCTTATTACACCCATGTACTTTTCCCTGAATAATATTTAAAAACGGCATTGATGGGTATGAAGCAGATGAAAAGCAAGGTTAACTTTGTGATCCGGGGACCTCACCCAAGTTTTTATACAAATATTATGAGGAGCATTGTAGATCCTATCCGCTCTCATTTGGCTGACAGCACCATATCGGAGGAAGCAACTGAAGACGCGGTGAATGTACATTTTTTTCATGAGAAAGAATATCAATTCCTAGCCAAAATAGAGCGGGGAACCAGTGTCTTTTTGTCTCATGGCATAGCCGCGAAAAACTGGCGGGATGCTCAACACATGAGGCCGTTCGATTATGTTTGTGTTCCGGGGCCTATGTGGAAGCAGAAGCTGATGAGTGGTGGAATATCGGAAGAACGTTTGCTGGTTGTGGGGTTCCCCAAGCTTGATCCCATTTTTCAGGGTATGCTTATCAAAACTATTACAAATGGTCAGCAAAAGATCGTATTATATGCTCCAACCCATGCTAAGGCATTTCCCGAATGTTCTTCCTATCCATTATTCATGGACTTGATCGACGGCATACCCAAAGATGTAGTTGTAATTTCCTCTCCCCACCCTGTTCATAAAAGCAACCAGATGCCTACTCTAATAGAGTTACTAAATGCTGACGTAATCATATCAGACTCCAGCAGCATAATTTTTGAAGCTTGGGCGTTGAACAAACCGGTAGTCTTCCCTGACTGGCTGGTAAAAGCGGGTATTTTGAAAAACTGGCCTGATAGCTTTACAGCTGACATATATCGGCAAAACATCGGTTATCATGCCAATACTTTCAAGAAGTTCGTAGAATCTATATACCTGGCCCTGGAGCATGGCATAGATCAAAAAGCAGTTGCTTTCATTGACGAATATTTTCCCCGCTGCTTGCGAGGCCGCTCGGGAAAAATCTGTTCTGACAAACTACAAGAACTTAGAATAGCTAAGAAGTGAAGGGGTGATAATCATGAAAGCCCTAATTCTTGCCGCGGGATTAGGAACGCGCTTGTTGCCGATAAATGCTGGGCGTCCCAAGGCTATGCTGGAAATAATGGGCCTTCCTCTGATACATCACCTGATGCAAGGCCTGATCGAGCATGGTATTCTGGATATTACTATCGTTACCGGTTACCAGCACGCAGTACTTACAAATTATATTTTGGAGGCTTTTCCAGGACAGCGGATCGGGTTCATATACAATCGGTTTTTCAGGCAAATGAACAATATTTTTTCCTTTTATTTATGCCAGCCTTATTTATCCGGAAGTGAGATTTTAGTCTGCAATTCAGACGTTTATTGCGAGCCCGATTTGCTCAAAGACATCTTGTGTGTCCCCCCTGACACCATGGTTGTAGATACTCAGAAAGAGTTCTCTTTGGAGGCCACCAAAGTAACCTTTAGTGCCCAGGGAGCAATTAATAGAATAAGTAAAGAAATACCCCCAGAACAAAGCCAGGGTGAATATATAGGAATAGTTAAACTGTCAGCAAAAAGCACCGATCTTCTGTTTGATGCGGTTAGGGAAAAGCTCAATCAGGGAAGGACGGGATTGTGGTTTATTTGCGTGCTCAACGAACTTTTGACAGAGGTTTCAATCATGCCGTTTTTCACCAAAGGGAGGGTTTGGGAAGAAATCGATTACCCAGCGGATTATTTTAATTTGCTGGACAAGTTAGATCATCCGACATAGCCTTCGCCATATTCCGGGAATCAATTGGGGGCTTCGCTTCAATATCAGCATCAACGAAGTCTCCATCAAATCATGGTAATCGTATTAACCGGCGACCAGATTTTATATACATCCAGCACCCCTCATTCTGCCACAAAAGGCCCACCCCGCTTTCAATTCCCTTAGACTAAGCCTGCAGCGGGCTTTCCTCGGGCAATTCCCCAGATCAAGGCGGTTTCTTCTGTTCGGCTTGCTTTTGAACCAGGGTCATGTTTAGTATAATAGGGTTAACTTTCTTGGGGGAATAAGTGGTGGATCTAGAAGTTTTATCAGCCTTGGCCTCTGATCCAGCCAAGCTGATCATCAATCTGGCTGACATCTTAATTGTCTCATACGCCTGCTATCGCGTCCTTCTTCTAATCAGAGGAACCCGGGCGGAGCAACTGTTGAAAGGCGTCATCGTATTGCTGGGATTTTCGGCCATTTCCCGCTGGGCCGGGTTCAGTGCCGTCAACTGGTTGATCAACAAGTTATGGACCGGGATCTTCATCGCCCTGCCGGTGGTGTTCCAGCCCGAGCTGCGCCGGGCACTTGAACAGCTGGGGAGGGGGAGCTTCTTCTCCACCCGGATAACGGAGAAGAGGCCGGAACTGCAACGCAATATCGAGGAGGTGGTCAAGGCAGCGGTGGAACTGTCCCGCCGACGGATTGGGGCCTTGATCGTATGGCGGCGGGAGACCGGGATTGAGGATTTTTCCGAAATCGGGGTAGATCTTGATGCGGTCATATCTTCTGAATTGATCATAAATATCTTTACCCCCAATACGCCCCTGCATGACGGTGCAATCATAATCGACCAGGGTCGGATTCACAGGGCGGGGGCTTTTTTGCCTTTGAGCGACAACCCCAATCTTAACAAGAGTTTCGGCACCAGGCACCGGGCGGCGGTGGGCATAACCGAAGTAAGCGATGCCCTGGTGATTGTGGTCTCGGAAGAAACCGGGACTCTGGCTCTGGCCCGGGAGGGCGCGATCATACGTCCGCTAGACGGACCAAGACTTAAAGAGCTGCTGAAACAAGAGATTAGTGATAAATACCTGCGTCGGCAGAACGGCTGGTGGAAGCGGGGGGAAACCAGTGACTAGGACCAGTACCTGGCATCTTAAACTTGCGTCAGTGGTGATAGCGGTACTCCTGTGGCTCTTTATCACCAATGAGAGCGTTATCATCCGTCAGCAATCCATACCCGGGGTAAGGCTGAACGCCATCAACATAGCTCCCGGATTGACGGCATCATGTCCGAATGAGATAAGGGTTAGCATCGTTGGCACCCCCAGGGCGGCGCGGGAGATCTATGCTTATGTGGACTTGAAAAACAAAGGGGCCGGAATACACAGGGTCAAGGTAAAAGTCCGGCCTATGCCCGGAACCCGTGTTTTATCAATAACGCCTGCCGAGGTCAAGGTGAAGATAGACGAGATTCAGGAGTTTGTATTCCCGGTTTCGTACAAGATTGATAGGTCCCCTCCCGAAGGGTTTACTGTAGCTGGAGTCGAGGTAACTCCTACCAAGTGTGTGGTGCGGGGAGGACAGACTGAGGTAAACCGAGTCTCCACCCTTACCACTTTCCTGGACCTTAGTTCTCTGCGGGATACTGCGGCCATCAGAACCAAAGTCATTGCTTTGGATAGGGATGGGCAGCCTTTGGACAGGGTGCAGGTTGTTCCGGAACAGGTGCAGGCTTATGTGGTGATTGAGAAAAGCCAGACTATAAGCAAGGTCACGGTTAACGCCTCTTTGACCGGTAACCTGCCGGAGCAGTATCAGGTGGAACGGGTGGTTATAGAGCCCACTGAGGTGACTTTGATCGGTTCTGAGCTGGATCTGAGCGGGATTAGCTCAGTAAGTACCAGGCCGATAGATCTTACCGGAAGGGATAGGCCGTTTCAGATAGAGGTGGAGCTGGCACCTATTGCTGGAGTCTCTATCTTCCCATCCAAGGTTATGGTTATGATCGAGGTGTCAGGCAAGGCCGAGCGAACTTGAGCGGTTCACAGCGATAGCCAACATAACAGGAAAAGAAGGTAAGCATGCGGCTACTAATAAGGAACGTCAGACTCCGACTGGATCAGGACGAAGAACAGCTGCCCGAAATAGTTGCGCAAAAATTAGGGATTAGGTCCCGGTTGGTAAGGGATATAAAGATCGCACGCAAGGCCTGGGATGCCAGACGTGAAGAGGTCAGAGCCGTATATAATCTGGAAGTCAAGGTCGACCTAAAAAGCAGCCTGGTTGACAGGGTGCTCAGGCTACCCGGGGTTTCGGCCTACGCTCCAACTGAGCCGACGGCGATCAAACTAGGTAGCAGGCCCCTGCGTTTTGCCCCGGTTGTTATCGGGATGGGACCGGCCGGACTTTTCTGTGCCCTGGCCTTGGCGCAAGCAGGTTACCGGCCTTTGGTCCTGGAACGGGGCCGGGACGTGGACCAACGCGTCAGGGACGTGGAAGAGTTTTGGCGGGGCGGCCCCATCGATCCGGAGTCGAATGTGCAATTTGGAGAAGGAGGGGCCGGAACTTTTTCCGACGGCAAACTTACCACCCGTATCGGGGATTCCCGGGTGGCCCGGGTCTTGGATACCTTGACGGAATTCGGGGCCCCGGGGAGATCAGGTATCTAAAAAAGCCTCATGTGGGCACTGATCGGCTGCGCGGAATTGTAAAGTCTATGCGGCAGGAAATACTTTCCCGAGGAGGGAAGGTATATTTTTGTGCCCGGGTTACCGACCTGATAATGGATAACGGGGTGCTTCGAGGCATAGTCATCAACAATTCGTATATGCTTGATGCCTCCGTAGCCGTATTGGCGACCGGCAACAGCGCCCGGGATGTGTTCCGGACCCTGTACCGGCACAACCTGTCTTTGACAGCCAAAGGTTTTGCAGTGGGAGTTAGGATAGAACACCCGCAGGCCAAAATTGATACTATACAATATGGAGAGTACGCCGGTCATCCCAAACTCGGTCCGGCGGATTACCACCTGACCTACCATGACCCGGAGACCGGCCGGGCTTTTTATACCTTCTGCATGTGTCCCGGGGGGCAGGTGATCGCCTCGGCCTCGGGCCCGGGGCAGGTGGTCACGAACGGCATGAGCTACTTCGCCCGGGACTCCGGGGTGGCCAACAGCGCCCTGGTGGTGTCGGTCCCACCGCAGACCCTTGATCGCCATCCCCTGGCCGGGATCCTTTTGCAGGAGGATCTGGAACGGCGCGCGTTTCAAATTGGGGGCGCCAACTATCACGCGCCGGTGCAAGGGGTGAGAGATTTCCTGGAACGCCGCGAATCGTCGGCGGTGGTCTCTACCTACCGCCCGGGCTTCCGGGCCGCGAACCTGTGGGAGGTCTTGCCGCACGAGATATGCGGGGTGATAGCCCGGGGGCTCAGGGATTTTGATCGGCGGATGCCCGGTTTTGCTGGACCGGAATCCTATTTGGTGGGGGTGGAAACCCGGACTTCTTCCCCTCTCAGGATTGAACGGGGATCAGACCTGAATTCGGTGGAGGTGGAAGGCCTCTACCCCTGCGGGGAGGGTGCGGGGTATGCCGGCGGCATCGTAAGCTCCGCCGTAGACGGCCTGCGGGTGGCCGAGAGGATAATCGAGTCTTTTCAACAACCCCAGATTATACCGGAAGTCAGGCTGGAGGGGACGGTGGACGCGAATGCTCTCCCTTAAGGGTGTAGGATACTAGCAAGGATTTGTTAAGCAGAGCGACGGATAATGTCAAACATACTATTGTTGCATTACGCATTGGTTTCCGTTACTTTTAGTGGTTTCGGGAGACAGATCCATATTATATAAGATTGCATTGAGGAGTGTACCTTCAACATTATAAGGGAGGAAGTAAAGAGTGGGGAAATTGTTTGGTACGGATGGTGCCCGCGGCATTGCCAATCTTGAGCTGACCCCGGAGATTGCTTTCCGGCTGGGACGAGCGGGGAGCCATGTCCTGTCCCGGGAGGTCTCGCGCCCACAGATTCTGGTGGGTCGGGATACCCGGATCTCGGGGGACATGCTGGAGTCGGCGCTGGTGGCGGGAATCTGTTCCGTAGGAGCGGATGTGCTCAAGGCCGGGATCATGCCTACCCCAGGGGTGGCTTATCTGACCCAGAGATACCAGTTCTCCTGCGGCATAGTGATTTCTGCTTCCCACAACCCTATGGAGTACAACGGGATCAAGTTTTTCGGCCCCAAGGGATTCAAACTCCCAGATGAGGTGGAGGATGAGATCGAAAGCCTGGTGGCGGATCAGGATGAGATTATCGCCCGGCCCGGCGGCGGGGACATTGGCCGGGTATATGATCTGAACGAGGCGGAGCCGAACTACCTGGATTTTCTGAAAAACTGCTATCGCGGGCGCCAGGATTTAACCGGCCTGACGGTGGTAATCGACTGCGCCAACGGTGCGGCATATAACGTGGCCCCAAGATTATGGCGGGACATGGGAGCACGGGTGATAGCCATCCATAACCAGCCTAACGGCCTGAACATCAATGACCGCTGCGGATCAACCTATCCGGGGGCCCTGCGCAGAGCGGTCCTGGAGCACAAGGCTGACCTGGGAATAGCTTACGACGGCGACGCCGACCGGGTGATAGCGGTGGACGAACGCGGCAACATCATTGACGGAGATTTCATCATGGTAGTCTGCGGACTGCATCTGCACCGCACCTCCCAGCTCAGACCGCCCAAGGTCGTCACCACGGTTATGAGCAACATCGGGCTTGACATCGCCTTTCGCCGGGAAAAAGTGGAGGTCCTGAACTGCCAGGTGGGGGATCGCTATGTCCTGGAGAAGATGCGGGAGAGCGGGGCCCGGCTGGGAGGAGAACAGTCGGGACACATCATCTTCCTGGATCATGCCACTACCGGTGACGGGCTCCTGTCCTCCCTCAAACTGGCAGAGGTCATGAGAGAGACCGGTATGCCTCTGTCGGCCCTGGCCCGGGAGATGGAGCAGTATCCCCAGTTGTTAATAAACCTTGACATCAAGGACAAGGATTCTATTCTTAATAGTATGGAAATTGCCCAGGTAATTAAGCAAGCCGAGCAGAAGCTGGGAGAGTGGGGCAAGGTTTTGGTAAGACCTTCGGGAACTGAGCCCAAGGTCAGGATCATGGCTCAGGGGCCGGACGAATTCCTGCTGCAGGAGGTGGTTGATGAGATCAAAAACGCGATACTGGTCAAATCGGGGATGTCTTAATTTCCCGGTTAAACAGGATTGAGCTTGATTTGCAGAAATGACGATCAAGCAGTTTTAAGCGCCTGAACCCGCCCGTCAGGCATTCGGTGCGGGTTGACGAGGTAGGGGTTGATCGAATAATCGGCGGATGCCCCTCGGTGTGCCACCATCGATAGCCGAGCTACAAAACCCGGCAGCAATGCCGGGGCCAAAGGGTTCGGTCCGTGGTTCTCTAAGAGGAGGTAATAATGAATTGTGTGGAATTATAGGGTATGTCGGCGAACGGGATGCAATCCCGGAAATCATAGAAGGATTAATGAAACTGGAATACCGGGGATACGACTCGGCCGGAGTCGCTGTTCAAGCGAGTGATGGTATCTGGGTGCAGAAGAAGGAAGGGCGATTGACCCGGTTGGAAGAGAGTTTGGATGACGCTCCTCGAGGCCATCTGGGGCTGGGACACACCCGCTGGGCCACGCATGGTGTTCCCAGCGATGTCAACGCCCACCCACACACTGATTGCAAGAACGAGCTGGCGGTGGTCCATAACGGCATAATCGAGAATTATGCCCGGCTACGCCAGCAATTGGCCCAGAAGGGGCACGTGTTTAAATCCCAGACTGATACCGAAGTTTTGGCTCATCTGATTGAGGAGGTTTACCAGGGAGATCTGATCCAGGCGGTCCAAACCGCGGTGACCTATCTCGAGGGTTCGTATGCCATGGCGGTCATACACCGGAACGAACCTGACAAAATAGTGTCCGTGCGCAAGGATAGCCCTATGGTGGTCGGGCTCGGGAACAACGAGTATTTTTTGGCCTCCGACATGCCGGCTGTGCTGGGCCGGACCAACCGCTTCTATGTTATGAATGACGGGGAAATGGCTGTCCTTACCCGGTCGGGAGTCCGACTCTGCGATGTCCGGGGCAATGAAATATCTAAAGAAGTTCTAACGGTGGACTGGGATCCGGTGCAGGCCGAAAAAGGCGGCTATCCCCATTTCATGATCAAGGAGATATACGAACAGCCGCGGGCCATCCGGGATACCCTCAGGGGAAGGATAAAGGATGGCCGGGTAGACTTTTCCGAGGTCGGGCTCGATTCCTTCCTGCAGAATGTGAAGAAGGTCTTCATCGTAGCCTGTGGTACGGCTTACCACGCGGGAATGGTCGGCAAATACGTCATCGAAAAGCTGGCCAAGGTGCCGGTTGAGGT
>ENA-UOYA01003543-UOYA01003543.1-activated-sludge-metagenome-genome-assembly--contig:-NODE-3543-length-13834-cov-68.224835_pt1 | contig 13834 bp, 8 predicted proteins | sample MGYA00238163_ERZ764804 | MGnify/ENA primary metagenome ERZ764804 (study PRJEB28919, sample SAMN05720223) | activated sludge metagenome | isolation source: Anaerobic digester | place: Hong Kong...
GCTGTTATATAAGCTGTTATATAATCAAGTTTATTTTTCTTGACTTTAGACCTTCCACTTTTGTCTGCTATATGATTAAGTTTGTTCCAGGACTTAATAATTTAGATTGCAGGCATTAGATTGTTTTTCTTCAGGCTGTTGTCCGTTAGATTTTGTAATTTGGGCTATAGCTCCTGCTCAAAACATAGAAGAAATTTATTTGTATGGTTTTAGATCTAATCGTTTTGGATAATAATTGTACACAGTATTCATGGAAGAAATTTATCTACACGGTTTTAGATTCCTTAACGGCTTATAATCTACGATTGAAGAATATTTAAAACTCCAGTTAAAGGTTAGAAAATCTAAGGAAAATAATAATATAGCCAAATTTAAGGAGAGACTTCATGATAAAAAATGCAGATGAATCTTCAAATTATACAACAATAAATGCCAGAATTATCGACAAGTGGGTCGAATCTGGCTGGGAATGGGGAAAACCTATAGATCATGAGACGTTTTTAAACGCCAGGATGGGGATATGGTCTGTTGTGTTGACACCAATAAAGCCTGTTCCAGAAGATTGGTTTTGTGATTTTAAAAATGCAAATATTTTAGGACTTGCATGTGGAGGAGGTCAGCAGATACCTATCTTTACAGCTCTTGGAGCATCTTGCACGATTATGGATATTTCAGATAGGCAACTTGAAAGTGAGGAACTTGTTGCTAAAAGGGAGGGTTATAAGGTCAATATAGTTAAGGCAGATATGACAGAGAAGTTTCCCTTTACCGATGAAACCTTTGATCTAATCTTTCATCCAGTATCAAACTGCTATGTTTTCGATGTTTATTCTATCTGGAAAGAATGTTTTAGAGTATTGAAAAAAGGTGGGATACTGCTTTCAGGTTTGGATAATGGATTAAACTATGTGTTTGATGATGAAGAAACGAAAATCGTCAGAAAACTACCCTTTAATCCGCTTGAAGATGAAAAACTTTATATGGAATCGATTGAAAAAGATTGGGGGATCCAGTTTTCGCATAGTATAGAAGAACAGATTGGTGGTCAAATTAAGGCGGGGTTTATTTTAGAAGATATCTACCAGGATACAAATAATATTGGAAACCTTCATGACTTTAATATACCTACCTTTTATTCGGTCAAGGCTGTAAAGCCCCTTTGAGTTTTAATCTACTACACTTTGTATTGACAATGTTGGCAGGCATTTCGTTGTAAATCAGTAGTTTATACAATTAAATTTTAATTTACTACACTTTTCTTTAACCTTCGGTTGATGGAATATAAATATAAAAACAGGTACCCTCTCCAACCCTTGAGTCAAGGTCAATAAACCCATCGTGCATCTGAATTATCTTGAGTGATGTCGAAAGGCCAAGACCGGTACCATTTTGTGATGCCTTCGTTGTGAAAAATGGGTCAAATATCTTCCTTTTAAGTTCAGGAGGAATGCCAACTCCTTCATCTTTTATGCTAATGCGCCAGAATTTTTTTTGTTTATCGACATAATATTTACTGACTTCGGAGGTTTCATCTATAGAAATATGTATATTGCCGCCCCATCTTGTCTTATCTTCACGCATTATAGTCATAGAGTGGTTAGCGTTAATTATAATATTCAGTAGAACCTGCTCTAAGGCATATTCATCACCTATTGTACTGAATTGTTTTATTGGCTCACCTTTCTTAAATTCTAGCTTATTTTCGAAGATAATTCTGACTGACTGATCCAATGAACTTGCAGAAAATTTTACTACTCTTTCAATAACATTGTAAAGATTTATTTTATCTTTTTTCAACTCATAGTTTTTGGAAAGAGAAAGAAGATGTTGCAAGGTTACCAGTGCTTTAGCCGATATTTCATTTATAATATCAAGGTTTTCCTTCAAATCCTGGTCGAGTTCTTTATTTGAAAGCTTGATAGACGAACTTATAAGAGCTGTAGTTTCCTTTATGCCTGATATGAGGTTGTTAAAATCGTGAATGATACCAGCGGCAAATGAACCTACGATTTCGTTTTTCTCTATCATTTCCAGGTTTTTTTGAAGCTTTACATTTGTAGTTATATCATCTATTCTTAGTACAAGACCTCTCCCTTCGGTATTTTTTAAAGATTCTATCTCTTTTTTATCTTGCGTTTTAACTGAGTTGTCATTATAGTCATTTAACGGGATGTGATCTATTTTATTTTTACTTGAAGTTTCCTCGATATTTTCCCATCCTTTTAAAGGTAAAATATAGATACTGAAGTATTTATCAGGAAACTCATCGAATACGATAATATCAAACTTATTGAGGTTCCCTTTGTTTAATGTATCTTCCATCTCAGACGAGATTTTTTTTAGAAATGGATAGATATTAAAAATATTTTTACCTTCGCAATTTTCAAGTTCATTATTTATATTATCTATATTGTCATCAATATTTTTGTTATCAGTATTTGAATTTATCATCTTAAACAAAAACAAGGCATTTTTATTGCATAAAGTCACATTAAAGTTGTTATCAACAGCAATGATTACAGAATTGATAGAATTTATCGTACTGGTAAGAAGATTTGTCTCATTTTTAATAATCTTCATAAGCTCGTTTAGGTTTCTTTCGAGAGTAAAAAACTCATCAATATTGCTTTCAGCAATACTTAAAGAGTAAGAAGATAAACGGGCATTTATCACACTTTTAGAAAGATTATCTATCGGAGCAACTATCTGTTCGCTTAAAGATCTTGATATAAAGTAAGAAACAATAAGCATAAGTATAAGTAAAATAAGTGAGCCAGATGATGCCTGAAATATTTGCATTAAAATAGGTTTATAAGAAAGGTAATAGATTATAGAATATTGATGTGTGCTGTACAAATCCAGAATTGGAAAATAAACCAGATACTGTAACTTATTTAGTTGTCTCTTATATCCAGGAGTAAGAGAATGCAATAAGGATATATCATCAAACTTTCTATCTTTTTTTAAAGATTTCTGTCCGTCTTTTATTTCACTATAAGATAGTAAAATTTCTCCATTCATATTTACCAGAATAAATTCATTAAGGTTTGTAAACTCATAAGCTAGATAATCCAACTTTCGGACAAGTCCTTTAAAACCACTATTATAATATAGTTGGTAATTTTTAAGTATCTCTGCAGAGAGAAATCTTGATATAGTAATCGAACTGTTGATAAGATTTTTTTCGTAAGAGATGGAAGATATTATGATTGTACAAAATGAAATAAGCAAAACTGTTAAAAATATGATTAAGGCAATTTTATTGTAAACTTTTTTCTTAAGTTTCATTCAATCCCTGGTAGTTTAATTATACTGTTTTAATTATCGGCAATTGCAGCACTATTTTGTAATCTCAAAGGCATAAATTCTTTCATCAGATCTAACTTTCAATTTAAGCCATTTTTGAGCAAGCATGAGAACATTTGGGTGGTAAAGGGGAATAAAAACAGCATCGTTATAAGCTATTTGTATTGCTTTTTTATAAAGTTCAATCCTCTTCTGCTCATCAAAGGTACTTGCAGCTTCTTCTATTATCTTATCCAGTTCAGTATTTATAAACCCTGTATTGTTGTATGATCCCCAGCTCTCATCTTTTGAATGCAACAAAGTTGAGAGAATAAATAGTGCGTCAGAGTTTCCACAGGACAAAGAAAAAGGGACGATGGCAAAAGAGCTATTATTTTTTATAGTAACCAGCTCTTTATTTGGTATTTCTTTAACTTCAAAGGTTATTCCAATAGAATTAAGGTTTTCAAAAAGATCCTGATAGAATTTTCTCATAAGCTCATCAAGAATGGAAGTATGTATTTTTACAGAGAAACTCCTGATATTAGCTTCCTTTAAAATGGTTTTAGCTAAAGCAAGATCGTAGTTATTATCTGGCAAAGAGTTATTATATCCTATAACAGAAGGTGAAATGATTTGATTTGCATAAGAGGCTGAAGAACTAAGTATAGTTTCAACAGATTTTTTAATATTTAAAGCTTTATAAAAGGCAAATCTGACTTTTGTATCACTAAAGGGATTGACAGGGAGATCTATGTACTGATTTTTTTCTTTTTTGCAGTTTATCATCAAGAAGCTAGTACGTAACCCGGTAGTGGCATATCTTTGTATAGTTTTTGTATTTGAAGCTTTATTAAAAATGTTAAAACTGGTCCAGCCTAAAATATCTATTTGCTGATCTATAAGTTGCTTAAATAGAGTATCTTCGTCATCTAACAATACAAATTTAACAGATTTAAAATCTGGTTTTTTCCCCCAGTATTTCTCATTCCTTTTCATAGTTATAGATGATATTTTTCCATTTTCGTTTACTATTATGGGGTTCATATAAGGACCTGTTCCAACAGGGAACTCAAGAAATCTTGTAAATCCAACTTTTTCAATATAAGATGCTGGAAAAATTGCGCAGTTTCTTAGTTTAAGTAAGAATGTTGGATTTGGATAGTTAGTTACTATCTTAACTGTAAAATCATCTATCTTCTCAATTGTTTTAAGTTCAAGTGAAATGTTGTATTTATCAATAACAGAGGGATCTGTTGCATAATTTACTCTCTTAAAAGAAAATATAACATCATCAGCTGTAAATCTGCTTCCATCATGAAAAAAAACATCTTTTCTAAGGTAAAATATCCATGTATTTATATCAGGATTTATCCACCTTTGTGCGAGCAGTGGCTTTATCGCTCCTATTTCATCGAGATAAATCAAACTTTCAAAAATATGTTGATTTATAGATAGGACTTTTACATGGTTATATTTATACTGATCGAAAGAAAAGTTAAAGCTAGTGCTGCCTATAACTAAAGTGTCTTTATCTGTAGCAAAGGATAAAAAAAGAAATAACAAGAAAATAAAAAAGAATAAAAAACATTTTTTTAGAAAAATAAAATCTTTAAACTTTGTTTTCATAATGATTAATACCTTTAAAGCAAGTCTTACTTTTACAAATAAAGTTTAATAGATTATCGAAAAATTGCAAAATTTAATACTTAAATTTTTAACAGTTCCCCGGGATTATTTGTACCTTATCACATCACCTCGAACAGATATTGAAGTTGGAGTAAATATACTTCCTGTTAAATAAATAAAAAGTAATTGAACTGCCGTATAGTGGTATTCAAGCTGAATATTTATAACTGCATCACCATTGTAGTGACGAATCTGGTCAATAAAGATATCTTCAAGGTAGAGTCCTGGTTGATTTAACTTAAATAGTTTTGCTATTATGCTCACCTCTGTTATCCTGATATCGAAGGAACCAACTATATAATATGGTTTAGTTTCAGGTTGATACATAAGTTTAGAATCTGTTGTTTGAAATTTTACGACGGTACATGAGGATAAAGTGATAGCAGCAATAAGAAAAATGAGAATAAGCGATTTTTTTTTCATGTTGATAACTCCTATTTTAGAAATTTTAAGAAACTTCAGTTATATATTTTAAAATAAAACCTATGCTATGGAAGAAGAAAGTATTTATTTATTCTTTGAACCTTCTTTAAGTTATTAAGAATAAATACTCGATAAATAGTTGGAAAACTAAAAATATCTGGAAAATATTTTTTCTGTAATAATAAGTAAAAAAACGGAGAGGGGGGGATTCGAACCCCCGATACCCTTTAGGGGTATAACTCCTTAGCAGGGAGCCCGATTCGACCAGCTCTCGCACCTCTCCGTAAAAGATGAAAATATACATTATATGTAATTAAACATTACCTTATATTAAATTATCCACAACAAATATAAAAAAAAATTATGATCATTAAAGCTATATATAAACGGAGAGAAAGGGATTCGAACCCCCGGTACCCTCGCGAGTACAGTAGTTTTCAAGACTACCGCCTTAAACCACTCGGCCATCTCTCCAATATATATATGGTGAAAATAGCTTAACTTTTGCTTCTGTCAATAATTTTTTGAAAAAGTATCTTTTAACTCTTTATTGAAAATTTTAAAATTGGCTATAATGTTAAGAAAAATAATCAGAGGAAATATGAAACTTCTTGATATCGTCGAACCACTGAAACTCGAAAAATGCACAAAGTTTAGCGGAGAAGATTTTGATGTTACCTGGGGTTATTCTTCAGATTTATTGTCCGATGTTATAGGTAGAGCTGAACCTGGTTCTATCTGGTTTACCATACAAAAACATCCAAATATTGTTGCTGTTGCAACGCTGAAAGACTTAACTGCAATTATACTCACAAATGGGACTAAACCAGAAGATCAAACTATTGAAAAAGCCGATGAAAATGGCATTCCTATTTATTCAACCAGTTTTTCTACTTTCGAAGCCTGTGGTATCCTCTATGGTCTTTTAAAATAGGCAAAGCGATGTTAGTTCTTTTTGAATCGAGACTTAAGGGCATAATAATCTTTTTCATAATCATAATGCTTATAATATCACTCCACTATGTTTATATTTCAGTAAAGATGAAAGATGCAGGGTCTCTTTTCTCTCCAGCGGAAAATAACCTGCTACGAGGACAGATATACGATAGAGACGGCAGGATTTTAGCTGGTAATTATATAGTATACACAGTTTTTATTGATCCATACATTATAACAGATGCTAAAAAAGTTGCTAACCTTCTTGCTCCATTTTCGATCTATGATGCAAAAAATCTTGAAAGTAAAATAAATGAGAATAAAAAACGAAGATATCTGGTCATTGCTGAAAAGATAGATGAAGAAACTTTGAAAAAGATACTGAACCTTAAAATAAAGGGTGTCTATTACAAAAAGGACTTCTATAGAGAATATACCCTCGATGATGCAGCCGCATGTTTTTTAGGATTTGTTGATAAATACAATAAAGGACTTGAGGGGATAGAATATTACTGGGATAATCATCTGTCAAAGGGAGAAAATTATAGCATTAAGTTGACTATAGATTCATTTATCCAGTATGTGATATACGATGAAGTCTCAAAAAAAGCAATATCTGAGGAAGCCGATTGGGCTTTTGGTCTGGTTTCAGATAGCTCTACTGGCCAAATTCTTGCTGTTGCAAACTGGCCTTCATTTTCTCCATATACATACTCTACAGTTCCTTCTTCAAAAAGAAAAAATAGAGCTTTATTAAATACCTTTGAGCCGGGTTCTACTTTTAAAGTTTTTATTGCTTCTGCTTTACTTAACGAAGATAAGATAGATCTCAATGAACGATTTTTTTGTCCGGGCTATTATTCAGTTACAGAAAATATAAAGATTAAAGATCTTTCTTCTCATGGCTATGTTAACCTTGAAGAAATCCTGCAATATTCCTGCAATACAGGTATTATCACATCTGCTCAGAGATTGAGCAATAAAGAACTATATCAATATTTTCGTAACTTCAACTTTGGCAATAGAACTGGGCTCGATTATCCAGCTGAACCTGAAGGAATACTCAAAGAACTAAAAAAATGGACAAAAATGACAAAAGCAATAATAAATATAGGGCAGGAAATTGGTGTTTCTGCTGTACAGATGATATCAGCATTTAATGCTATTGTAAATGGTGGAAATTACTTTGAACCGTATTTGACTTTTTCGCAAAGTTCTGGTTATTCTTCAGAAAAAGTTAAAAAACCGGTGTTAATAAGAAAAGTTTTGAAACCAGAAACATCTCAAGTGATGAAAGAACTTCTTGTGGATGCCTTGAAGGGCAATTCAACAGGGAAATCTGCATTTACAGATGTTACCACTGTTGGGGGAAAAACAGGCACAGCCCAGGTGCCTTATTCAAATGGAAAAGGATATGATCCCTCGCAGATCTATACATCTTTTATTGGCTTTTTTGATGTTAATGGTAAATCATATACTGTATATCTTGGCTTTATGAACCCCAAGAAAGCGGGCTACGGAGGTACAGTTGCTGCGCCCGTTTTTAAAAATATTGTTGAAAAAATATATCCTTACATGGTAAACAAAGAAAAAAAATCAATTATTATTGATGAAAATTCCATTTTAAATGAAAATGTTAATGAAAATCTTCAAAAAATTTACGAAAGAGCTGAAAAAAGGCTAATATCACCCGATATTATACCTGATTTTACAGGATTGACACTGAAAGAGTCAATTTATCTTGCTTCAAGACTCGGAATAAAACTTAAGTTAAGTGGTTCAGGTTTTGTATACTGGCAAAGCATTCCACCAGGAGCATCATTAAGAAAAGGGATGATAATCGAAATTCGTCTGAAGTTTTGATTTACAGTAAATATTTTATGATTTTTTGTTATTTTTAGATCATTTTTTGATGATTGGTTAAATAAAGCTTACAAAATATGGCCTGGTTTAAATTTTAAAACATGGTTTAAAATATTATTATGGAACAAAATTTTCAATCTAAAAAGCTCATATTTTCTTTTAGCATAAATATCAACAAAAAAAAATGCAAAGAACCAGAGATATATGATGAAGATGAAGATAATAATCGCCTTAAAAAAGAGATAGATGAAGATTCAGATATTTGCTTTATAGATGAAAAAATAACTTTAAAAAAAGTATCGGATTTCGGGTTAAAAAATACATCTTATGAACAATCGGCCTCTAGTTCAAAAGAAAATGAATTTTATAAAGGGAATGGCTTTTTGATCCCATGCTATCGGGAGAAACCACTTGTATCAAAATATAGCCCTGAAAAAGAGGCTATAAACATATGCAGCATGCTAAAAGATGAGTGCAAAAGAGATGAAAGTCGCTTTGTAGTGCTTATATCGCCTGTAAATCCTTATATTTTTAAGCATCTCGGCGATCTCAAAGTGATCTGTATAGAGCAAAGTGAGATCTTATATGAACATTACCTTCAATTCTTCAAATTTTACGGTTTTGAGATCAATGAGGAGAATCTGGATTCTGAGTTTGGTGTGGAGATTCTTGCCAACTATTTTGATCAGCAGAGTTCAAATATTTTTATATTTCATAGGTTAACCCGTAAAGCTATTTCAAGGGTTATTCAGAGTATACCTGAAAAAAATCCTTTTATATTCTCAAACGCTTTTCTTGCTAAAAGTTCAAGCTTAATAAGGGAAGGTGAGAATCTATGCGCTGGTGAGCTCAGAAGAAAAACCATAAACATTAATACTGCAAAGAGGTTTAGTAAAGACTGGACATCTAATTTTTTAAAAAATAGTCCGATTTACATCCTTAACGAAGGATTGGAGATACTTGCAGGGATTTTAAATAAAGAGGTCCCTGTTGTTGTGCTGGGTGCTGGTTCTTCTATAGATAGTTGTATGGATAAACTCAAATATCTCAGCGATAAAGCGATATTTATAGCTGTTGATACCGTAGTGCGGGCTCTTTTAAAAAGCGATTTGCCCATAGACATAATTGTATCTTCAGATTCTCAATCTTTAAATAGCCTTTACATAACAAAAAGCGGTTTGATAGAACAAAATATTGACAAAAAAGAGAAAAGGCAAAGAGATGCCAGAGGTGAATCATATATTAACGCTTTACATGAGACAAAGGGTGATCTTCCAATTCTGGTAGCTATGCCAACGGTAGATCCAATACTTGTTGAAAAATATTATGGTAAAATTTTATTTTCTTCGGTACCCTTTCCTCTTACAAAAAAAGTTGAACAATTTTGTGGTGAAAAGATAGAGATTGGTGCTGGAGGAACAGTTTCTTCCATGGCTTTTGAACTTGCAGTTTTGTTGAATCCTTCTGCAATTTTTTTGGCTGGAATAGACTTTTGTTACAGTAAAGGTAGACTTCATTGTCAGAATACACTGTTTGATACATATTATTTTTCAAAGACAGATTATTTTTACTCATATGAATCATTCGTTTGTAAGTCGCAGGCAAAATCGAGATCGTTTTTCAGGGAAGATAGAACAAAGAAAAGTGTCAGGACCGATCCGAAATTTATGCTCTTTTTAGACTGGTTTTCATACCATACATCAAAGGCGCAGCAGGCACGAAAGCTATATTTGCTTTCAGATCAGATAGTAAATCTTGAAAATATTGAGGTTCTTGACGATGAGTCTTTAAAAAAAGTCGTAGAAAAAGAAGATATAGTTTTAGTTGATAAAGTTAACTCAGGCAAAAGGGATATATTGGATAAACTGAAAAAAGATAAAAATTCCAGAATGAAAGATAGTTCAGATAAATTTGAAAAAATTAAGGCATATATGAATTTTTTAGAAAATCTTCAAATAGAAGCAAAAAGTGCTTATAGTCTCATAAAAAGTGGACTTACAAAGCAAAAATTAAATCATGAATCAGATAGTATGCTGGATAAAAATGAAGTTTATATCCGTTATTTTAAGATGATTGAGGAAAAACTTCTATCTTTCGAATCTTTAAAGTTGTTGATAAATATGTCTTTTCAGCGTTATCTTTTAGAAGTTCAATTTGAAAGTGCCACAATAGATACTCATTCGTTTTATACAAGTCTTTGTGAAGAACTGGAATTTTTAATAGATATTATAGAGAAAGTTAAGGATAATGTTGGAGTAAATAAAGTTAGATAAAAAACAACAGGTTGAAAGGGTTATATGGGGAGGATAGGATTTGAACCTATGAAGCCGTCTGGCAACAGATTTACAGTCTGTCCCCTTTGACCACTCGGGAACCTCCCCACATAAGCTGGCGAAGAGACTTGAACCCCCAACCTGCTGATTACAAGTCAGCTGCTCTACCGATTGAGCTACGCCAGCGACACAGATAGATAAACAAAAAAAAAGTCTTTTGTCAAGGTTAATTTAATTTTTTTTTATTCATTGTAAAAATGAGAAATTAATACAACAGTCGAAAATTGAAAGTTAAAAAATATGTACTCAAAATCCCATAAAAGGATGCAATAAATCAATAAGGATATTTATGGAAAAAAGTGAAAATGATAAAAAGGGATTTGTATTTATAATAGATGATGATAGAGCAAGTCTTGACATAGTCGAACAATCACTTGTAAAATATGGGTTAAACGTGAAAGGTTTTAATAATCCAATTCAGGGTTATGAAGCTATTACAAGAAGCTCTCAGAGTGATTGCGAGTGTATTGTCCTGGACCTTTTGATGCCTGAACTTGATGGTTTTTCTTTTATCATGAAGCTAAAAAAGGAGCATCCTGAGATTGAAATTCCAATAATAATTTCTTCCGGTAATGAATCTATTGAATACATTAAAAAAGGTCTGGAACTTGGAGCATATGATTATTTTACAAAACCTTTAACAAAAGATGATCTTGAAGTTACATTGCCTCAGAAAGTGAAAAATGCAATAATACATCATCGAACAAATAAATTATTGATTGAAAAAAATAAAAAAATTACAGAAGATTTAAAGCTTGCAAAAAGATTTATGCTTCAGTTGTTACCAGATCTTGCGCAAGGAAAACAGGATGAGTCAAAATCCTTCGATAAGGAGCATTTACAAAAATCCAAAAGTCAGTTTCTTTATGAATATAGACCTTTTAATGAGATAGGTGGAGATCTTGTCGATATCGTGGAAAATAATAACTCTCTTGTGCTTTTTGTAGTTGACATTTCAGGTCATGGGATAAGTGCAGCCATGATTGCAACCTTCATAAAAGCTGAATTTCAGCGATACTTTTTCGAAAAATCGGACATAAAAGCATTTATTCATGAGCTTAACTCGACCCTCTATAAGCTTTTTTTTGAGTCATTTTTTTGTACTGTTTTTCTTGCACGATATGATAAAATCAGCAAAACTCTATATTATATTAATTGCGCTCATCCACCAGCAACAGTATTGTCAAATTCAGGCATGTACATTTTAAAACCCACTGGAACTTTGCTTGGAATGTTTGAAGATTTTACCTGTAAAATAAAAAACATAAAAGTTGAAAATCAGAGTATCTTATCTGTTTTTACTGATGGAACCTACGAATTCTCTGTCGATAGTAACAATCAAATTTTTGGTCTTTATAGACTCCAGAGTCTTGCAAAAGTTATTTACAATTATTATTTTAAGAATAATCAGATTGATCTTAAAAAGTTTCATAATCTTGTCCTTATGAGTCTTGATAAATATAGCAATTATAACTATGAAGATGATTTTCTTTTGTTTAATATGATTCTTGATTGAAAAATTAGTTTTTAATACACTTCAATGATTTAAGCATAGCTTTTGGCTCCAGACTCAGGTTACGATATAAAGCAAAGGGTGCAAGTTTATCAAGATTAAAAAAAAAATTCCGATAATTAAAGTAGATTTCCCCTCCCAGTTTTTCAGAGGCCGACTCTCCCCAGAGCCGGCCTTTTTAGTCTTTTTTTATCTTTAATATAAAATCAAAAATCTTGCATAAATTATCTGATATAATAAATTAGGTTCATCTAGCAAATTAGTACTTAACTTTTTTATATAAATCTATTCGTTAATAGAAACAGTTGGACTGAGTTTGTTATTTTTTGTATCGCTCTTAAAATTTTACAAAGGTCAAAAGCTTAAAGTCGGAAGTCAAAAATCGGGGGAAAAAGTTAAATTTTTTTCCTTATTTATAAATAATTAGTTGTAAAGAGACTTAAAAGTATGCATTAATTTGAAGTATTAATGATTATAAATGTGATAGGGAGGATTTAGTGCAAATTAAAAAGAGCAATAGAATATTAATAATTATTATTATAGCAATTGTTATATTATTTGGAATAGCCCTTGGAAGTCTATTTGCCTCTTTTAGAAATACAGATATTAAACAGGCTATAAATGATCTTGAATTTGCTCTTCCTACAAATATTTACGATAGAAATGGTGAACTTATAGCCCAGCTTTCAATCGAACAAAGAGAAATAATACCTTTGAAAGATATTCCAGAAATAGTTATTCAAGCATTTATTTCATACGAAGATGCAAAATTTTTTAAACATCATGGATTTTCATTCAAAAGGACTATAGGAGCGTTATTTGGAGATTTGAAGAGATCCATTTTGCACCGAGGTGGTGCTTTACAGGGTGGTTCAACAATTACTCAGCAACTAGCAAAAAGGTTATTTACAACTCAGGAAAGATCTGTTTTTAGAAAGTTAAAAGAGTTGTGGTATGCTGTTCAGCTTGAAAAACATTACTCAAAGCAGGAAATACTTGAGCTTTATCTCAATGAAATCTATTTTGGTCATGGAGCATATGGTATAAAAGCAGCTTCAAAGCTATATTTTAATAAGGAAGTAAAGGACATAGGTCTTGCAGAAGCAGCAATTTTAGCAACACTGCCTCAAGCGCCAAAGTATAACTCTCCTGTTCTTTATCCTGAAAACTCGAAGAGAAGACAGAAGATGGTTTTTGACCGTTTGATAGAGAATGGCTATATTACAAAAGAAGAAGCTGAAAAGAGTTTCAATCAATTCTGGGAATCTTACTCTCAAAGAACATTTCCAACAGATTTTACCGCTCAAAGTCTTGTTGTGAATAAAGCTCCTTATTATGTTGATGCTGTTATTAAAAAACTTAAAGGTGATGGATTTACCGATGAGCAGTTATATAAAAAAGGTTACAATGTCTATACTGCATGTGATCTTAAGATGTATCAAGCTGCCGATAAATATCTCAAAGAAACTCTATCTGGCTTGAATTCCTCTTTTAAAGCTCAAAATAAACCTCTACAAAACTATATTATTAAAGACGCCTATGATATCGCTGACCTTTTTGTTCATATGACAAATGCCAGCCCTTCTTTTTCTCTAAATAAAAATACTACAAAATTCAAAAGAATCATTTTTGAAGATTCTTTACCAATTTTAAGTTTGCTTTCTGCTACTGGTAAAGATAGTTTTATTGGTTATCAAAGTGAAGAGTGGGTAAATGCTTATAAAGTGTATCTTGAAAGAAATGTGCTTCAAGGTTCCTTTGTAACTATTGATCCTCAAACAGGATATGTTCT
>ENA-UOYA01003548-UOYA01003548.1-activated-sludge-metagenome-genome-assembly--contig:-NODE-3548-length-13820-cov-5.210171_pt1 | contig 13820 bp, 10 predicted proteins | sample MGYA00238163_ERZ764804 | MGnify/ENA primary metagenome ERZ764804 (study PRJEB28919, sample SAMN05720223) | activated sludge metagenome | isolation source: Anaerobic digester | place: Hong Kong...
CGGGGCCCGCGCTCGCGCGCGAGGCCGCGGCGGACGACGTGCCGGCCGCGGGAGCGCCCACCGCCTTCGGGGAGGCGGCCTTCGCCCCCGCCGGCAGGTTCGCCGGCTGGGCGGCCCCGGCCGGGGCGCGCGGGCCGGGCGCGCGGGTCTCGGCGGCGCCCACCCACTGCTCCGCGGCGCGACGCCACGCAGCCGGCACGCCGTCCCCGAAGGACTGCCAGGCGGCCGCACCGGCCGCGAGAAGGACGAGCACGGCCACGCCGGCCGTCGCCGCACCGATGCCGCGTCCGCGCGAGGGCACGACCGTGCCGTGGCGCGCGGCCGCGCGTCGTGCGGTCGCGAGCCGCTCGCGTCGCAGGCGGGCGCCGATCGCGAGCCCGCCGAGCACGAGGCCGCCGAACACCCCCGAGAAGTCGAGCAGCAGGGCGCCCGGCGTTCTCGAGAAATCGGACGGATGGCCGAGCGCGAGCCCCACGGCCGCGACCGCGACCGCGACGACGCCCAGCAGCAGCCGGTTCGGCACCAGCAGCGCGATCGCGAGGATCACGGCGGCCTGGGCGGCCATCGCGAGCACGTCGTGGGGGATCGACAGGCCGGTCATCGGGGGGGACGTCGGTGAGGCCCGCAGGGTCGCGCGCGTGCGTCCGCGCCGGTAGCCGGAACCGACGAACGGCGCCCGCGGCGGGCCGGGCTCCGGCGCTCGAGCAGGGGGTCGCCGCCGGACGGGGTCGACGGGCACGCGGCCGGTCGTCGGGACTGACCGGGCCCGGGTCGGTGGAACGGGACTTGGATGCGCGCCGCGGGTTGGAGGACCATGCTGCCCGTGCGAGGGCGCGTGGCCCGCGCGCCCCCGACCGGGTGCCGGTGCACCGCGCTCGGCCCGATCCGTGTGCCCCATCCCGTAGGAGCCCCGCGCCATGAGCTTCCAGTTCCTGCAGCTCGACGTCGCCGACCGCGTCGCGACGGTCACGCTGCATCGCCCCGACAAGGGCAACGCGCTCGCGCCCTCGGTGCTCGAGGAGGTCGAGACGATGTTCACCGCGCTGTCCGTGCGCGAGGACGTCCACGTCGTCGTCTTCACAGGCGGCGAGCGCTACTTCTCGGCGGGCTTCGACCTGAACGAGATCCGCAGGCTGCAGAAGGTGTCGAACGAGGCGTACACCGCGCTGTTCCACCGCGCGTACCGGGCGGTGCTGTTCTGCGGGCCGCCGGTGCTGTGCGCGGTGGGCGGGCCGGCGATCGCGGGCGGTTTCGACCTGACGATGATGTGCGACGTGCGGTACGCGTCGACGCGCGCGAAGTTCGGCCAGCGCGAGATCGTGCTGTCGATGACGCCGATCATGGACCCGCTGTGGCGCATCGTCGGGCTCGGGCGCGCGAAGGAGGTGGCGCTGTCCGGTCGCATCTACGGCGCGGACGAGGCCCTCGCGATGGGCTACGTGTCGAAGGTGTTCCCCGAGGGAGAGCTGCTGAGCTCGGTCGCCGCGATCGCCCGCGAGATGGCCGCGTACGACCGCGCGTGCCTCGCCGAGACCAAGCGGCTGTCGAACCAGGTGCTGAACCAGGACCTCGACTCGGCGATGCGGATGCAGGAGTGGCTGTTCCGCACCTACATCGGCGCCGAGGACTCGCACCGTCGGATCGACGCGCTGCAGGCGCAGCTCGCGGCGAGCCGCCGCAAGCCGGCCTGAGCCGGCGGCGCTCCCTTCCTTCCCTCACCCGCGACACGAGACCCCCATGGCGATCTTCGAACTGCGCACCTACTCCGTCGTCGTCGGCAAGATGGCCGACGTGGTCGACCTCTACCAGCGCGAGGGCTGGCCGGCCCTGGAGAAGCACCCGAAGAAGCTGGTCGGCTACTTCACCGGCGACATCGGCGCGATGAACCAGCTGGTCCACCTGTGGAAGTTCGACGACGACGCCGACCGGCGCGCGTTCTGGAAGGGCGTGTTCTCCGACCCGGCGTTCATGGCCTTCGCCGCGCAGCTGCGCCCGATGCTGCGCGAGCAGGAGAACAAGCTGCTGATGGCGGCACCGTGGGGGCCGTCGGCGTGAGGTCGGTCGACCCGATCGGCGGTGCCGATCGGCCCGCGGCGTTCGCTCCGGTCGAACGCCGCGCCTGACGGCTCACCCCCCGACGGGCAGCCCGAACCACCGCGTCGCCGTCCCCCCGAGCACCGCCTCGAGCCGCACCGCGTCGAGCCCCAGCCCCGACACGCGCCGCACGATGTCGTCCTCCTGGTCCCAGCCGGCGAAGTTGGTCCCGAGCATCACGCGATCGGCGCCCTCGGCGTCGATCACGAAGCGCATCGCCTCGTCGGTGCCGGCCAGGCAGTCGAAGCCGAGCTGCGCCCACTGGTCGTCGAACGGCCGCCCGAGCAGCCCCTTCGCCCACGGCCGGCGGGCGAGCGCGGTGCGCATCCGGCCCTTCAGGTAGGGCGCGGTGCCCCCGGCGTGCGGCACGTGCACGCGCAGCCGGGGGTGGCGGTCGAGCACGCCGCCGAACAGCAGGTGCGCGACGGCCGCGGTCTCGTCGGCCGCGAAGCCGATCACGATGTCCAGGTCCCAGCGGCGCGCGCCGAGCTGGACGTCGCGCGGGCGCTCGCAGTCGGGCGGCGCGGGATGCACGACGACCGGCACGCCGAGTGCCTCGTGCGCGGTCCAGACCGGGTCGAGCGCCGGATCGGACAGCGCGCGGCCGGCGAAGTCGCTGCCGACGTAGCTGCCCACGAGGCCGAGCGTGCGCACCGCGCGCTCGAGCTCGGCGACCGCGTGCGCGGGCGACTGCATCGGCAGCTGCGCGAGGCCGGAGAACCGCGCCGGGTGCGCGCGCACCGCCGCGGCCATCGCGTCGTTCTGCGCGGCGCAGAACGCGGCGGCGGCGTCGACCGGCTGCGCGTAGAAGTACGTGAGCGGGTTCGGCGACAGCAGCTGGTGGTCGATGCCGAGCCGGTCCATCGCGGCGAGCCGCAGGCCGAGGTCCGAGAACGGCGAGCCGGTGAAGCGCACCGCGGTCAGCACGTATTCGCCGGAGCGGAAGTACGGGACGCCGTCGCGCTCGCCCATCTCCGGTCCGGCCGCGCCGCACAGGCCCATGACCTGCGGGAACAGCACGTGCGCGTGGACGTCCACCGTTCTCATCGCGCGGCGCTCATTCGGGGACGATGCCGGCGCCGCGGGCGACCGACGCCCACTTCGCGATCTCGGCCTTCAGGTAGTCGGCGAGCTGCGCCGGCGTGCCCGCCCCGCCCTGGAAGCCCATCCCGGCGAGCTTCTCGCGCACGTCGGGCGCGTCGAGCGCGCGCGCGGTCTCGGCCTGCACGCGCGCGACGATCGCCTCGGGCGTGCCCTTCGGCGCGAACAGCGCCATCCACCCGACCGCCTCGTAGCCCGGCAGGCCGGCCTCGGCGGGCGTCGGAACGTCGGGCACCGCGTCGAGGCGCGCGGGGCCGGTGACCGCGAGGCCCCGCAACCGACCCGATCGGATGTGCGGGATCACGGTGTTGTCGAACGCGACCTGCACCTGGCCGCCGAGCAGGTCGGCGACCATCGGCGCGCTGCCCTTGTACGGCACGTGCACGAGCTTCGTGCCGGCCATCGTGTTGAACAGCTCCCCGGCGAGGTGCGGCGTGGTGCCGTTGCCCGAGGAGCCGAACGACAGGCCGCCGGGCTTCGACTTCGCGAGCGCGATCAGCTCGGCCAGCGTGCGCGCGGGCACCTGCGCGTTCACCGTGACGATGTACGGCGTGAGCACGGTGCGCGCGATCGGCGCGAAGTCGGCGACCGGGTCGTAGGGCATCTTCCGGTAGACGGCCGGCGCGATCGCGTGCGAGCTGACCGTGCCCATCAGCAGCGCGTGCCCGTCGGGCGCGGCGCGGCGGACCTCGTCCGAGCCGATCAGGCCCGCGGCGCCGGCCTTGTTCTCGACGACGACGGGCTGGCCGAGCGCGGGCGCGAGCTTCTCGGCGAGCATCCGCGTGACGATGTCGACCGCGCCGCCCGGCGGATACGGCACCATCAGGCGGACCGGGCGCGAGGGCCAGGCCTGCGCGCGCGCGGCCGCGGGCAATGCGGCGACGGCGATCGCGGCGGCCGCGCCGGCGAGATGGGCGCGTCGCGACGGTGATCCGGCGCGCGCGGGCACGTGCCCGGACGGGTCCGCGTGCGGCGCGGCGCGGCCGGTGTCGCGCGCGGGGACGGCCGGATCGGCCGCGGCGGTCGGGTCGACCATGGGGTGCTCCTCCTCGTTCGTTCGCGTTTCGATGGTATCGCGGCTTGCCCCGCGCACCGCTCGTCGCGCACGATGGCGTCCCCGTCGACCCTCGAGGATGTCCGCGTGCGGGCGACTCCGGCCCATCGCCCCGGCGATCGCTCGCCCCTGCCCGGCCTCGCGGTCCTCGGCCTCGGTGCGTCGATCGTGCCGCTGGACTTCGCGGTCAACGTCGCGTTCCCGGCGATCACCGAGGCCTTCGCGCTCCCGACCCACGCGATCCGCTGGGTGGCGATCGTCTACGTGATCACCTACGGCGCGCTGATGATCGGCGTCGGCGCGCTCGGCGACCGGATCGGCTACCTGCGGGTGTTCCGCGCGGGGCTCGCGCTCGGCGCGCTCGCGTTCGCGGGGTGCGCGCTCGCGCCCACGTTCGGGTGGCTGCTCGCGGCGCGGGCGCTGCAGGGCGTGTCGGTGGCGCTCACGCTGTCGTGCGCGCCGGCGCTCGCGACGCTGCTGGTCGACGCGTCGCGCCGCACCTGGGCGCTGTCGGCGTTCGCGGCCACGCAGGCGGTCGCGGGCGTGGCCGCGCCCATCGCCGGCGGCGCGGCGATGGCGGTGCTCGACTGGCCGGGGGTCTACGCGTTCCGCGTGCCGGTGGTGCTGGCGGCGCTCGCGGGCTCGGCGCTGCTCGCGCCGGCGGCCGCGCGGCAGGTCGCGCGCACCGACGGGACGTTCGACGCGCCGGGCTCGGCGCTGCTCGCGCTCGCCTTCGGCCTGCTGCTGCTGGTGCCGACGCTGCTCGGCTCCGTGCTGCTCGGGACCGGCGACCCGGGCGGGTCGCGCACCGGAGCGGCGTTCGCGTCGCCGGGTGCCCCGACGGACGCGTCGATCCTCGCGTCGCTCGCGCCGGCGCTCGGCGTGGCGATCGCCGCGGCGATCGCCGCCACCGCGCTCGTGCGCCGGCAGCGTCGTTCGAGCGCGCCGTTCCTGCCGCGCGAGGTGGCCCGCGATCCCGACTTCGCGCTCGTCAACGCGGGGGCCTGCGTCGTGCACTTCACCAGCTTCGCCGTGCCCCTGACCACGCCCTACTACCTGCTGCGCGGCGGCGGCTGGAGCGCGTGGGACGCGGGTCTGGTGCTGTCGGTCTGGGCGCTCGGGTCGCTGGCCGGCTCGTGGGGCGCGGCCCGCGCGGTGGCCGCGCTGGGCGCGCGCCGCGCGGCGCTCGCCGCGGCGCTGGTCTCGGGTGCGGCGCTCGCGGGCGTCGCGACCTGGCCTGCGACGCCCGACGCCGCGACGATGGTCGGCTGGCTGCTGCTGCAGGGCGCGGGCGCGGGACTCTTCCAGGTCGCCTACACCGACCTCGTGGTCGCTGCGCTGCCGGTGTCGTCGCGCGGCGTCGCGGGCAGCCTGACGATGGTCACCCGCACCGTCGGGGTGACGCTCGGCGCGACCGTGTGGCTCGGCACGCTGCAGGGCTTCGAGACCGCGGCGATCGCGCAGGGGACGGGCGCGCGCGATGCGATGGTCGTCGCGTTCAGGGTCGTCGCGGCGAGCGCGGCGGCGGTCGCGATCGCGTTCTTCGCGGCGACCTCGGTGCGGCGGACGACCTGGCGGGGCCCGTCGCACGATGGCGGTGCCGGGGATCGGCGATGAGCGGGGTGCGCACATGACGGCGATCGGGATCGTGGCGGTGCTCGGGGCGATGGCCGCGGTGCTCGCGTGGCTGCACCGCGCGAACGCGCGCGACCGGGAGGCGCTCTCGGCGCGGCTCGGCCTCGCCGCGGTGCCGCGGACGCCGGCGACGCGCGGCGTGCATCCGGTGATGGGCCCCTGCTTCGAGACGCCGCTGCTGCGCGGCACGCTCGACGGCCTGGACGCGACGGTGCTCCAGCGCACCGTCAAGCGCCGGGGACTGCGCAATCCGAACGCGAGCGCCGCATTCGTCGTGCTGCGCCTGCGCGTGCCCGCCACGACGCCGGCGCTGCGCGTCGAGCCGCGCCGTACCGGGGTGATGCTCGCGTCGCTCGGCGACGAGGGTGCACCCGAGGTCGCCACCGGCGACGCCGCGTTCGACGCGGCCTTCCTCGCGACCGCGCCCGACGCCCGCGCCGCGAGGGCGTTCCTCGACGACGCGGTCCGCGCGCGGCTGCTCGGGCTGCGCGAGGCGCTCGCGCCCGGGCTGCCCGACTCGGCGATCGGGCGATTCGCCGGCGACCTGCGGGTCGGGACGCTCGAGCTCGTCGACGGGTGGCTCGACTACGCGGCGCCGGGCACGGTGACGCCCGGACTCGTCGAGCACCTGGCGGTCGCGGCGCCGGTCGCGACCGCGCTCGCACGGCGCGCGGGCACGACCTTGCCGGACGGCGTCGCGGGCTGACAGACTGGCGGCATCGCGCCGCCGACGTCGCGACCGGCCGATGCGTCCCGTCCGACCACGGAGCCCTCGATGACCGCGCCCGATCCGACCGCGCCCGCCCCGCCCGACCCCGCGCTCGCGGCCCTGCTGCGCTCGATGCCCAAGGCCGAGCTGCACGTTCACGTCGAGGGCACGCTCGAGCCCGAGCTGATCTTCGAGCTCGCCGCGCGCAACCGCGTGCCGCTCGCGTACCCGGACGTCGACGCGCTGCGCGCGGCCTACGCGTTCACCGACCTGCAGAGCTTCCTCGACCTGTACTACGCCGGCGCGTCGGTGCTGCGCACCGCCGACGACTTCCACGCGATGGCGATGGCCTACTACCGCCGCGCGGCCGCCGATCGCGTGGTGCACGCCGAGGTCTTCTTCGACCCGCAGACGCACACCGGGCGCGGCGTGCCGATCGGCGCGGTGATCGACGGGCTGTGGGCCGCGCGCGAGGAGGCGGCGCGCACGCTCGGCGTGTCGAGCGCGCTGATCCTGTGCTTCCTGCGACACCTGCCGGAGGCCGAGGCGTTCGACACCCTCGAGGCGGCGCTGCCCTGGCGGGACCGCTTCGTCGGCGTCGGGCTCGACTCCTCGGAGCGCGGGCACCCGCCGGAGACGTTCGCGCGGGTGTTCGCGCGCGCCGGCGAGCTCGGGCTGCGCCGCGTCGCGCACGCCGGCGAGGAGGGACCGCCCGCGTACGTGGCGAGCGCGCTCGACGTGCTGCGGGTCGAGCGGATCGACCACGGCGTGCGGGCGATCGACGACCCCGCGCTGGTGCGCCGGCTCGCGGCCTCGCGCGTGCCGCTGACCGTGTGTCCGCTGTCGAACGTGAAGCTGCGGGTGTACCCGGACATGGCGATGCACGTGCTGCCGAGGCTGCTCGCCGAGGGGCTGTGCGTGACGGTCAATTCCGACGACCCGGCCTACTTCGGCGGCTACGTGAACGCGAACTACGAGGCGCTGTTCGCCGCGCATCCGTCGATGGGCCGCGCCGAGGCGCGCGCACTGGCCGCGAACTCGTTCGAGGCGAGCTTCGCGGACGCGTCGGCGAAGGCGCGGTGGCGCGCGGCGCTGGACGCGGCGTTCGCGGCGGGCTGAGGCCCGACCCGGGCGCACGCCCGACCGCGGGCCGCCGAACGGGTGGGTCCGCCGCGAGTCGTCCGTGCCGACCGGCCGGAGCGTGGCCGTTCGGGCGTACGATCGCGGTCCCGAACACCGAACGCGCCGCCGCGCGCCGAGGCCCGCCCGATGCGCCGTCCCCTCCGTCCCGCCGCACGCCTGCTCGCGCCGCTGCTCGCCGCGTCGCTCGCGTCGCCGCTGTCCGCCCAGGTCGTCGTCACGCCGCTCTCGCCCGGCGCCGCGCCCGCGCCGGCCGCCGCGCCCGCGGCGCCCCCCGAGGCCCCGTTCGCCGAGCGCACCGTCACCCTCGAGAACGGCATCGTCGGCCGCGCGCTGAGCTTCGGCAGCGCGAACCCCAGGCACTACGAGGACATCGTCCGGCGCGCCCCGATGGCGACGGTGACGCTCCACGCGAAGCTGTTCCTGCCGCGCGGCGTCGCCAAGGCCCCGGCGGTCATCATCGCGCCCGGCTCGGGCGGGGTGAATCCGTCGATGCTCGTGCACGCGCGCGCGCTGACCGACTCCGGCATCGCGGTGCTGCTCGTCGACCCGTTCGGCGGGCGCGGCGTGCGGGACACGATCGCCGCCCAGGACGCGTTCTCGTTCGCCGCGTCGACCTGGGACGTGTTCGCGGCGATGCTGGCGCTCGAGCGGGAGTCCGGGATCGACCCGACGCGCATCGGCGCGATGGGCTACAGCCGGGGCGGCGTGTCGGTGCTGCAGGCCGCGGCCCGGCCGCTCGCCGAGGTCGCGCTCGGTCCCGGCCGCGCGCTGCGCGCGGTGCTCGCCGGCTGGCCCTGGTGCGGCTACCAGTTCGTCGACCCGCAGACCGCGCCGACCGCGGTGCGCTTCGTCGTCGCCGACTCGGACAACTGGGTCTCGCCGGTCCAGTGCCAGGCCTACTTCACGGCGATGAGGCCGCGCAACCCGGCGGTCACCTTCCGGCTGGTCCGCGACGCGAGCCACGGCTTCGGCTACGGCGGCCCGCTGCGCGAGATCCCGCGCGCGCTGCACGCGCTCAACGCGCCGATCGTCTACTTCGACGCGCGCGGCGTGCCGCAGAACCCCTGGACCGGCGATGCGATGCCCGGCGCCGACGACCGCGCGCTCGCCGAAGCGATGCGCGGCTTCCTCGGGCGCGGCGTGCGCGTGGGGACGAAGGACGAGCAGATGCCCGACTTCGTGCGCGACCTCGTCGGGTTCTTCATCACGCACCTGAAGCTCTGACGGCGGGGCGCCCCGGCCGGGCCCCGCGGGATCAGCCGAACCGGGCGACCCCGAGCGCGAGCAGCCCGAGCACCGGCGGCGCCGCGCACAGCGTCCACACCAGTTCCGGCCGCTGCAGCCCCCGGCTGCGCACGCGCGTGTCGGTCAGCAGGTCGTGCAGCGCCTGGCGGCGCTCGGTGATCGCCGCGGTCGCGAAACCGATGCCGCCGAGCAGCAGCGACATCGTGCGCAGGCCGTGCCGCAGCCACGCGGTGCGTGCATCGAGCGGCCCGCGGTCGAGACGCTCGACCGACAGGCCGAGCAGGCGCTTGCCGGGCGTCGCGCCCCACCGGCGCTCGCCGTGGACGAACCACGCCGCCGCGCCGACGAGGCACGCGGCCAGCGCGAGGCGCTCGACCGCGAGCGGGGTCCAGTCGAGCAGCCGGCCGACGAGCATCGCCGGGGCGACGCACGCCGCGGCGAGCATCGCGAGATCCGCGACCGCCGCGGCCACGCGCTCCTCGAGGCGGGCGTCGAGGTCGGGGAACGGATCGGGGTCCTCGTCCGCGTCGTCGGCGACCGCGGGCGCGACGCCGCGCGGCGCAGGTCCCCGCGAGCCGTCCCGACCCGCGGCCGGCACCCCGGACGCGCGGGCGAGCGACGCGCGCACCACATCGGCATCGCCGGGTCGGCCGGTCGCGCGCGTCGGATCCGCGGGCGCGGGCGGCGCGAGCGCGGCCGCCGACTCGAGGCGCGCGGCCGCGTCGTCGGTCGCCCGCCCGATGCCCGCGAGCGACTCGCCGACCTCGCGGCCGAACGCCGCCGCGAGCGCCGCGCGACGATCGGCCTCGTTGATCGCCGCGGCGGCGGCCTTGGCGGCGGCGAGCACCGGGACCGCGTCGACCGCGCGCCTGGGCGACGCGGACGGCGACGACGACGGGATCGATGGCGGGATCGATGGCGGGGTCGATGGCCGGTCGGGCGACGGGACGGGCGCTGGCGCGCGCGTCGACGCAGGTGCGGGCCCGGGCGCCGGCGCGATCCACTCGGACGCTTCCGCCTGCGCGGTCGCGCCGCCCGTCGACCACGTCGCCGATGCCCCGGCCGCGGCACCGGTCGCGGCCTCGGCCGCCGGCCCCGCCAGCACCGCCGGGCAGCCGTCGCGCAGCAGCGCATCCCGCACGCTCGCGCCGCGCAGCCCGGATGCGGCGAGCGCGCCGGCCCGCCACGCGAGCGTCTCCTCGTAGACCGCCCGCGCACGGGCGTCGCCGTCGTCGCCACGGCACGACGCGATGCGTCCGTCCGACAGCACGCCCCAGGCCTCGGCCGCCTCGCGGAACCGGGCCCGGGCGCCGGGGTCGCCGGCCCCGCCCGCGGCCGGGTGGTCGCGCGACGCGGTGCGCAGGTACGCGACCGCGACCTCGTCACCGGTCGCCTCGCGGCCGATGCCGAGGATCTGGTGGCAGCTTCGGAAGGTCGTGGAGCCGTCCATGGCGGGACCCGCGGGTGGAGGACGCCCCGCGAGCCTCGTCGCCCCGCGCGCCGATGCACAGGGGCGACGGCCCCGCCGGTCGGTCCGCGCCGCCGCGCGGCGGCGGGCCGCACGGCCGGGCCGGCGGGCTCACGGCCGAGCTGGCGGGCCGCGCGGCCGCCCGTCCCCAGGCGGCGCTCAGACCCCGCGGTTCGGCTCGATCAGGTACTTCTCGCCGGTCGCGCGCCGGCCGTACGCGGCGATCGCGTCGGCCGACAGCGCCTGCGCGAGCGACACGTGCCGCGTGTAGTGCGACGCGAAGGTCGTCGTCAGCTCGTCGGCGACGCGCTTGCGCATGCGCGCGACCACCTCGGGTCCGGCCTTCTTCAGGAACGGGAACATCAGCCAGCTCGAGATGCCCCAGCAGAAGCCGAAGTTGCGCTGGAACTCGGTCGGCGTGGTGTCGAGCGAGCCGTAGATGTACAGCTGCTTGTGCGTCTCCGAGCCGTAGCGCAGGTACTCCTTCGAGTTCCGGGTCAGCGCGGCCTCCATGCAGTACAGGAGCCGGCCGCCGAGCCGGCCGCCGCCGGTCGCGTCGAACGCGAGCGTCGCGCCGGTCTCGGCGATCGCGTCGGTCAGGTCGGCCTCGAAGGTCGGCGCGCTGCTGTCGACCACGTGCTTCGCGCCCTGGGCGCGCAGCAGCGCCACCTGCTCGGGCCTGCGCACCACGTTGACCAGCGGGATGCCGTCCTTGATGCAGATGCGGTTCAGCATCTGGCCGAGGTTCGAGGCGGCCGCGGTGTGGACGATCGCGGTGTGCCTGTCGCGGCGCAGCGTCTCGATGAAGCCGAGCGCGGTCAGCGGGTTCACGAAGCACGACGCGCCGTCGGCCGCGGTCGCGCCCTCGGGCAGCACGAGCACCTCGTCGGCCTTCATCACCCGGTACTGCGCGTACATCGCGCCGCCGATCATCGCGACGAGCCTGCCCGCCAGCGCCTGCGCCTTCGGCGACGACCCGGCGGCGACGACGACGCCGGCGCCCTCGTTGCCGACCGGCAGCGCCTTGCCGACGCGCTTGGCCATCGACCCCATCGCGCGCTCGGGGACCCGCGCGACGACCACCGGACGATCCGAGGTGCCGCCGACCTTCACCGTCGACAGGTCGGCCGCGCCGAACTGGATGCCGAGGTCGGACGGGTTGATCGGGGTCGCGTCGACGCGCACCAGCACCTCGTCGGGGCCGGGCTCGGGGAAGGTCTGGTCGATCAGCGTGACCTCGAGCTCGCCGTCGGGCTTGACGGTCGAGCGCATCTGCAGGCCGGTGCGGGCGGTCATGGCGGGTCTCCTCGGGATCTCGTCGGGGAGCGCAGTGTCGCAGAAACCGCGCGCGCGGCCCCGGCGACGGTTCACTGCCCGCACGGCCCGGCGCGGCCCGCGGCGCCGGCCCCGCGTCGGATCCGCCGGGTCAGCCCTTCGGCACCGGCGGCGGCGAGCGACCGCCCCACTGCGCGACCAGCGCCTCGGCCCGCGCCAGCAGCGCGTCGCCGTAGCCGCGCCGCACGCCCTCGCGGGTGACCTTGCCGCCGATCAGGTCGCGCGCGATCGCCTCGGGGTCGCGCTCGGCGGGCGGCCCGAAGCCGCCGCCGCCCGGCGTCTCGACGCGCATCGACTGGCCCGCGCGCAGCGGCGCGCCGGGCCGGTTCGGCGGCACCGCGCGCTCGTCGGGCGTGCCGAGGTCGGCGACGATCCGCCCGAAGCCGCCGGGCCCGCCGCCGTACAGCCCCGCGGCGGGGATCACCGTGCCCTCGGTCGACGCGTAGCAGAAGGTGTCGTCCTCGAGCGCGCGGATCTGCCGGGCGATGCCCAGACCGCCGCGCCAGCGCCCGACGCCGCCGCTGTCCGGCACCAGCGCGTACGCCTCGACCAGCAGCGGGTACTCGTTCTCGAGCGCCTCGGCGGGCAGGTTCGACGAGTTGGTGATGTGCACGTGCGTGCCGTCGGCGCCGTCCAGGCCGTGGCGCGCGCCGACGCCGCCGCCGATCGTCTCGATGTACACGTAGGCGCCCGCGCGGCGGCGCGACTGTCCGGACATCACGATCGCCGGCATCGCGTCGTTGCTCGAGGCCATCGCGCGGTCGGCCGACAGCAGCTCGGCGAACGCGCCGATCACCGCGCCCGAGACGCGCTGCGCGGTGCTCGCCCGCATGCCGACCGCGGCCGGGAAGCGCGGCCGCGTGATCGTGCCCTCGGGGGCGCGCAGCTCGATCGCCGCGAACAGGCCCTCGTTGGCGACGATCTCGGGATCGAGCATCGCCTTCGCGCAGTAGGCGACGCAGGCGCGCATCGCGCTCTCGGGCATGTTGTAGCCGCCCCGCGACTGCGGGCCCGAGCCGGCGAAGTCGATCACCAGCCGCTCGCCCTCGACGCTCACCGTCGCGGTGATCGGCACCGGGTCGCCGCCGAGGCCGTCGTCGTCCATGCGGGTGGTGAACGTGCCGCGCCCGCCGCCGATCGACGCGATCCGCCGTCGCATCCGGCGCTCTGTGTAGGCGAGCACGTCCTCGACCGCGGCCTCGACCGCGGCCAGCCCCGACTGGCGGACCAGCTCTAGCACCAGCCTGCGGCCGCGCTCGTTGACCGCCACCTGCACCTTCAGGTCGACGATCCGGTCCTCGGGCTCGCGGCTGTTGCCCGCGATCAGCGCGAGGATCTCGCGGGTGATCTCGCCGCCGCGCATCGCGCGCACCAGCGGCAGGCGCAGCCCCTCCTCGAACACCGTGCGCGCGTTCGGCGACACCGAGCCCGGCACGCTGCCGCCGACGTCCGAGTGGTGGCCGATGTTCGCCGCGAAGAAGCGCAGCGCGCCGTCGCAGAAGATCGGCGTGACCACCGTGATGTCCGGCGCGTGCGTGCCGCCGGCGAGGTAGGGGTCGTTGCACAGGAACGCGTCGCCGTCGGCGATGTCGGCGACGCCGTACTCGCGCAGCGTCGCCTCCACGCCGCCGGCGAGCGAGCCGAGGTGCATCGGGATGTGCGCGGCCTGCGCGATCAGCCGCCCGCGCGCGTCGAACAGCGCGACCGAGCAGTCCTTGCGCTCCTTGATGTTCGGCGAGAACGACGCGCGCACCTGCAGGCTGCCCATCTCCTCGGTGATGCTGAGCAGGCGATTGGAGAACACCTCCATCGCGATCGGGTCGAACGCGCGCGGCGCGGCCAGCTGCGGCAGCATGCGCTCGGCATGCTCGCGTCCGGCCGCCACCAGATCGGCGGCGCGGTCGAAGCTGGCCGAGGTCAGACGGCCCAGCGGCGGCGCGATCAGCAGATCCTGGCGCGGATCGAGCCGCGCCAGCGAGCGCTGCACGTTCTGCTCGGTCAGGATGTTGATCATCTGCGTGGTCACGCCGATGACC
>ENA-UOYA01003551-UOYA01003551.1-activated-sludge-metagenome-genome-assembly--contig:-NODE-3551-length-13808-cov-8.341380_pt1 | contig 13808 bp, 24 predicted proteins | sample MGYA00238163_ERZ764804 | MGnify/ENA primary metagenome ERZ764804 (study PRJEB28919, sample SAMN05720223) | activated sludge metagenome | isolation source: Anaerobic digester | place: Hong Kong...
TGGAGAGGATAACGTAGTCACTAATAAAATAGACAGATTCCTTACACAAAAACAAATGACTGGTAAGTGTATCCATTTATGGCATCAACCTGTTAGACCAGATACGACCTATTACTCAAATAATTTACAGTTATTAAATAAAATAGTTAATATGAGCAATGAAGAAATTGGTTTTTATATACACACCACACTAAATAAAATAGGTAATATAAATAAATATGAATTTACTGAACTTAATGTATAAAAAAATAATAATTAATATATGAAAAAATCAAGGATAACTGAAATAAAAAAAGAATTAGAAAGATGTATTGAATTTGGTACTTTCGAACTTCAAGAAAATACTATTGTTGATTTATTAACATTATTAAACAATATACACAAACCAAACACAAAAGTACAATCACCGCCATTAATCGGAACACATCCATTTAAATCTGAGGTTAAAGAGAAATCTAAGAAAAAGCCAGCAAGGGATTTAAATGATGCATTAAATTATAGAGTAATAGAAAACTCTATGGTTAGATTACCGAATCAATTTATAGAGAGTCTATTGACTAAACCAGAAAATGGTATGGGTTATCAAATAGTTGATGTTAAGTTAAAAAATGGAGATGTTTTAAAGAATAAGACAGTAAAAAATTCTAGTTATTTAATCTGCAATCACTCAATAAATCCAAATGATATAGAAAGTATTGAAGTTATTCAATAATTATATTATCGTATAAACGATCAACTAAGAGAGAAGATATTTGATATTCTTCTCTTTTTTTGTCTCTATACTCTTCTATATTAACGTCTGATGTTAAATAATCAGATAAATTATCATTAATATGATTGTCAATACATTCCTTTGCTTTTAAATCGGATGTAAAACACCCTAGTATATTTTGCTTATAAAGTACTATATAAACACGATCTGTATCTGGGTTGAAATTCTCCCCAATATAATCTTTAAATCTATTAATCTTATTGTTATTCATTACATTTATATATTAATTTTGTTATTTCATAAATCCTCCGTATATTTGTATTTTAAAGAATAAAACATGGAAATTAATAATAGAAAATCCCGTTGGAATTTTGAGTTTGTTGACAACTTTACTGCTGGTATAAAACTAGCAGGTTCAGAAGTTCGTTCTATCAGAGAAGGAGAAGCTTCTATTGATGACGCCTTTTGCTTACTTACAAATAAAGGTATCATCATTAAAAATATGTATGTAAAAGAGTGGAAATTCGATGCTACAAAACAAGATACTGTTAGAGACCGTGTATTACTTTTAGAAAAATCCGAATTAAATAAAATTCGTAGAACTTTGATTGATAAAAGCTTAACAATTATACCAACCCGACTTTTTTTTAATTCAAGAGGTTTAGTTAAAATAAATATCGCCTTAGCTAAAGGTAAAAAAACACACGAAAAACGCAACAAGCTAAAAGAAAACGATATTAAAAAAGACACCGATAGAGAACTAAAAAAAGTTATTTAAAAACACATACAAACAAAATGAATTTTAAAGAGAAATTTTTACAATTGACTGCTAGAACCTGTCCGCATGGATACGAATCAATCTTTGAGTCATATCTACCAAAAGGTTATAATACAGATGTTCATGGCAACCACTTTATAGTAGTTGGGAATAATCCTACTACAATGTTTACTTGTCATTTAGATACTGCTTGTGATAAATTAGAAAAGGTAAAACACCGATTTATCCATAATGGAGAATTTATTGCTACAGATGGCACCACAATTTTAGGTGCTGACGACAAAGCTGGTATGGTTATTATGTTACACATGATCGAAAATAAAATACCAGGTCTCTACTATTTCTTTTTAGGAGAAGAAGTTGGTTGTGTTGGTTCTAAAAAAGCTTCTAAAGACTTATATCTCAAAGGAGATACAAATATTAAAAAGGTCGTATCATTTGATAGACGTGGATACGATTCAGTTATTACACATCAATTTTATGGTAGATGTTGTTCAGATGAATTTGCGACAGAATTAGCTAAACAATTATCAGGTCCAACATCAAAAGAAGGTATCTCATTAAATTTTAGTCCAGATAATACTGGTATTTGCACAGACTCTATTCAATATCAAGACTTTATTCCTGAGTGTACAAATATTTCTGTTGGGTATTTTAATGAACACACTGGTTCAGAGGTACAGAATATTCTATTCTTAGAGTATCTAGGTGAAGCAGTTTTGAAAGTTAAATGGGAAGAATTACCAATTGTTAGAGATCCACAAAAAGAGTGGGAGAATTGGAAAAACTCATACAAGAATACTAATAAACAAAAGTCCACATATAATACATCATATGATTCTGACTTTCACGCATCAGATGATGATTTTGAAATTGATGAGGAAATAACATTTGATAATAATTTTTTCTTATATGCGAAAAATGATGATAATATAATGACTAAGTTCTTAGTATCAAAGGAAAGAATTCAACACGAAATTGAATTAATTGGTAGAGTACTAATTGATTGGGGATATGAACCGGAATATGATAAAATTGACTGGAATGGAAACTCTTGGAAATACTCATTTAATGGTGAGGAAGCCTCAGAGGTACTAACACGTAGAGATTTAGCAAATATAAACACAGAATTTGCAAAGATACAAAAAAGACATCTTAGAGAAACTGATGAACAATTAGTTTCATAATATTACTATTAAAAAATAATATATAATATTATGAAACATATAAAAAAATTTAATGAGATTTTAGATCCAATGGGTGATTGGAAAGTTAAATCAGATACATCATCAAATACATCATCAAATAGATTAGGTATAGATGATATACAAGTCGGTGATAGATTCATTGATGACGAGGATGTCGAAGTGGAATGTGTCGAACTAATAACTGACCCTACCAATTTTAGCCCACTAAGAACAATAGTAGGAGATAACGATATGTGTTATGGATATACTTTAGGTGGATGGTCATCAATAAAAAGAAAACTTTAATAAAAAACCCAGTCATTGACTGGGTTTTTTTATAATATAAATATACAAATTGTACCTATAATAAATAATACAGTTCGTATGACTGGTGTAAATACCTTTGTCATTAAAGCAGTTGAGCTAGTTGATTGAGAAAACCAACCGTTCTCATACAATTTCTTATCTAAATAATGTCTTGTTGTATAATATGTTCCATCATGTATAAATGGAAATGCAATTGAGCAACACAAACAAAATAATAGGGAGTTTACACATCCGATATGGGTAAACTCTAACATAAACATTAATAAAATAACTAACCCCCTTTGGGTAGAAAAGAACGGGTGTAGATTTAGTGTTTTGGTAAATGAAGTTCTATTTACTATATTGTAATAAAACCCTTCACGAAATCCCTCAAAAAATGAATAGAGATTCCATATAATAAATAATAATATCGTCATACTAAATTGTCTTTTTTTATATATCTGTTTGTTAAACTACATAATGGTTGAAAATTAGTATAATGATTTAATTTAATTATATCTTCTTCACTTTTAGCAGACGATATTGGCGTAATATGATCTAAATCCCATCCATAATTTAACTCACCATTGTATAATCCATAATTTTCCCATGTCATCCAGTGTTCAAATTTTGACTCTATATACACTTTAAAAGCCCTATATTCACATCCCAATATTTCAAATGTTTTTGATCTTTTTGTATATCCTCTATTTGAGATAGATTGATAGATTCTGGTTCTTATTAAGAAAGAAAATCTATAGAGTAGATCATTTTTCTTTCTGTTTGTTTTATAAATTCTTGCACTTATTTTTCTTTTTTCTGAGTTTCTTTTATATGATTCTCTATCTTGTTCCCTTTTCTTCTCCTTCGAATATGTCTTTCTATATTCTTTCATATATAATGAAACTTTTTCCTTATTTCTCGGATATCTATGACGATTATTCTTTACATTTTCCTTAATATCCTCTTTATTATCCACATAGTACTGTTTAGAATACTCAGTAGATTGTTTTTTCCATTTATCTTTGTTTTGTAAATAATATTTACGTTTAGACAGACGTTTTCTTTCTCTCTTTTCTTCTTCACTCATAATTAGTTAAAATATGCTTTAATTTTATTAATTAGTTTCTTGAAGAATCCTACTTTTTCAGTACCAGATTTTCTAAATTCATATCCAACTTTATCAGCACACTCACAATCATTTGTGCAATTAAGTTCTACTTTACCTAACTCATAATCTTTACATTCTGTTTGTTTTGGTAAAACAACTTCTGATACTTTAACTGGTTCTAAATTTTCCCTAACCTCTTTAGATATAGTTGGTTGAACGATTTTGATTTGTGGTGTTTCAGATATAACTGTTTTTATTTCTGACTGAACTGGTTCAGATACAATCTTCACATTGATATTTTCTGATGATTTATCTTTCTCTACCGTTTTTACTTTTGGTTGAGGTTTAGTTTTAGGCTTTGGTGTTTGTTTTGGCTTAACAACCGGTATTTCAGACTTAACTTGTTTTTTTACTTCTTCTACTTTCTTTTGGTTTTTGTTCTTAGTAATTTCCTTAGCAACATCAGCAACTTTCTTAGCCGGTCTATTATTATTCTTTCTATTTTGCATTGAAAAAAATTTATTTTTGTTATACTATATATTAAAAAGATCCTGCTCCCGCAAAAAAGTACAACATTATGATATATATATATTATTAATATTTACATATATTATATTTTAATAATAATTCATCTCGACGTATTAGATAATCTTCTAGATCTATTCTTTCAACTACTTCAAATTTTGGTTCTTCTCTAAAGAGATTTAATTGAGTTAACCATTTTTCATCAACTTCCGATAAATCATATTTATATGGATTTGTAGTTATACCTAAGTGTTTAACTTCCTTACTGATAGGACAGGTTAAAATGTAAATATACCTATTGTTCACCTCTATTTATAAATCATTTTCTTTTAATAGAGTGTATGTAAATTTATTATTAGTTATATCCTTATATTGATTAACTATTTCCATTAATTCGTCATGGTCTATTTTTTGCTGAAACACTTGGCAACCGGCTGACCAATTCGAAATTTTAGCAGTTTTACCATTTGCATTCGAGCGATGTATATTAATACCAAAAGCATTTCCAGTTTCTTCTTTTGAAGTCTCTTCAGCAATTGAGTCTTTATCATTATCTCTATACACAGTTAAAGAACCTCTTTGCACTAAAGCTGGATGATCTTTTTTACCTTGATGTAATCCAATAGAGTGTGAGTCTATATATTGACCTGGTTTTAAATAAGCAGTACCATTAACATTTAAAGGATTATTTAACCAATAAACACCTGGGTCTGTAGTTATAGTCCATGTTCTCATATTATAAACACCATCTTTCTTCCAAATTATAACGAATAAATCATTGAATACATCAGGAATTTGTAAATTAGTTCTTATACCTATAAGGTTTGGTCTATCTTCATACCATTTGTATTTTTTAGCTTTGAACAATTCAATGAATTTATCTATAGATAGTTGGTTATTTTCTTTATTTATAACTATTTCTTTAATAACAGGTACTTCCTTAACAACTTCAACAACTTTTGTATCAGATGAATTCGGTAATGTTACTGATGGAGCAGATGCCGTATCGTTTGTAATAGCATTCCACGTCATCATACCAATTTTACCATCAACCGGTGATAAATTTTTATATGATTGATATTTTTGAACAGATAAAAAGAATACTCTATCAAACACACCGTTACATGGTCCGTTATAGAATTTTAATTGTGATAATTTAGTTTGCATAAATCTAACATCATCACCAACTGTACCAACTACTAATAATCTACTAATGTTCATCTTTCTTAAATATTTTTTTATTTTTCTGATATGCTATGATATCCTCGTAATTAACAGAACCAGGATTCAAGAATAATTTAGATGGGTCCGCAATAATTTCATCTTCTTTAGACTCACTAGATTCTTCCTTACTTTTCTTATACTTGGTTTCAATTTCCTTGATTAAAAAACCAATATAGTCATCAATGCCTCTAGACCTAACATGGTCTTGGTCAAATATGAAATCAATATCTACATCATCATAATTAATTAATATAGAATCATTTTTCATGTAATGATTAGTATATAGAGTTAAGGTTCCTATATTACCTTCCTTATATATAATTATTCTTTTTTCACTAAAATACCTTTTCATAAAATCATCACTAGTAGAAATGTTTAGTGATCGTCTATCATCCTTTTCCCTAACAGTAAAAGAACGACCAAGGTCAGTTTTAAAATATTTACTTTTTTTAAAGTGCGAATTAATATTTACATTGCAAACTATATTATACATAGTCTATATATAAATTTATTTGTTGTTTAGACTAGTAATTTAATACTATTTATATTCTATTTCTAAATCACCATCTTCACCACCAACCTTAGAATCTAGTTCAGATTTTAGTGAGATAATGAAGTCCTTATCAATATCTTTAATTTTAACATTCTTAGCTAATTTACCAATCATGTCAGAAGAATTTTTATCATATTTTTTAAATTTAACATAACATTCCTCTATATCATCCGTTGATTGTTTATCTTTAAGTGCATTTTCTAATTGAATCATTATATATAAGGAATAGAAATTCTTTTCATCAGAAAATTTTATTTGAAGAGAGTCATATAATTTTGAATATTTAGATATTTCAGATGATTCTATTTTTAATCCAATTTTCTTAAAGCTAGATAAATCTTCAGCATCTTCTTTTGGAGATGAATCAAAATATTTATCAATCTTTGTTTTTAAATCCGAAAGTTTGTCATTTATATATTCTTCTGGATTTTCAAAGAATTCTTCACCTTCATTTATTTTAAAATCTATAAATCTTTTTAGTCTCATAATTAATCTTCTATTCTAATCTCTGTTTTTAATAAATTTCTAAATAATACCGTTTCTTTTTTAGATGAACGTTCCCCACTTTCACTATAACCATCAACAGTTAAATATCCTTTATTGTAGTCAAATTTAATATCATCATATCTTAAAACCTCTATACCACCAACATATACCTTTTTATGATTTGTTAGACCATAGTAAATGTCACTATATCTTTTATTCACTAAGTCTACATCATTAATATCATCAATTTTTATTAATCCTTCCTTCAATGCTAAATATATAAGCTTGGAAAACCAAGGTCCATTTAATGTAGATCCATTATCATCCTTTGATGTACTAGGATCTTTATCAGGATATACCAACGAATACTTATGACTTCTATTTATAGAAATAGCAGATTCAGTATCATAATATCTAATGTATATTTTTCCATCCAAATTAAATGCGATTGATTGACCAACACCATAATTCTGTACACCTTCAGCATTAATATTTAACCTTCTGAATTTACCTAAGAAACTATCAGCTACCTTTTCCCATGGCAGATCAGCAGCATTAAAATCTTTAATTACTCTAAATGATTGACCTGGTTTTAGTACTGGTATTACTACAGTTTCACTTTTGTCAAATACAGATTCGTTTGTTTGTTCGATAAATGTTTTAATATGTTTCATAAAGTATATATTAAACCTGAATTTTAAAAACATATTATTTTTTCTTGTTTTAAAGTCTAACTTTTTGTATCTTTGTATATTAAATCTCTTATTATGATAATTGAATCACTTTTAGACCTAGATGTATATAAACTGTATATGATGCAAATCGCTACAGATTATTTCCCAAATCAAGTAGTTGAATATGAATTTAAAAACAGAACAAAACTTATTATACTCAAAAATTTCATTGATGAGAAGAGATTAGTTAGTGAGATTAATCATGTTAAAACACTTTCTTTTAAAAAAGAAGAAATTGAATATTTAAGAACACAAAATACCTTCTCGGAAAAGTTACTTTCCTATTTATCTATTGTCAAATTAGACAATATTGATATTGATTATTCTGGCAGGGAAATAGGTATAACTTGTAAAGGTAAATGGTGTGATGTAATATTATGGGAAACATTAATATTGTCTATTGTAAATGAACTATATTGTGAGTCTAAAATAAACAATGAATCATACTTATTAAAAACAAACTCAAATACTCAAATGAGAATGGCTGAGTTATTTGGGCTAAGACAACTATATTCAAAAATCTCAGAATTGGTGTTTAGACCAGATATGAAATTTATGGATTTTGGTACGAGACGAAGATTCTCTAGATCTTGGCATGAGAATGTTATTGAAATTTTAAGTAAAAACCTAGATAAATCACAGTTTATAGGAACATCAAATGTTTATTTAGCTATGAAATATGGGTTAACTCCTCTTGGTACCAACGCACACGAATTATATATGTTTGCATCTGGGTATTTTGATGAATGGACAGATCAATCATTAATTGACTCACAATGTAAAATTTGGGATCTTTGGTGGAATACATATGGTGAGAAGTTATCTATTTGTTTAACTGATACGTTTGGAACAGATGCTTTCTTTGAACATTTTGGTGCTGATAGAGCAAGAAAATGGAAAGGATTTAGACATGATTCTGGAGATCCTTTTGTATTTGGTGATAAATTAATTAAATATTTAAAAGATAACGGTATAGATCCGATGACTAAAACAATCGTTTTCTCTGATGGTTTAGATATAAATATGATGTTGAGATTATTCATATATTTTTCCGGTAAAATTAATATTGTGTTTGGTATAGGAACAAATCTAACAAATGATGTTGGTTTAAAAACTCTATCGATTGTTATGAAGATGACTAAAGTTTGGGTTAATGGAGAAGAACGAAAATTAGTTAAGTTATCAGATAATACAAATAAAATAACCGGTGATGAAACCGCTGCAAGTAGATATAAAAGAGCATTTAAATATAATAATACACAGAACTCAACATTAAACTCATAATATGACAAAGACAGATTTATATAATTCATTAATTGATCTAAGAAAAAAGACAGGACAAGGAGGATCAAAAAAACTATTAAAATATGGTGTTCCTAATTTAGAAAGAATTTTAGAAGAATTAATTAGTGAGGGGAAAGTAAAATTAGTTGAGGATAGAAGAGTTGATGATACTTGGATATGTTTAACAGAAGGATATTGTGTAGAATCAGATTTAGATCACAATAAGTTTCAATTATGTGATGAATTAACATATGTACGTATTTATTTGGGACAAGAAAAACCTATTGAATTAGGGGAACTATGTACATTAACACTACTGAATGCTATCAAAGATGAGAAAGTGATGAGTGGATATGTTGAGTGGTTAGTTAAAAATAAAAAATCATTAGACTTAATGATGAATATGAAGAAGGTAAAATCTAAAAAATCAACATTAAGTGAATCAGCGATTCAATATATTAAAAATAAAAAGATGTATAATAACAATGGCAGTATTAAAGACTTACTTAATAATATAACCGAGGTCATTGATTTATCAAAACAATTAGTTTCTTTAAAGAAAACATTAAAAAGTAAAAATAAGGATGCTAAAAACACGAAGGATATAAAGGAACTAGAAGATGAGATAGTTTTATGTGAGACTATTGTTGATTATTTAACACCAATCAAAAACAAACACAAAAAAATTATTAAAGATATTATTAAATGAAAATAATAACTTTTGAAAAAAAGAAATATTACGTAAATAAGGATTATACTGACCAAGAATTGGTTTGCTTAATATTTAATTTACATATAAAAGATAAAAACTCAGAAGAAATATCAAAAGATAATTTCTTGGTTTATAGAAATATTACAAATGGTAAGGTACAGTTTACTGTTCATCAGAAGTACTTTTTTGTGACATTAGTGCACCCACTATATCCAATTTTATATCAGATGGATATAAAAGATATTAAAAAACTTAAAGATGATATTTATGGAGAATAAACATTGTGTATTGGACAATATGGTTTTGAGTTAAAGTTTTTGCAATATATTGATGTTGTTCTTAATAAAATTCATCTAATTGATAGAGGACCATCAATATCATATAACATAAATGATAAACCACATACGTATTTTATAGATTTTATTATTAAAGGAACTAATTGTGTATTTGAGATAAAATCTAAATATTTTTGGAATAAATCTAAGGAAATTAATATAATAAAGAAGTATGAGGCAGAAAAACTATATAACTATAATCTTATCATAGATAATGACTTTTCTAATTTAATGGAAATATTTGAAAAATATGAAAAATAAAACTAAAAATATCGGATTATACATGGGTTCTTTTAATCCAATTCATAACGCTCATATTGATATAGCTATAAAATCTTTAGACTTTGTTGATGAGGTTTGGATTATAGTATCACCACAAAATCCAATGAAAGATGTAAAAGATTTAGCCGAGGAAGCACATAGACTAAATATGGTTAAGTTAGCATCAAAGAATCAATTACGATTAGTTCCATCTGATGTTGAGTTTTCTATGGATAAACCAAATTATACCTATTTAACATTAAGAAAGTTACCAAAAAATGATTATGAATACACTATCATAATGGGATCTGATTGTCTTAATAGTATAAATAAATGGGAGAACTGGACGGAAATAATTAAATATCCAATAATTTGCTATATCAGAGATAACCAAAAAATAGAAAAATACGTATATGATTTAATCAAATCAAAAATAGTAAATATAACATTTATTAAATCAGACTTGATATTATCATCTACTACAATAAGACAGCTAATTAAAGATGATAAAACAATAAATGGTCTTGTACCATCTAGCGTAGAAACTTATATACAAATAAATTCATTATACAAATGATAAAAGATAAAATAAAAACAAAGGTTAGACGAATTATCACCACAAAAACAATACATGAATTGTTTAATAAAGAGGTGGAGTTTATCGAATATTTTGATAATCCTGGAATTTTTTATCAAATTGGATATCCAAATATCGATAAGGTTGGATTAGATGTTAATTGGGTGGAAAATTATATAGGTAAAAGTTGGTACAACGAATTACCTGGTGTTTCACATACAAAAACCACGTATTATAATTTAGTATCTAAAAAATACATATCAGAACTTAAAAAAATAAAAGGTGATCTATCTAAACTAAATAAAAGAAGATATGAAATACATAAAATTTTAGGTATAGATACAGACTCACATTTCGGAATATCAGGATGACATATTTAATTATAGAAGAGACAAGTGATAAAGGACTTTCTCCTAAAACATTATATATAATAGATGCCGACAAACAACAAAATGAATTGGAGTTTGAGTATGGTAAATATATCAGAAATATAATGTCTGAACATAAAATCGATGTTAACCCATTCTTTGTCAATCTATTAAATGGTAGACCAAATATACACGATTTAAATCTGCACGCTAAACTACTAAATAAATACACATTCGATAAATGGTTACAAAATGAATATGTTGTTGAGAAAGTACCCTTCATCACACACTACTCAAATAAAATAAAAACAAAAAAGAAAAGAAGATTATGAAATTTACCAAAGAACAATTAGAGTATATTAAAGAGCACTTAGAAGATAATGATGTTGATCTATCTAAAGGTTTTTATTGGCAATTTATACCAACTGATGCATATGATAGTGATATGGTATTAGTTGTAATGAGCCCGAAGGATTTTGATAGAGAACTAAATGATGGTGGTATTTACGACCAACATACAAACGCTGATATTTTCTTAACGGATGAAGATTTAGATGCATCCTCCATTGGAGAAGCTGCGGAAAGTACTTATGAAGTTGCAATTTCTAAGGAAGACTTTACCGAAATGATGAAGAAATATGGAGATTTTTTTGAATATAGTAATGATCTGATTATGAATTAGTTATAAATTTTGTTAGACCAATAAATATCCGTATCTTTGATTAAAATTAAACACACTATGAATAAACCATTATTAGTCGTTGTTGACGTACAAAAAGACTTTATGATTCCTAACGGTCTTTTATATGTTAAGGGAGCAGAGGACATTATCGGTAATATTAAAAAACTTATCGAATTGTGTCCAGATTGTAATATCTTATTTACATCAGATTCTCACTATGAGAACGCTAAAGAAATATCAACTAATCCTGATTTTATTAATACTTTCCCAAGACATTGTATTAAAAACACTGATGGGGTTCTATTAGTTGATGAAATCAGAAAGAACTTACCAATTGTAGATTGGGAAAAGATTTATACCGGTACTGAATTAGATGATCTTTGTAAGAATAGAGAATTGCTTTTATTAAAAGATCAATTTGATATGTTCACGAATCCGAATACTGATAAACTAATTGCTAGATTAAATCCATCCGAAATTTATGTGTGTGGTGTTGTTGAAGGAGTTTGTGTTAAATTTGCAGTTGATGGATTTTTAGATAGAAACTATAAAGTAACTGTATTTGAAGATTGTATAAAGAACTTAGAACACTTACCATCCGAATTAGATCGTTGGGATTCCATGGGTGCTTGTATTGAGAAAATTGAAAATCACTCATAAAATTACTATATATATGAGACTATACAATGAAGTAACAGAAGAATGGGTTGATATTGATGACGATAAAGTTAAAAGTATAATGGAATCAATATTATCTGTTTGTAGTAGAGGAACATATTACATCTGTATGAAGGATTTACCCGATACAAAAAACGGATATTTCATAGTCGCAGACGACTGGATGTTAAAAAAAATAAAAGAAGAAAAATAATATAAACCACATAAACAAAAAAATGAAAAAACTAATCTTAGCCTTGGCTTCAACATTGATGTTATCTACATCATCTTTTGCACAGAAAAATGTAACTGTTAATGTCCCTTTACCAAATGTGGACTCTCTTAAAAAAGAAGTATCGACAACAGTATCTAACACCGTTAGTGACTTAACCAAGTCTTTAAAAGAAACTACAAATAAATTGGAGGTTGATAGTATGTTGGGGGAATTAAAAGGTATTGTCCCTGACACAACGTTACCTTTTTATAAACAGGTATACGGTGACTTAAAAGGAGCTGCTATATCAATGGCAAATGGTCTAGGTATTGCCATTAAAGAGTTATTCAGTATATTATGTATGCAACAAATTGTTAAGAGTATAGTGAATGTTTTGGTTATGATTATATGTGTCCTTTTAGCATTGTGGTGTCGTCGTTTATATAAATCTGCCAAATTCGATGAAATGAATGGTCATGGAGCGTTATTTCTATTACTTGGTGCCATATCAATAGCCATGTTTACATTTAGTTGTTATTATTTGATGGAGACTATTACCGGATTTGTAAACCCAAAATACGGAGCTATTAAAGATATTGTTGAGATGGCTTCCGATATTAAAAATGGACGAGGAGTTAAATAAATACTAAATAAATTCAAAAAATCCCAGTTCTTTAACTGGGATTTTTTTATTTTAAATATTATCCGTAATTTTACACTTATTATGATTAACGATTTAAAAATAACAATAGGTCAATTAGAAATTAGAACTGGTGATATTATTGGTAATACAGATAGAATAATTAAGGCTATTGAAACTGCTATATCTGAAAAATCAGATATATTAGTTCTTCCAGAAGCAGCTATCACCGGATATTGTTGTGGGTCTTTATTTAATAACATTGACTTTATTAAAGATAATATCAACTCATTAACTAAAATATCTTCTATTGTACCATCCAACTTACACGTTGTTCTTGGGTTTATTGATTTAAAATTAGTTAGATTAGATGGATTTCCTGAAATTTCCAATACAGTTGGAGTTTTAAATAATGGTAAAGTTATCTATACCTATGACAAACAGTGTATGGCAAACTCAAAC
>ENA-UOYA01003554-UOYA01003554.1-activated-sludge-metagenome-genome-assembly--contig:-NODE-3554-length-13804-cov-6.665067_pt1 | contig 13804 bp, 11 predicted proteins | sample MGYA00238163_ERZ764804 | MGnify/ENA primary metagenome ERZ764804 (study PRJEB28919, sample SAMN05720223) | activated sludge metagenome | isolation source: Anaerobic digester | place: Hong Kong...
AACGGTATACACCGGTGCTATTACCTTTGGGGGGAACCCGGGAGATTACAGCAAGGAACATTGTTTGCCGCAAAGTTGGATGAGAACAACAAGTGGTACTACAGCCGATCCGGACCGTGCTGATTATTTTAATTTGTTAGTGACTAATTTCGACAACGCGAACCAAAAGCGCAGCAATTATCCGTATGGAAAGGTAGTTACACCAACGTTCACCTTTCTGAAATTCAAGCTGGGGAAAGATGCGAATAACAAAACGGTTGCAGAACCCCAAGATGCATTTAAAGGAGATGCGGCCCGAAATATGATGTATGAGATGTTGTGTTATAACAATACAGTGAATTCAGGAAATTGGGGGCTCGATAATTTGAACGGAAATGCACAGCAACAATCGGAGGCTATTTTGAAACAATGGAATACGCAAGATCCACCGGACAAAGCTGAGCGAACAAAAGCCGAATATATTGCTTCGGTGCAATTCAACCGAAATCCGTTTATTGACCATCCGGAATGGGCCGATTGTATTAATTTCAGAACGGTGGTAGGCAAAACCTGCGTGAGTGGTATTTTCGATCAAGATAAATTGGCATTGGATTACAAATGGATTACACCTTATGCATTAGAAGTGGTTACCCCATCGGATGAGAATGCCACTGTTTTTGTTTCAGATTTTACTGGAAGAGTACTTTATTCCGGTAAATCGGAGCATATGGTAGCCGATATTGATATGTCGTATTTCCCTTCCGGTATCTATATTTTAACACTTCAATACGGTGGTAAAACGGCAAGTATAAAAGTGCCATTTATCAACTAAAAAGGCGGATTTACAAACATTTCATTTTTGGCTAACATCGTTTGGTGTTTTTAGCTTACTTTTGGCGGGTATTTATTAAACCGGGAGGCGAAACCGTTTGCTTTCCAAAATTTTATCTTTAAAACAAAAGTTCATGAAAAAACTATCCTCTTTATTCTTAATGATGGCTTTGGTTGGCTTCTCGTTCGCGCAGCCTTGTACCAAGTTGTTCATTTCCGAGTATTTCGAAAGCTACGGAAACAACAAATCTATCGAAATTTACAACCCTACTTTTGGTCCGAAAAGCCTTTCAGGTTACAAATTATTACTTTTTGTAAACGGTGGTACTTCTGTATCAACGTTCAACTTAAGCGGAACAATTCCTGCAAAAGGAACTTATGTTGTATCTAACCCTAGTGCAACCGCAGTTATCAAAGCGCTTTCTGATACAGTTTCAGGTGTTATTGCATTTAACGGCAACGACCCGGTAGCTTTGGTATACGGAACAGATACGTTGGATATTTTTGGGAAAATTGGTGTTAGCACTAACATTTTGGTAAACGGAGTTGACTCTGCTTATAACAAAACTTTCGTTCGAAATGCATCAGTACAAGAAGGAACTAAAGATTGGTCGGTGGGAATCAACCAATGGACAACTTATGCATTCAACGATTCTTCATTTTTGAAAAAACATACCATGACTTCATGTGCTGCTCCTGCTGATACGGTTGCAGGCTTTAGTACAGCTTCGCTTACTACAACAGAAAGTGCTGGTGTTTACAATTTGAATGTATATTTAAATCAACCGGTAGGCGCTGCTAAATCTGCAACAATTGCAATAACAGCTTATGGCAATGGTGGTGCAGCTGCAGATGTAAATAGTTTTGCTTCTCAAACCGTTAACTTTGCTGCAGGCGCTGTATCTGCAGTTGTTCCGGTTACTATCACTGACGATTTGTTGAAAGAAGGAACTGAAACCTTTACATTCACATTAAGTGCACCAAGTGCAGGTCTTTTGTTAGGAACGGATAACACTGTTGTTCTTTCTGTTTTAGATAACGACTCAGTTGTTGTTGCTCCAAGTTTACCATTCTACAAAATTGGTGTAATTACTACAAACGATATTAACGGAGTTGCCGATTCAAACAACGTTAAATGTTTAACGAGCGGTGTAGTGTATGGTAACAACTTCCGTAAATTTGGTTTAGGGTTTTATATCAACGACCACACAGGAGGTATCTATCCGTTCTCTTCTTCTAAAACTTACGGTTATACTCCAACAGAAGGCGACTCTGTTGTAGTTCAAGGTCGTGTTTCTCAATACTTTGGATTTAACGAATTCCTTTTAGACACTGTTATTAAAATCAGTAGTGGAAACGGATTGTTAGCACCAATTGTGTTAACCACAAAGCCATCTGAAAATCATGAATGTAAATTGGTTCGTGTGAACGGATTAACATACACATCAGGTTGGACAAATACTGGATCAGGATTTACTGTTAAAGCTGCTAAAGGAGCGAATACTTATTTCATTCGTATCGATACAACTACTACTGCATATGGAACACCTGTTCCTACAAGTCCGTTTGACGTAATTGGTCTTGTATCGCAATATGATACAGGAGCGCCATACGATTTTGGTTATACTATCAATGTAAGATATGCTGCTGATATTATCCGTACTACGGGAATCAATGACGCTAATGATAATGTACATGCTGCTGTTTATCCTAATCCAAACAATGGAGACTTTACTATTTTGTTAAACACTGAAGCTAACGATGCTGTTGTAAAGTTATATGATGTGTTAGGTAATTTAGTGGCAGAAGAAAAACATTTAGTGATTAACAATGCGATTACATTCAAAACAAACTTGAATAACGGATTCTATTATGGTGTTGTTGAAACATTAAATAGTCGTCAGAAATTCAAAATTGAATTGATTAAATAATTTTCAGATATTCATTTTAATAGGCTGTTTCTGAACAAGGAACAGCCTATTTTTTTTAAAACAAAACGTTGAAAATATGATTAATTACAATCCCAAAGAATGGTTTTCCTTCATCTTTAAATTTCATAAGGCTGATACTTTTCGCGAGTTGTTTCCTTTAATTATAGGTATTAGTTTCTACGCATATTTAGTTTATTGGTTAGAAGTTTCGTATTTACATTTAGGCGATGACAGTAAGCTAAAGAACATCTCTATACTTCATTCCATGCTTACGTTTGCGATTTCTACGTTGCTGGTGTTTCGGGCTAACAGTGCGTACGATCGATGGTGGGAAGGTCGAAAACTTTGGGGTGCATTAGTCAACAACAGCCGTAATTTGGCTATGAAGTTAAATGCACTCTTACCGGCCGATAAAAAGACGGAACGTGACTTTTTTAAACATATGATTTCAAATTACGCTTTTGCGCTTAAAAATCATTTGCGAACACAGTTTCATGTTGAAGATTTTGAATCATCGGAGTTGTTCCATAATACGAATATAAACCCAACAACACATGTGCCGAATCAAATTGCACAAACTCTTTTTTTTCAAGTACAACAATTGAAAGTTAAAGGTGTGTTGAACGATACCCAAATGTTGTATATCAATACGGAGTTGTCTTCATTTACAGATGTTTGCGGAGCATGTGAGCGAATTAAGAATACTCCAATTCCATTCTCGTATAGTGTGTTTTTGAAAAAAATTATTTTCTTTTTTGTGATGAGTTTGCCTTTTACATTAGCCATTTCCTTAAGTTATTTTTGTGTTCCTGTAACGGCATTCATTTTTTATGTACTCACAAGTATTGAATTAATTGCAGAAGAAATTGAAAATCCTTTCGGAAACGATGCGAACGATTTACCAACCGATACAATTTCAGCGAACATTAAAAAATCGGTGCACGATATATTTGATATGCCTATCGTACAATAACTTGGAATCGATTATCTTCGGGACATGAATACAAAATTATCGGTAAACGTCAATAAAATTGCCTTACTCAGAAATTCGCGTGGCGGTAATGTGCCCAATGTTATTCAATTTGCAAAAGATTGTGAGCGTTATGGTGCTGATGGGATAACAGTTCATCCAAGGCCGGATGAGCGTCACATTACCCGTGACGATGTGTATGCATTAAAGGAAGTTGTAACTACAGAATTTAATATCGAAGGCTATCCAAGCGAAGATTTTATACGGATGGTGTTGGATGTGAAACCTACACAATGCACTTTGGTGCCGGATGCTCCGGACCAACTCACATCCGATCATGGTTGGGATACCCTTAAGCATGAAGACTTCTTACGCGATGTAATTCGCGAATTGCAGAAAAACGGAATTCGTGTTTCATTATTTATTGATCCCATTCGAGCATTGTTAGAAGGAGCATTGAAAACGGAAACCGACCGCATAGAATTTTATACCGGCCCCTATGCGCACGATTATTCCTTGAATAGGGAAGAAGCCGTTAAGTCTTTTGCCTTGGCAGCTCAATGGTGCGATGAGTTACAATTAGGTGTGAATGCCGGCCACGATTTAAGTCTGCAAAATCTTCGTTATTTCCGTGAACAATTACCCAATTTAATGGAAGTTTCTATTGGGCATGCGCTGGTGAACGATTGTTTGTATTTAGGCCTGCAGAATGTTGTTTCGATGTATAAAAGAGAACTGGGTACATTGTAAATTATGCTCGAAATTCAGTTACATCCCAACACACTTTATACAGCACAAATTATTGAAGATTTTGCTAAAGAGCGAGCGTTAGTTTTGTCGATGAAGGGTTCGCTAAAATCGAAAGCCGCTAATGCACATTATCACTTTAAGCGAAAAAAGGAACGAGGCGTTTTAGAGATAACAATCTTTGGTGATACCTTACAAATCAATGTTCACGACAATCGACAAGGCGATTGGATAATCGCAGAAATTGAAGAATGGAAGAAGCGATTCAAATAAAAAGGTCAAGCATTGTGCTTGACCTTTTTAGTATTATGGATTTTCTTTTGCCCACTTACTGTGAATATTGGTGAACAGCCTGTTCCAACGCATTTTGTGGAATAAATCAGCACTATAATCAATACTCATCCAAATAAACCATGCTTTTCCAACGATGTGGTCTTCCGGTACAAATCCCCAATATCTTGAATCTTGTGAGTTGTGACGGTTATCACCCATCATCCAATAGTAATTCATTTTACAGGTATATTCTTTACTTTCTACTCCATTGATAAAGAATTTACCATCTTTCTGTTCCAATGTATTCCCCTCGTAAATCTCTATTATTCGTTTGTATTGATTCATGGTGCTATCGTTCAATACCAGTTTTGTTCCTGCAGCAGGTATTACAATTGGACCAAAATTATCTACATTCCACTTATTGTATTTGAAGTTATTCGGGAAAATAGATTCAATCAATTCATCGTTTTGATCTTTACTATACGAGAAAGGCGATACAGAGCTGATAGCTGGGAATGATTTCAATTTTTCAACTCCGTTTTTCTTCATCAAATAAACACGGTGATTAGCCGGCATAGCATTAAACCGATTTGAAATGTCTTCGATTTCATACTCCGACAAGTTATCGTTTGAAAACTGAACATTGTCTTTGAAAACAACATTGTATGGCAGGTAAATATTCTCCGGTTGATAGGCTAATTTATCGTTGATATATAACACGCCATCTTTTACTTCTAGTTTATCGTTTGGAACAGCAACACAACGTTTGATATAGTTTTCTTGTTTGTCGACCGGGCGAGTGGTAATGTGATACTGACTTCTTATGGCTTCTTGTGGCGTCATGTTATTAATGCCTTGTTGCTTCATTTGATATTCGGCAATACGCACTAAATCGTAATACGACATATCTTGTTTCTCCAATGCCACCGTATCTCCTGCAGGGAAATTGAATACTACCATGTCGTTTCGTGTAACTTTTTGCAAGCCCGGCAAACGATTGTAAGGTAACTTAATCCATTCTAAATAAGCCGGTATATTTAAAAACGGGATAGTATGGTGAAAGAAAGGAATAGCGAGCGGAGTCATTGGAATTCGTGCCCCGTAATGAAATTTGCTCACAAAAGGGAAATCGCCAACTAACAATGTTTTTTCCATTGAAGGGGTAGGTATAGTATACGGTTCAGCAATAAACGTACGAATAAAAAATGCCGCTAAAACTGCGAATATTAATGCATCTGCCCACTCTCTTGCTTTTGTTCTTGGGTAAGGTTTTTGTCCGGGTTTCAATCCATCCGGGGAAATGTAATGAATGTCTTTATTATAGGCTAACCAAGGCCAATAAATTGGTGCTCCAAGTGTTGCGCCCATTGAATCTAAGAACGAAAATCTTCCGTGAGCCACCGCCATTCGGGTTAATTGTCCGCCCCAATAAAATACATTTACGCCCGGAACAAATAGCCAAATCGTCCACCACTTAGGTTTGTCCACTAACTTATACCATTCGAACGAACAAACTACCGGCACCCATGCTTTCCAAGCAGGTATACCTAGTTTTGTAAAAATTTTTTGTGTACCTATTCTGATTCCGATGTAATAGATGGCAACGATGAGGAGTAGCTTAGTTTGTAAGTCCATTCGGTTTTATTTCTTTTCTGAGATTAATAATAGCATTTTGGGGCGGATAAATAAGGTCTTCCGACTGTTTTTTGATTCTTTTAGCAAAGCAGTATTTAGAATTGCAATAAATCTTTCATTTCAAATACTCCCTTTTTTCCGGGTAGCCAACGTGCAGCCATCACAGCTCCTTCAGCAAAACCTTTTCTTGATTTCGCTTCATGAATCAATTGGATAGAATCCACCTCACTGAAATAGTTGACAATATGTGTTCCCGGCACATTCGGCTCACGTAGTGCTTTGATCATGAGCGATTCAGTAGATTGATTTCCATTGTCAGCCAACAACCAATTCGTTTTTGATGTGAGTTCTTCCAAAATTACTTCAGCCGTTTTAATGGCAGTTCCACTTGGTGCATCTTTCTTTTCAGTGTGATGAATTTCCTCCATCGCCACATTATACTGTGGTTGGTGATTCATTATCGCTGCCAATTTTTTATTAATTTCGAAAAAGATATTTACCCCTATACTGAAGTTTGGCGCATAAAAAAGTGCTCCATTTTTTGCTGTACACGTTGCTTTAACTGCCGGTAATTGATCCAGCCAAGCGGTAGTGCCTACTACAACAGGAATTCCTGCGTCAAAACAAAGGTTGATATTTGCAATAGCAGCATCGGGTTGCGTAAATTCGATAGCAACATCTACCTTTTGTAAATTTTCTATGGTTAACTCGTGTTTGTTTTCAGCGCCAATGCGTAAAACAATTTCATCTTTTTCGGTCTTGTTTGCATTTGCCGAAAGAATAACGTCTTCAATCACTTTACCCATCTTACCGTAACCAATCAGTGCAAATTTCATATCCCATTTTTAGTGGCTTAAAACTAAAACTAAAAATGAAAAGCGGCAGGGCTTTCTGCATTCCGAACGGAATTTGTTTTGTGCGTTGAAATAAATCCGAGTTGTTACTAAACAATGCCGTAGATTGAATGTTATTCAACGTGCGTAGTTTTTTGCAGAAATGAACAAGAATAATTTCGGCAAAACACTATTATTGTACATCCGATACTACCTATTAAACCTAGAAAATACAAAACATGTCGAGTATTGAATTTATTTCAAAAAATCTGAGCTGGCTTCCAAAACCCCTAACACGCTTTATGGAAAAGCGGATGAAGAAAATTCCGGCTATGCAAAAAATGCTGGAAACCGAGAATGCCAAAATTATGACATCCTTAGAACATTCACTAAAACCATATCACGATAAGTTTGAGCGAATATCTACTATGCCTTCCACCGGTATTTCACGAGATAAGATTTTGGCGGACATGCAGCGAATGCACGATTTGGAAAGTCCAACTTGGCAAAATGGTTATGTTTCAGGTGGAATCTATCATGGCGATAGTGAGCATATTGATTTTTTGAATAAGATTTATGGCTTGCATTCACAAAGTAATCCTTTGCATTCCGATTTGTTTCCAAGTGCTACAAAATTCGAGGCAGAGATAGTGAGTATGACGGCTCATTTGCATGGTAAAGGGCAAACAACGGATGGAGCGGATATCGTTGGAACGATTACTTCAGGCGGAACTGAAAGTATTTTGGTGGCCATGAAATCGTATCGCGATCGAGCGTTCGAAGAAAAAGGAATTACATCCCCTGAAATGATTATGCCTACTACCGCTCACGTGGCGTTTGAAAAGGCGGCACAGTATTTCAAAATCAAAATGGTACAAATTCCGGTGAACGAAAATTTCACTGTGAATCCGGCTGATGTAGAACGAGCGATTACCAAAAACACCATTGTGATTATTGGTTCTGCGCCATCATTCCCGCATGGTATTATAGATCCTATTCCTGAATTGTCAACTATTGCGTTCAAACATGGTATTGGCTTTCATACCGATGCGTGTTTAGGTGGCTTTGTAGTGCCGTTTGCGGAAAAGTTGGGCTATCCGGTTCCTACCATTGATTTTCGTTTGCCTGGAGTTACTTCTATGAGTGTAGATACCCATAAATATGGTTATGCTGCTAAAGGTACATCTGTTGTGTTATATAGAACACCGGAATTACGCCACTATCAGTTTTATACCACAACTGAATGGCCGGGTGGATTGTATTTCTCTCCAACATTAGCCGGTAGTCGTCCGGGTGCATTGAGTGCAGCCTGTTGGGCATCGTTGATGAGCATTGGTGAAGATGGCTATTTGAAAGCAACGAAAGCCATTTTTGAAACTGCAGATAAAATTAAAGCAGGTATTAAAGATATTCCCGAATTGAAAATTTTAGGCAACCCATTTTGGGTAATTGCCTTTGCTAGCGATACGTTGAATATTTATGAAGTATTAGACCAAATGGGCAAGAAGCATTGGAGTCTGAACGGTTTACACAAACCTTCAAGTGTGCATATTGCGCTCACGCTTCGTCATACTCAACCCGGTGTTGCAGAAAAATTTTTGAGCGATTTGAAAGAGAGTGTTGAATACGTAAAAGCAAATCCCGGACAAAAAGAAGGATTAGCTCCTGTGTACGGAATGGCTGCCAGCTTGCCGTTTAGAGGGATGGTAAGTGATATTTTGAAGAAATATTTGGATGTGATTTACAAAGTTTAAAAGCAGTTAAGCGTGCAAAGCATACAGGAAATAGAAACTGAAATTGTAGAAGAGTTCGAGTTGTTCGATGATGTGAACGACAAGTACGATTATATTATCGATCTTGGGAATAAAATGGATGCCTACCCGGAGTCGCACAGAAGCGATGATTTTTTGGTGAAAGGATGCCAATCGAAAGTGTGGTTGTTCGCACAAAAAGAAGGGGAGAAGGTGACTTATTTTGCCGATTCAAATACTGCGATTACTAAAGGCGTGGTTTCTTTATTGGTAAGGACTTTGAATCATCAACCTGCTTCTGCCATTTTAGCCAGCGATCTAACGTTTATCGATAAAATTGGTTTACGCTCTTTGTTATCTTCTCAACGGTCTAACGGCTTAAGTGCTATGATTCAGAAGATGAAATGGTATGCTGAAGTATTTAAGTAGAGTACCTTATTCCATTAGCCACTCAAAATAATCTACCCATTTCGAATCCGTTTTTACAAAAACAGGAATAACTCCATAAGGTGCTTCAACTCGCGTTAAAGTACCTCCTTCGTAAATTTTCTTTGTAAATAAATGCATCCATTTTCCGGGTGGAAAGTAAACGTTTCTTTCGAATGTGTTTTTATCGGAAATAGGCGCAACCATTAACTCATCGCCACACATAAATTGATTCGTAATTGTAGAGCAAGGAGTATCATCGGGAAAATTAAGTAGCAAAGGATGAATGAGCGCAATAGTGTTACGTTCCTGGTACTGATGTATATAATCTTTCAGCCGAAAATGAAGTTTTCCCATTTTAGCAAAGAATCGCATCGTGCTATCATCGCTGTAGAATTGGTGATTTGAATTAGGTTTTAAGCCTTCATGTGTTCTATAAAATGGTTGAAATACATTGAGTTCCGCCCATCGGAAAAACAAGTCTTTATCCCGTTTCACTTTTACGAACGCATTGTCTACAGTGGTGTATCCACCTATATCGGAATGTAAATAGGCTATACCGCTCAAAGCGGCTGAATTTAATGCAGTGAGCGTACTCTTCAATCCGTCTTTTTTTTCCCAATTTACACTTTGGTCTCCCATCCAAAACATTGGAGCTGAGTTGGCACTGAGTGCGCTACCGGAACGCATAAAAAAGAGTAAATCATCTCTACCGCACGATTCAATAACATCATTGTTTAGTAGTGCCCATTTGTTGGTGTAACTGTTTCGTGCAGGAAATTGTATTGAATTCAACTTTGAATCATTTACAATTGTATTGTAGATGGAATCTTGAACAAACCAGGGGCACCATTCTCCAAAGTCGGCCATCCATCCATTCAAGCCAATATCAATCATATTCGTTTTAATAATCTGTTGTAACCAATGCGAAGCATTATCATCCATCACATTGACTAATGCTGCATCAAACCCGCCAGTTGGAGTAATATAAACATTACCTTTACTATCTTTTATTAAGTAGTTTTTGCTTTTTGCTTCTTCATACATGGGTGTACCAATGCTTAAGAAGGGATTTACATAACCCAATACTTTTATCCCTTTTTTGTTCAATGTAATAATCCATTTATCTATCTCCGGATAGAGTGTTGTATCTGCCTTCCACTCCCATTTGAGTTGAGAGCCAAGTCTCGTTTTTCTTCTGCCACACCAATCTTGAATCCAAATTGCAGTTACAGGATTGCCTAGCTTTAAACAATTGTCTAGGATAGAATCGACTTTGTTTTTACCTCCTTGTAATCCTAAAATTGTTCCATAGGCCCATTTAGGCAGTGTAGTGTTCTCTGACTTTGCGTAATACGGATGTGCTTCAATTAGAGCCCGCATCGACTCTCCTGTTTGAATGCAAACTGAAGCTCCTTTTGCATAAACTTCAATGATGATTTTTCCTTTCTTACTAAAATCAAATACTGCAGGAAAAGAAGCGGATGACCTATCCAAAAAAATGGAGTAGTGTTTACAAACAGCAAAGGGAACGGGGTAGTAAGTGCTAACGTCAGAACCTGCAACACCAAACAATTTTGTAAATTTTGTAATTGGTTTGTCGCCCCTACCAATGCCCTGTTCTTCTGTTATAATTGGGAAGCGATTACCATTCAATACAAAATGCGAAAATTGTTCTCCACAGCCATAAAAAATTTCGTTTTCATCGACTGAAATCGTAATAACTGTTTTTGTTGTACTGCTATCGAATGAAAGCGCATGGCAAGTTATTGTATTGCCATTTCTATCGTACTGAATCGTATACTCTGCTGTTGTAGCATCCTCCGGAAGTCCGCTTCTTCGAATTGTTCCTGGTATTATTTCAGTGCCAAGAATTGCTTTTTCTTTGAGTTGTAATGAGCCGAATTTTTCCTTAGCCGAAATTTCTGTTTGCTGAAACTCAATTTGAGAAAACTTTTGTGCAGCAATACGAAACACCGATAGGCTTAGCAAGAATAATAATCCGATACTTTTCAACGCAATGCCTTTCATGAATTCAATGGTTTAAGATTAAGGGAAACTAATCTCTGCTAAACTAATTTCTCTTTCAATACGCTTATTGTTTTGATCATCCCAAATTTCCATTTTGATAGCCGGAACAGGTAAATCCCAATTAATGCTTATCATGCCGAAGTGGTTTTCCATCACCGGCCCATCCACTCTATTTTTATTGGGTGTAGCGAAATCCCATTTCGATGAAAGACCACTCGCAGTTACATCATAAATAGGGTAGAGGTCGGGATAGATTAATCTCGAAATTTCAGCATAATGTACATCGCCTGTGAGGAACAACACTCCACTGGCTCGAGTTTTCTTAATTAAATCAATCATCTTTTGTTGTTCGTGCGGAAAGTTAGCCCACGCCTCATAACCGTTGAACTCAATACCGAATTGAGAGCCTGTTCCTATCAATCGAATATCGGCAGGTTTCATTAACTCTTGTTCCAGCCATGCCCACTGCACTTTCCCTAACATCGTTTTGTTGGTATCGGTATGCGGACTATAATCTAATTTATACGTGTAACGTTTATCGTTTTTCTTTTCGCCTTTGTAGGTTTTTAAATTGTCGCGAAATGTGCGGTTGTCGAGCAAAATGATTTGCAGTTTTTTTCCGTTAAAGTCATACATGTACGAAGTATAAACGCCATCGTGTTTCCAGCGGTCTGAACTATCGGGTTCATTGAAAAAATCAAGGAAAATTTTCTTGGTCTGCTTTTTAAACGGGTATTGTTTTCCTCCATCGTTCTGTCCAAAATCATGATCGTCCCAAGTGGCAATTAATGGCACATGGGCTTTTAGGTTTTGAAAAGTAGGCTTATCGGCAAGTTGTTGGTACTTGCGTTTAATGGTAGCCATCGACCAAGAATCGGCATAAATATTATCGCCTAAGAACACAAATAGATTGGGTTCGTGTTTCACTACTACATCAAAAATAGGTAGTGGGTGATTTTGGTTACTACATGAACCAAAGGCAATTTTGGAGATGGTGTTGGTTTGGGCGGAAACAATAGAAGAACACTGATAAAACAGAATTGTGATGCAGAAACGCAGAAAGGAAACAAATCGCATACGGTGTAAATTTTGTGATTGAAATTAACAAAGAATTCAGCTATACCAATATTACACAGGAAAGCATTTTTTTCTTTTTCTTTTGAATAAGAATTTGATTTTCCTCGCGTAATATTTTCTTCATTTCAGCCAATTACATTTTCTATAGAATGAACTGATTTTTGTCAGTTTTTCAAGCAAAGGCATTCGATAGTTTCGTTTCCACTAAAATCGTGAAAATGAATACTACCGAAACCAAATCTTCTTTTCAAGACAAACTCGATCAGGACCTATGTATCGAACCTAAAGATACAATGCCTGAAGAGTATCGTAAGCACTTAATTCGACAGATTTCTCAGCACGCCCACTCCGAGGTTATTGGTATGCAGCCCGAAGGGAATTGGATTACCCGTGCGCCTAGTTTACGCGCCAAACAAATTTTGTTGGCGAAAATTCAAGACGAAGGCGGGCATGGATTATACTTGTACAGCACGGCTGAAACGCTTGGTATCTCTCGCGAAGAAATGATTGAGCAGTTACATACGGGCAAAGCGAAGTACTCTAATATTTTTAATTATCCTGCTTTAACTTGGGCTGACATTGGCGCTATTGGTTGGCTGGTTGATGGCGCTGCCATTGTGAATCAAGTGTCGTTACAGAAAACATCTTATGGTCCTTATGCTCGTGCCATGGTGAGGATTTGCAAAGAAGAAAGTTTTCACCAACGCCAGGGTTACGAAATTATGGCGAACATGATGAAAGGAACAAAGGAGCAACAAGAAATGGCGCAAGATGCGATGAACCGCTGGTGGTGGCCTTCGTTGATGATGTTCGGCCCGCATGATAGCGACAGTCCGCATTCCGGCAATGCATTTATTTGGAAAATTAAACGAAAAAGTAACGATGAATTACGTCAGCGTTTTATCGATAAAACCGTTCAACAAGCTGAAACAATTGGCTTAACCATCCCTGATCCGGATTTAAAATGGAACGAAGCCAAAAACTGCTACGATCACGGAGAAATCAACTGGGAAGAATTCAGACGAGTGGTGAACGGTAACGGACCATGTAACAAACAACGCATGGCGCATCACATCAAAGTGCATAACGAAGGGGCTTGGGTACGCGAAGCTGCTGCCGCTTATGCAAAAGCAAATGCAAAATAAACCATTATCAAAACCAAAAACAAAATAAAATTATGGATACGCAATTAGACCTTTGGGAAGTTTTTATTCAGAAAAAAGATGGCTCTGAACATGCACATGTAGGCAGTGTTCACGCCTCCGACAGCAAGATGGCGTTACAAAATGCACGTGATATTTATACACGCAGAAACGAAGG
>ENA-UOYA01003558-UOYA01003558.1-activated-sludge-metagenome-genome-assembly--contig:-NODE-3558-length-13795-cov-9.161135_pt1 | contig 13795 bp, 9 predicted proteins | sample MGYA00238163_ERZ764804 | MGnify/ENA primary metagenome ERZ764804 (study PRJEB28919, sample SAMN05720223) | activated sludge metagenome | isolation source: Anaerobic digester | place: Hong Kong...
TTGTTGTAATTGTTGCTTCACAGCTGTTCTTCTCTCTTTCAATGAGGAATGCAACAAAATCCATATTTCAAATTGGATTCTTCACAAATATGAAGCTGATAGGTGCAATTATTGTAGGCTTTATCCTGCAATTCGGAGTAATAACAATACCGGTCTTTGCAAGGGCATTTAAAGTCCACACCTTAAGCTTGTATGATTGGAGTCTGGTAATTGTATTTGCTTTGATTCCGTTCCTGGTAAACGAGATATTAAAAGTATTCATGAAAGCTGTTTATAAGGAGTAATAACCTATGAAAGCCATAGCTATCAGCGGGAACAGCCGTTCAGGCAAAACCACATTATGCGAAATTCTAATTAAAGGGCTGCACGAACACGGCTATTCAGTTGGTTCTGTCAAAGAGATCCATGACAGAAGCTTTAAGCTTGACCCCGTAGAGCGGTCCAACACCAACCGACATCGGGCCGCAGGCTCAGAACTGATAGCGGCAAGGGGAGACAATGAAACATGTATATTTTATCAAAACAAGATGCCGATTATGAAAATTCTTTCGTTCTTCGATTATAACTATGTTATCCTGGAAGGTGTAAACGACTGTAACTGTGCGAGAATACTCACCGCACATACAGAGGGGGAACTGGACAGGCGAATGGACGACCGTGTGATTGCCGTCTCAGGTGTTATTGCAAATACAGGTATTAAAGAAATCAAAGGTTTGCCGGTAATCAACGCACTTTCCAACCCTGAAGCATTGGTTGAATTTGTAATAGAGCATGCCTTTGAACCTTTGAATGACTTCCACTGCGGCAAATGCGGCTGTAAGGATTGCAGAGAAATGGCCGGATTAATTGCACAAGGAAAAGCAAAGCGCTCTGATTGTGCAATATATGAATCCAAAGTCGAGCTGTTCCTGGATGGAAAACCGCTGCCAATGGTTCCTTTTGTTCAGGACTTTTTGAAGGGCGCAGTTCTCGGCATGGCTAAAGAGCTGCGCGGATATAAGAACAGCAGTGAGCTTGTACTGCGCATTCGAAAGTAAAACATAAAAGGCCTTGATTGAATTTCTGACACCTGACTTCGGTCAGGTGTTTTTTATTTTTGTAATTCAACTATTCCGTAATATATCATAAATAAGTCAGCAAGAGGAGATCCGAAGCCGATGGATAAAAGTCGATCCGGACTATACGTTTGTTACGGATAATCCACCCCTTGACCCTGACAGTGAAGGCTTGCACAGCTTCTTCTTTGCAGTTGGAGTTATTTGGTATGAAGTCGTTATTATAGATGCCGTATGCAATTACTCCAGCGGTAACAATTATAAGCCGGAAATACATCAGCAGGTCATAGATGAGAAGTTTATTGAACAGATAATTCAGCAGGCCAAGGATGATGCCTGGGTTACCCATCCGGAGACAGATATATTACCAAAGGCGAGCTTGTGGCATATTTGTCCCGCATGTTCGGACTGGTGACCAGCGGCAAAGCTTCAGCCTTTAAGAATATCGGGGAAAATTACAAGTACAGGAATGAAATTGCCGCAGCTTCAGAAGCCGGTATAATAGACGGTGAAGAAGGCAGCCTGTTCAACCCTGATGCTGTGCTGACCATAGAAGGAGCAAGCAAGATCGTCCATAATGCAGTGTCAACTCTATTGGATAGTACCACAATCAGTGAAGTATCCACAGGCAGCAGAACCTTTGCGAATAAAGCTGATCCTGCGTTAAAGACAGTATGAACTGAATAAACACACTTGTCTGATTTAAAGGGGCTAAGAAAAGGCGCGTTTCAATAGGGAAACTTGCTGAACCATACCCCAAACCGATACGGAAAGCAACAAGAGAGGCATTGTCCCGCAAGGGATAGCGCCTCTCTCCTTTAAATCGCCCATAGTGTTTTCCTGGGACGGTCTAATTATTCAGATATTTACGCCTAATTTTTTGTATTTACTTGGATGATTAGGTCAGAAAGCAAGGTATGGTAGTTGGGGTCATAACCTTGAGCGGTCAGCTCTTTAGATTTCGCCGCTCCCATAATTGCCTTGGCAATGAAAATGGCTATTACGCTGTCGTCAGAGGCAAAGCAATCTTCGGCGAACAGTTCAAAGTCCTTGTTTCTGGTTGTTGAATTCGAAATCCATTTCGTCACCGATAATTGCTACAAGCGCAACAGTATCTTCTCACTACCAAACAAATAAACCTTCGGGTATGTTCGTAATAACAATTTCTTTTCCCCTAACACTGCCGCCTACGTCATGTTGAATGCTGTACTCTGTCATATGGTACTGTTTGTAGATATCTCGAATCAAGTCGCAATCATCGTATGTAACAATCCATCGGGTTTCACCTAAGTGTTCGGTTATGATTCTTGCAAGGCTTTTATGGTCTTCTTCCTCAAAGTAATTGGCATACAGTTTCTTTCCTTTCTTAACATACGGCGGGTCTATGTTAAAAAAGGATGTGCAAATCGTGTCCTGCAAGTGAACGGTGATAAGCTCACTTGCGTCGCAGTTGTATAGTTCAATACGGTCTTTAAGCAGAGCAATCCGTTCGATTTTCTTAACTATCTCACTCTTATTGAAGCGACAATCAATCTTATACGCGCCGTTTTGAGATAGCCCACCTATGGGTCCGCCCATGATAACGCCGGAAAAGTTCACGCGGTTCAGAAAAAGCGTTGCAAAACCGTCGCTCACCTCATCGGCAGAGCAATCCTTATAAACTGCTTTCTGCTTTTCCCGCTCCTCTAAAGTTATAGGGGTATCCGTAATCCTTTTAAGCAGGGCTTCTGTGTGATGAAGGACAGAGTGCCAAAAGTGATAAATGTGCGAGTCAAAATCGTTAAGAACAGACGACTGTACGATATCGTCACACAGCAAACCAATCCCAATACCGAATCCCCCCGCAAAAGGCTCTACATAGGTTCTATCGCCCAGTGCATTGGCTTCAATAAGTTTTTTTACCTTGTCATAGATTTTTGATTTGCCGCCCGGATAGCGAAGCGGCGAAAGTGACTTAGCCATTTTCTACCTCTCGCTTATTAAGTTTCTGTATGTCATAAAGGCGTTGGGCAGCCAATCTGACAAATCATAAGGACTCAGGAACATCCTCGTGCTTGTGTTCTCAGGTTTCTTCAGAAGAGCAGGAACAACCTCGAAAGTAATAGGAGGATTCGGTTGAGGCGTATCCTTATCTTCTGATATAAGTTTTCTCAACGGAACAAGCAACGTTTTCTGCTCACTGACATTATATTCGGCAGGCAGCTGGCCCAATTCAGCATAGTTGAGTAGTTGTAGCCCTAAATGTCTGTCGAATAGTTGATGGTTCCTCTGATTCCAGTAATTGTCCAGACAGTTTTTGCAGGAACGTGAGCATTCACACTCTGAAAGAATCTTTCTTGCCCTATCAAGCACTTTGTCAAGAATTGAGCCAATCAGAGAGGAATAGCCCGCGCCACTGGTAAGATTGTCGTAAAAGAACATTTCGATATGTGAGTTCCCGTCGCTCTTGATTCTTGGACGCCATCCCCCACTGATTTCATTGTAGTCAATGTCAAGAACAAGCGAAACAGCCTTCTTTAGTGCTTCGTGCAAGGTCGTTACAGCCGCCCGAAGTATGCATTTCTCTTCCGCATTACTGTTACCCACAAGTTTCGCGGAATTGTAAGATATGTCCAGCATGAACATATCCGTCAAGAATTCATACCCCAGAAAGATATTGGTAGCTACAGTACCATCGTGACGGCACAAAGGGTGGTTATCATGGTATGGTTGCGAGAAAGAAAATATCCCGTTGGGATTTGCATCTGCGACCTCTGCACCACCGCACTTTTTGCAGACGTTAAAGCCGTTTTTGCTTTTTCCCATATTAACAGTCAATACTTTTCTGTCAGGAAGATTTGCAAAACGGATATTGCTCCTCCCGTAATTATTCATCCTTGTGTCTTCTGGCACATAGGAATAATATGGAGCCTCCGCATAAGTATATTGTTCATCCTCGTCTTCGAATTTTACTTCATCACCTCTGACAGGAGAAAATCCCCAAGGACGCAGCATCTTATTCTGAACGATGGCTGCCCCGCAATACGGACAAACCATGCCGGGTGAATCCTCTTGCTTCAAGCCAAACCAGTTGCAATCGGAACAGATGTAAATATCTTTATAATAGTCATTGTTTTTGAAATAGAACTCAGCTTGATTCGTTTCAAAACCCCTCGGTCGAGGATTGGCATAAATGCCGCCGCTCTGAAATATTTTTTTATCTATCGTAACAAAGCGACCGGGTGCGTATTCACTAAGAGCAACCGCAATATCTCGCTCTGGCGCATATTGAATATCCCGAGGAGCATTCTTACCACGTTCAGATTCTTTCTCAACGAAAAACCGTACAACATTTTTGGGGAACGAGTATGAGGGAATAAAGCCTTCGCGGTAGAAGACATCAAACGCCGGTGTTTCTTTTTCGTTGTTAATATACTCATCACGCTTGCCTTCAGCTAAGACATTCTTGCTGATTTCGCGGAATTGCCTGATTGTCTCATCTGTTGGTAAATCCATAGCTTTCGCAAACGCTATGAAATTCTCGCCGTATTGTTCGCAGAATGTTATTATACCTATGTCAACAATGCCGTCAAATTGGGTTTTCATATCGGGAGTGGACATAAATCCATTCAAAACCAGCATATTAAAATGACGCTGCTTGATTTTGGGATTGTCGCGATCTATCCACGGCTTACGTGGTAAGCCTGAAATCATCTCGTCAGGATGCAAGAAGTAATGGCTGTCGTGCGTTCCACCGGAAGCGTAAGTTACGATTGTGGATATGCCCGTATTTTTACGTCCGGCACGACCCGCACGCTGCTGGTAGTTTTCTCTCATAGGCGGTATGTTGCGAAGTCCGACAGCAGTCAATGAACCGATATCAATACCAACTTCCATAGTAGTCGTGCAACTCAATACATCAATGGAGTCCTCTCCGTTTTCACCTGCGTTGATGTCTTGGAAGCGCATCTCATACTTTTCTGTGCGGCTCCAAGTATCGCTTCGGATTTCTTTATGGGACAGTTGCGCTGTGTGCTCTTCGGTATCAATTGTGTGAATAGTCTCGATTTTGTTTAAGGCGTTCAGAATCGGTATCCGCCAAAAATCAAAACGTGACAAATCGGATTCGCCAATAGGTACTAAATCCGTTGAATCAAAGCAAGCACCGCAATAAGCTCCAATTTTGAACGGAGATAGTTTCCCGCATTTTACACAGCGATACCAAATGAAGTCTTTGCCGGCAAACTCAATCTTTACTGCAGCTAACTTAATATAGTAGCGATTGTTTGCTGAGGAAGCGAAAAACAAGTCCCGCACCTTATTTACGATTTTTATTGTCGTTTGATTATCGAAGTTCAACAGTTCTTGGATTCGCTGAACAAGCCCTTTGTCTAATTCAGTTGAGAATTCAAAGCCCAAACCAAATATCTGATTTTTGCTCCTGCCGGGTAAACCTTTTCTGACATCATCTTGAATTGTTTCTCCAAGAGCAGCACTATCGTCCATAACATCCCAGAACAACAGCACAAGCAATTGATAAAGAATACCCTTATCTATGATTACTCCAACATCCTCTAAATCAAAAACGCAATCGTCGAGAACAGAAGATATAGGGGCTAAAAAGCCAATACCAATGTCCTTAAAAGAATGAGGGCTTTCTGTGAAGAAAGTCAGCAGCTGCTCGAAGTAGTCATCAGGTAATACCTGGTAATCTGATGCTGCTGCAGAATAGTCAATGGTTCTTCCACGCTTCTCAGCACTGTATTTTTTATTCCCAAACGTCCTCTTATCGTCTAAAAATTTCTCCTTGCTTTTCCCGCTGAAGAAGGTAAGGCTGTTTTGGATGCAAACATCCAAAAACGCCGGGTATAAGTCAGATAAAGAGTGTTCTTTTCTGTCAACCTGCAGAAGGAGCGACGCAAGCATAACAGCCTGACGGAATGCATCTGCATCAGATGATTTCGATAATTCTAATGCAAGTTTTGCTGCGTTCTGGCGTGAGTCTGAGAACAGTAAGACTTTTTTCCCTTGATTAATTAAGTCTGACTTTTTTGGAGGCTGAAGTTCAAACTGTGCCTTTGTCAGGTTATAAAATGGAATGTTACCTTTAGTAGATAGATCAACGGGTTTCTTTAAATGCATAGGTTTTTTGCATTTGGGGCAAACGCCAAAGTAAAACGACCGAGACTTTGGGTCGAATTTATCACTATATACGACGGTGAGCAAATTTTCATCGTCTTGGGGCGACGTATACAGCTTACCCGTCAATGGGTCAAGCGCGCCAATCTTATCGTTCTTTCTTCTTTGATAGTTCTTGGGAACTACATAGAGAAGCATTTCATTGAGCGAATTAGCATCCCCGTTCAAGCCACGTACAGGGAAAACATACCAATACGGCTGCCCTTCGTTCTTCCGAACGTAGACTCGCAGATATAACGCCCCACATTTTCTGTGGTTAACGAGTTCGTATATTCTGCCGTCGCACTCGCACTTGTCCTTCGGGATAGAGATAACCCTACCAAGAGGGAGTTTTTCGCTTTCGGAGTATTTGGCGCAGGAGCATTTCGGGTTGGAACACGCATACAGCCCTTGAAGTCCGCGTAAAAACATATGAAGCCGTACAGGGAACAGGATATTGCCATCCTTTGCGGCAAGGGAAACCAAAGCCAATAAAGCGTCGAGCGCTTTTTCGGCATTCGTACTGTTCCTGAATAGCTTATTCTTAATCTCGCTGTATGATTTTGCTCCATCACGGCATAGTTTGTTCAGCAAAACAAACGCTTCGTATTTAGGCAGATTGTCGTATAGCCATTCTTGAGCCTGACTTGGGCTAATGTCATCCTGTAAGCTGCAACGGAAAACCGCATTCGCGAAACTCTTAATTCTGTTAGTAATACCTTCGCCTTGTACTTGGTCAGAGCCGATCGATGCTAATGCATCAATGTCTGTCTTAACCTCCAAATCTTCGGGAACATTCTCTTTTGCGCCGAACAGAAACTCGCAAGAAGAGGACTCTTTACCAGTGAGCCCAGAGTAAAATGTGTTAATCGCTTCTTGTTCGTTTTGAGGCATACTTGCGGTGGTAAGGATAAACTGAACCCTGTCAACTGAAATCCCCAAGCGATAGAATAGACGCTCCAGCAAGAGCGCAATTTCCCCGCCTGCGGAGCCACGATACATATGCGCCTCATCTAAAACGATGAGAAGGCTGTTGTCTTTGGACTCGTCAAGCCACTGTTTTGTTTTATCCCATATGTTGGCTTCTCGTTGACGCATAAGCATATACTCCAGCATAGAGAAGTTCGTAATCAGGATATCCGGCGGACACCCCTGCATCTCGAAGCGAGTTATGAGTTCGGCATCGTACGGAGATGGCACATGGATGTTTTTCTCCAAGTTCTCAATGAAAATCTGAAGTCCATTCTCTCCAAATCTGGCGGGGTATTTGTTTATGCTTTTAAGCCCGTTAATGTTGTTGGCTTGTCGTCGTTGGATTTCTTCGTCGGCTGTGTCGTCTATCAGATAGTTCTCACGGAACGTATTCGCTAATTCACGACTGTTTGCAGGTTTTGCGTCGCCGGAATAAGGCGTTCTGCCTGTGTACATTCCGAAATGGGGTATGCGCGTTGCTTGCGTATTCCTCGTAAATATTTCTCTGAACTTTTCGCTACCGATTATTTTTCTGAATCTGGCCAATTGGTCTGATACAAGGGCATTCATCGGATAGATGATTAGCGTTCGCACGGCTTCCAGCTTGAACGTCCTTGGGTGTTTTTTTGCCTCGTTGAAGCATTTTGCAATAATCGGCCAGAGGAAGCATTCTGTTTTACCTGAGCCGGTGCCGGTGGAGACAAACAAATCTCTTCCGGACAGAAAGTATTCCAGCGACTTGACTTGGTGTTCAAACGGGTCGGGGAATATTCCAAGTCTCTCCTCGACGAGTTTAAGCAAGGACTCTTTTATGCCCTGTTCAATTTGCTTCGAGTTCTTAATCCCGTCGGTTATTTTTTTGTATGAAGCCGAAGTTTCGATATAAGGCTCGCGGGCAATGTTCGTATGCTCGGAACAAAATTCTCCCAGAAGATCATCGACATACAGCAGTAGGGTCTCGCTGTTGGCCAAGTAGTCAGACTTTATGTAATTCTTCAGCCTATCACGGATTGCCTGATAGTATTGCTGGATTCCGTTTGAGTTATGCATTTGTGTTCCCTCCCCTTACTTCGATGCCGATATTTATGAGTGCGGCGGTTACTTCAGGTATGAAGTCGTTTCTAATCAGAAAGCTCACTTTGTCAAAAGCGTTATTCAATGGCCAAGACAAGAGCAACATGTAATAGTATTCACGGTTGGGTAAATGTCCGCCTACCCTTATTTTTGAATACACAGCGTCTTGCTTTGAAATAGTGGCCTTAAGCGGGTTTTTGTAGTGTGCCTTAAGAGCAAAATACAACCGCCTAAACTCATATGAGGTTAAGCTGTCACTCTGTGGTTCTATGGGTTCATCAGCGAATTGCAGAGTAGCATCTACTGCTCGCATAACCCTATAGAACGGACCCATCTCGCTTTTCCGCGCCACAGAGCAATCTGTGTCCATTCGCCTCCCCCAAGACTGCGAAGGGGCATTGTTTGACAGAGGATTAAAAAATTCAAGCTCATCAAGATTAATGTCTCTGTCATAGAAATCAATGATGTCAAATTGAGATTGAAAATACTCCTCCCACGTTAAGTCATCTCTTATCAAAAACTCTCTCGCACAGACCTTGTAAGCTGTAGGATTTGTAAACACGCCAAGTCCATTTACGGAGTATGTTCTGTTAGGAATACCGAAGAACAATGCTGTATTTCCAAAGGGAATGCTCCGACCGTAATTAGCTGACCGGTTTCGATTGTTATCGTCCGTCAGAAGATAACCAGTCTCCTCGTAAACTCTGCGGATGTGAACAGGGAAACTCAACTGCGGATTATTGATGTCAACGAATCTGTCGGCAACGGTTGGGAACAACTCGGAATACCGCAACATCAATTCGTTAAGCACGCTTGTCTGGTTGTGCTTCGTCGTTCCGATAATTCCGTCCGACGAATTCTGAGCCGTGCGAAGGCACCACTGCCCTAATGCCGAATAGCAGAGCCTGTATATAAAGGAATCTTCTGATTCGCCACGATATCGGTCAATACCCATATCTGTAGACATAGCGGCCAACAACTCATTCATCGTGAGAACCACCTCTTGAACAGATTTTTGTATGGGCATCTTCCAGTATCTCCCGCGTACTTGAGAAACCGCTCGGAGGTATTATAAGGCGCAACCTGCAACACGTCCACACAGTATGGTAAAACATCAAATGCCAGCGTACGGCATAAATCCTGCTCGCCAGATATATCGGAACACTTTTGCTCAACCAAACTTTGGTGGAAGCCAAACTCGCCCAGCATTTCTCTCAATAGATGAGAATATCGATTATCCGGGGATAGCCCTTGGGGTTTAGACTCTACTTCCTCTATCATTGACGGGTCTTCTGTTAATTCTGCATTGATAGACAATGCCCCAATTCGGTTGAGGTTAAGATAATGGCAGTACCGCAAGAACTCTCTGGAAACATAATAAATTGTTCTGTCATAGGCCACCGTCAAGAAGATGACTTTATCCCTATAGTTGTCAAACAGCGGCAGCAGTTCGGTTTCATTACAGTTCCCGATGAAGTTGTCCAAGCAAACAACACGTCCGCCAGATGACAGGAAATTATCGATATCTTCTACCGAATAGTCTTTGCTGAAAGCGAGCTTTTTCACATTTGGTTGCCCGATCAGGGCATTCGCGACGCACTTCATCAAAGTTACACCCACATTCCGACTGACAACTACAGGTATCCCTTGAAATAGAATTTTGCTCAGGTGTTCTTTCAAAAGAGCGCAGTATTCAGAACCGGCAGATACGCCTATGTTCTCAAGGTTATAACCCAAATAGTCCTTAAACGCTTCAATGTCGCTGGGGCATTTGGGTTTCTGCGCAACTCGTTGCTTGGCTATCTTGGCAGCTTGCTGCTTTTCTAACTCAGACCTAATCTGCGCCTCAAGTTGCTGACTGCTGTCTCTTGCATCAGACAATTCTGCTCTGAGTTTCTTTATAGTTCCCTCTTGCTCCTGAATCTTTGCTTTGAGAGACGCAATAATTTCTTCATCGTTTTGAACGACTGTTCTCAGTTTCTCAAGCTCAGAAATGCTACGCTTGAGAGTCTTAATTTCCGCTGACCGCTCATTAAGCTTAATGCCAGTACTTTCTAAATCTGATTTTGCTAATTCGTACTCAGCTTGCAACTTCTTAATGGCAGATTCTTTAGCTTTTAATTCCTCCTGCAATTTCTCCTGTTTGCCATTCGATTCCTTTATTGCCTTTACTGCTGCGCTCAATGTCGCAATATACTTTTCCGAGTATTCTTCATTAATGAGCTTAAAGTACAGAGCGATATTATCTGCGAAGAAGCAGAAAGGCAATGTATGGAAAAGGGCTGACTCTTTGCTGTCGCCATCCTCCATACAATTGTCGAAATGCTCTTGAATCTGAGAGAGCCAGTCGCTAATGTGCTTTTCAATGAAGAACGAAATAAAGCCACGGTTCCGGTAGCGAAACAGTAGATTGCTGACGTTGAGTTTAGAAATTGCATTAGCCCGAAAACCCGGCCGAATTTTTGAAAACTCTTTCGGATTATGCTGAAAATAGGCAATCGCGTCACGAGTCGGGATAACCGAGCAAATATAACGCACCTCATCTTCGGTAAGCTGAGGAAGATAATTCATAACCTCTCCTCCTCAATGTATTGTTTTGCTACCGAGTTTATTAAACCCGAAACCTCGCACTTCTCGATGTATTGAGAAGCTGTGTAACTAAGCAAACGAGAACTGAAAATGCTTCTGTCGAATGCCTCTGTCCGCTTGCAATGAGCGAGTATATCGTTTAGCAATAGTTCACCAGTTAACTCTTCTTGTTGACATGGATATATGTAGTCTGTAGGATAACTAAAGTGGTAGCGTCTAATCTCACTTTGCGGAGTGAGCGAAATGAGCTGACCTTTGCTCAACGGATTAACACTAGAATGACTAAACAAAAAGCATGTACTATCATCCGTCACGGTATATGTACTTGCGGAACTTTCCGTTGAGGGAATCTCATCAAAACCAAAGGAATGTTGTTCACTCTTATCTATGATAATCTCAGCATTCTTCTTGAACACTTTTGTTTTCGGCTTAACCGACACTTTTGAAACTCCATTCGTAATCCTATAAATGTCTTCCGAATGAACATTAATATTACCGTGGGCTTGCAGCTCGAAACTTGAATACAAGTATGCGTAATCTGAGCGTATTATCGAAACATCATCAACTAATGTCGCAGGCGGCCACAGCAGGGTCAGCGTTTCGGAGGCTTCTAACTGATAGCCCCAAGATAGCACTAAGGCATCCATTTGAGCAGTCTTATTCTTGATTGTCAGAATTTTCCCCAAAAATTTCCTTCCCATTGTTTCAAAACGAAACGTATCATCCACTTGTATTTCGCCGGGGAAACGAACATCATACGGTGTTGAGTATTGGTTTTGAAAAGCAACGAAGTACGGCACATTTGTATACAAAACCGCGCCGCGCACCAGCTTTGCTTTATAATCACTATCGTTTCCTTGCAACTTGAAAAATACTGGTGTGTTGCCGGATTTGAAAAAATCGTATTTGCGTTTCGTCCCATTAAGGGTATTGGACAAGAAATAGCTGAAAGAAAATCTGTTAATGGGAATTAGCGTCGGGGTATCGGGCGCAAAATTCGTATTGTTAATCGGCAAAGAGAAGAACGCTTGCTCTGCAGCGGACGACCTTAGCTCGAAAACAACATTATGTTGCTCATAGGCATTAATCTCGTCGCCGCTGAAACGAAGTCCGAGACTAAATGTTTTGTTGCTCTTTTCAAAATAAAACTCGACTCTTTCACGATTGCTCTTACGTGAGCGCGAATCTATGCTTATCGCTCCGTATTGTCCCAGATAGTTTTCACACTCGACATCATTGTTGCCGCTGCGATGCCTGAAATGCGGCACAATACTGGTGCTATACGCGGCAGCGACATAAACTTCTTCGCCGCAGCAAGCGCACTCATACCGATACGGTTCAAAGCCACCGCTTTTGGCCGCCAAATCCGCAGACACTTCAGATTGGAGAATAGTATCATACGCCTTTCGCATTCCCACAACGCTCCTTTCAGCAAAATGTTGTTTAGAGATTTTCAGCCCTAATTAGGGCTGTTTAGTTCATATTTACCCCCTCAGGTATTCCAAACTTTAATCATCGTCCTCTGTTTTTGATATCTGTTGTTCAAGAAGTTTAAGCTGTTTGTCAAAATCTGATTCAAACAGCTTGTCCTGTATAATTCTATACTTCTCAAATTCGCTTTCAGCGTGTTCCTTCGCAATTTGAGCAGAAATCCTGCCAGCGTCTGTCAAAACCTCGCGTTCATCGGCTTGCAGGAATATGTCAAGTCGCTTAGCCCAATCCTCCATAGTCATTGGAATGTGGCGGCGTGCCCTGTCCTCAGCTAAGTCGAGATATGCAGATACAATACGTTCCAATGAAGATAGCTCATCCTTCGTCAAGTAGTTTTTCGCGACAGAAACATCATAGCGCTGTATTTTCCCATCCGGCGCGTCTTCCCAAGTGGTCAGTCCCATATGCTCTTTTTTCGCATCGGCACGGTTATAAATCAGTTCTGCGGCAGTTTGTCCGTGAACGGCAAAATGCATTTTGTTTTGCACTTTGGCGAAGAACTCTCGCGTTGTCTTTGCGTTTTTGTCATAATCGAGAGCGGTTGCGTAAATATCCGTGACTTTTTGATAAAATCTGCGCTCGGAAAGACGAATCTCACGGATTTTTTCAAGCAGTTTTTCATAATACTTTTCGGTCAGTACCGAACCGCCGTTTTTCAAACGCTCATCGTCCATAACCCAACCTTGAATCGTGTAGTCCTTCGCAATTTTATTGACCCATTTACGGAATTGAACAGCGCGGTCGGAATTGATTTTGAATCCAACGGCGATAATCATTTGCAGGTTGTAATGCTTTACTTCGCGGGTGACCTGGCGTGAACCTTCAGTTTGAACTATCCGGAAATTCCGGATAGTTGCTTCTGGTTCCAATTCATGATCAGTATATATTTTTTGTATATGTTCATTTACCGTTCGCACATCCACATCATAAAGCGCCGCGAGCATCTTCTGCGTGAGCCAGATGTTTTCGTCTTCGTAACGCATTTCAATGCTTTGCGGATTGTCGCCTGTTACGGCGATGTACGTCAGGTATTCAGCCGCCGATGAGCGAATGCTTTTCTCTTCGGGTACTTTCTTTTTACTCATCGTTATCACCGCCTTTTGGTTCGTCCGGAATTATCTCCATGATATCGCCGATATCGCAGTTCAATGCGGAACATATCTTTTTCAACACATCCATGCTGACGTTTTCATGATTTGAGAGTTTGGTTATGGTCGTTGAACTCAGACCAACCGCTTTCTGCAAATCCTTCTTTTTCATGTCTCTATCAATTAGGAGCTTCCAAAGTTTTTTATAACTTACACGCACCTTGGCCACCTCTGCTTTATAATTTTCTTAACCTTACCTTAACCTTAATTTTCTTAATTATACCAAAATGTGTTTCATATTCCAAGATAATTACCGTGTGATTTGCGGACCCTGAAATGATACATAAATTGCTGCATTATCCCATTCAT
>ENA-UOYA01003559-UOYA01003559.1-activated-sludge-metagenome-genome-assembly--contig:-NODE-3559-length-13795-cov-6.456477_pt1 | contig 13795 bp, 15 predicted proteins | sample MGYA00238163_ERZ764804 | MGnify/ENA primary metagenome ERZ764804 (study PRJEB28919, sample SAMN05720223) | activated sludge metagenome | isolation source: Anaerobic digester | place: Hong Kong...
GGCCGGCGGCGGCGATGGCGGCCTTGGTGCCGCCGGTCGAGACCAGTTCCACGCCCATCTCGGCCAGGACGCGGGCGGCCTCGACGAGCCCCGTCTTGTCGGACACCGACAGGAGGGCGCGCTTGACGGCGACGCGATCGGGAGCGGGCGGGAAATCGGGAGCGGCGGGCACGGCATTCTCCTGTCGTCAGAGGAAATGCCCAGGCGAGCGGCGGTCGAGGCTCGTGCTCCCCGGTGGTCGCCCACCTCTATCGCCAGTCACACGAGCGGGGCGGAAAATACGCCCGAGGCCGGTCGAGTCAACGCGCCGCTCGGCCCCGCGACCAGCAATCCGGCGCGGCTATCTGGCGCGCAGTTCGGCGCGGGCCAGCTTCCAGCGCAGGCGCGCGCCCATGTCCACGCGCGCCTGGCCGTGCAGCACGATGCGCTGGGACCTGCGCGGCTGGCCGCCGTTGAAATAGATGGACGGTTCGACGGTGACCTCGCCGGCGTCGTTGCGCAGCCACCAGCCGGTTTCCTGGCCTTCGACGCGAAGCAGCACGCTCTTCTTGTCCATGGCCAGCGAAGCCCGGGCGCCCGGATGGACATGAAAGCAGACAGTCACGGGCACGAAGCGGCGACCGGCCTCGGCGCGGCCGCGGATCTGGCCCATGGGGTGAAAGCTGTCCTCGCCGCGAATCTCGTCGGCGACCAGGTCGAGGAAGATCCGCCGCCGATGCTGCAGCCGCCAGCGGGCGAGCCATCCATCGTGCGAAGCCTCCAGCCAGAGGGCCTCGTCGGACTCGCGTCGATCGGCCTGGGCCGGGGCGTCGGCCCCCGTCAGCCTTGGACCCAGCAGGGCGCCGGCCAGGCCCCGCAACGGCTCGCCGCAGGCCCCGTCGCCCACCGTGGCGGTGGAGGCGGCGTCGATCAGGCGCAGCGCCGCCGGCCCGGCCGCGTCGGGCGTCCAGCCGCAGTTGGTGATCAGCCGCCGGCCGCCGGCCAGGACTTCCATCGCCAGCGGCTGGGCGCAGGCGGTCACGCTGAACGGGCCCGAGGCGGGCGGGGCGGCGTCGAGCACGACCTGCAGCGACTTGCCGTCCATGCGCTGGTAGCCGTTGCGGCTCGCGGGGATGGGGCGCGGACCGCCCTCGTCCTCGTCGATCGTGCGCGCCGCGGCCACATAGGTCCGGCTCAGCGCTTCGCCCCCCTGGAAAGTCGGCAGGGCGCCGTCGGCGAGGGTGAAGAAGCGCACTGCGCCCGACAGGCGGTCTATGGCGCGGGACAGCTCCTCCGGAGCGGCCACGCCGCGCTGGAGCAGCGCCTCGTCGAGCGCCCGCAGGTCGAACAGCAGCTCAAGCGCGGCCTGCGGACTGCGCGAGGCGTGCCCGCCGTCGGAGTCCACGGTGTGCGGCAAGGCCCGGACAAGCATCGACAGCGCCTTGTCCCGTAATGCGCGGGCCTGGTCGCCGGCCAGGGTGGCGGCGGCCAGGGCGGCGGCGGCGCTCTGCTCGGCGCGCCTTTCCGGGCCTTCGATCACGGCCAGAAGGTGCCTGGCCTGGCGATAGAGATCGCGGGCGGTCTGGGCGGTCTCGGCCTCGGAGGCGACGGCGCAGATCACCTGGCCGGCGCAGGCCAGGTTGAAGACCCGTCGCTCCAGAACGTCCGGCCGCCAGGCGAAGGCGTTGCCGCCGCCGAACACCCGGCGCCAGTCGAGATAGAGCCTCAGGCCCTCGGCGGCTCCCGCGTCGCCCTGGGACAGCAGGTCGCGCGCCCAGCCGAAGCGGTGCAGGGCCATGGCGAAGCGCTCGTGCGGGCTTGCCCGGTCCCACGGATCCCCGCCGGCGCCGACCTGCAGGGTCGCGCCCGCCAGGGTGAAGGCGCCGCCGAGGATGCGGGCGCCCGCCTCGCGATCGGCAGGGCGCAGGTCGTGGGCGCGGATGGCGAAGGCCTGGACGCCGGTTCCGCCCAGCAAGGCGCGATGCAGCCCCGAGGCCGTCCATTCGCGCCGCAGCTGGCGGCCGACGCCGACGGTCATGGCCAGGGCGGCGATATAGACCGGGTTCGAGGTCAGTCCCGGGGAGGCTGCCGCCATGCCTTGTCCCCCGTCACGCGCCCCTGAGGGCCGCAATGTTGTCGGCGTAGGCCGAGGGGCCGCCCCGGAAGACGGCGGTGCCGGCCACCAGGGCCGTGGCCCCGGCGTCGATGCAGCGCGGCGCCGTGGCCGTCGTCACGCCGCCGTCGACCTCGAGCACGATGTCGTAGCCTCCGGCGTCGATCATCTTGCGCAGCCGTTCGATCTTGGCGAGCTGGCTGTCCATGAAGCTCTGGCCCCCGAAGCCGGGATTGATGGACATGACGAGGATCAGGTCGATCTCGTCCATCATCCACTCGATCACCGAAGGCGAGGTCGAGGGGTTGAACACCACGCCCGCCTTGGCGCCGAGCTGACGGATGCGCTTCAGGGTGCGGTTGAGGTGCGGGCCGGATTCGGGGTGCACGCTGATCCAGTCGGCTCCGGCCTCGCGGAACGCCTCCAGGAAGGGATCGGCCGGCGCGATCATCAGATGCACGTCGAACGGGATCTTCACGTGCGGCCGCAGGGCCTTCACGACATCGGGACCGAAGGTGATGTTCGGCACGAAGTGGCCGTCCATCACGTCGAGATGGAGCCAGTCGGCCCCGGCGGCCTCGACGGCGCGGGCCTCCTCGCCGAGTCGCGAGAAGTCGGACGCCAGGATGGACGGTGCGATGATGGTCTTTGCGCTCATGGACCCGACTTAGAACGCGCCACGCGAACTGGAAACGCGTTTTGGCCCCGAAGCCGGTAGCAAAGAGTTAACCCTGTGGGGAATTCTCCGAACGGACGAGCCGCGCGGCGAAGAATCCGTCCGCGCCGCCGGCGACATGGTGCGGCAGGAGCCTCAGATCCCCGGCCCGGGTGATGCTGGCGGCCGGCGCGCCGCCCTCACCCGGCGCAACCGGCGCGCGGGCGAAATCGGGGTGTCGCGAGAGGAAGGCCGCGACCTGGGCCTCGCCCTCTTCCGGCTCCAGCGAGCAGACGCAATAGACGAGGCGCCCGCCCGGCCGCACCCGCTGAGCGGCCGCATCGAGCAGACGCGCCTGCAGGGCGGTGAGGCTGGCCACGTCGCTCGGCCTGCAGGTCCACAGCACGTCCGGATGTCGGCGGAAGGTGCCGGTCGCGCTGCAGGGCGCATCCAGCAACACGGCGTCGAAGGCGCGCGGATCGTCCCAGGCGGCGGCGTCCGTGGCGATCAGTTCGGCCGAAAAGCCGGTGCGCGCCAGGTTCTCGCTCAACCGCGCCACGCGGGCGGCCGAGCGGTCGAGCGCGACGACCTGGGCGCCGGCGGCGGCCAGCTGCAGCGTCTTGCCGCCGGGCGCGGCGCACATGTCGAGCACCGCCTCGCCGGGCTGCGCCGCCAGCAGGCGGGCCGGAATGGCCGCGGCGACGTCCTGCACCCACCAGCGGCCCTCGGCATAGCCGGGCCAGGCGCTGACTTCGCCGCGGCGCGGGGTGCGCAGGGTCGGGCCGGGCAGGATTTCGGCCTCGAGCGCCGAGGCCAGCTCGGGCGCGTCCGCGGCGGCGCGGGGCGTCAGGTCGGTGGCCGGCTCCTCGCCGATGACGGCGCAGAGGGCCAGGGCCTCGGCTTCGCCGTAGGCGGCGCGCCAGCGGGCCAGGAGCCAGTCAGGGGCCAGGACGGCCGGATCGTCCAGGACCGGCGGCTCGCGCAGGAGGCCGCGCAGGACGGCGTTGACGAGACCCTTGAAGGGCCGCGTCTCCTTGCGGCGCGCCGCCAGCTCCACGCTGGTGGAGACGGCGGCGAAACCCGGCAGTTCGAGCAGGAACGCCTGACCCACGCCGAGCCGCAGGATGTCGCGCACGGCGGGCGGCGGCGGGCGCTGCAGCCGGGCGTCCAGCGCCCGGTCGATCGGTCCGAGGCGGCGTAGCACCGCCATGGTCAGGGCGCGCGCGAAGGCCCGGTCGCGGGGTTCGAGCTTGGCGAGGGCCGGCGCGGACAGGCCTTCGTCCAGGCCCGCGCGTCGCCCGAGGGCGGCGGCCAGAAGGTCGAGGGCGGCGTAGCGCGCCGGCAGTCCGGCTTCGGTCGTGTCAGTCACCGGCGCGGCGTGCCCGGTTCCGGCGCGCGTGGCAAGCCCGCGTCAGCCCAGGGAGACGATCTCGACCGTCTGGCCATTGACCTCCGCCTCGTCGCCGAGGCGCTTGCCCAGCAGCGCCTGGGCCAGGGGTGAGATGTAGGAGACCTTGCCGCGGGCCGGGTCGGCCTCGTCCTCGCCGACGATGCGATAGGCGGCGCGGCGGCCGTCCTCGCGCTCGATGCCGACCATGCCGCCAAAGGACACCACCGTGCTGGACGGGTCGTGCTCGACCAGCTGGGCGCTAGCGCGGCGGGCGGAAAAGTAGCGCAGGTCCCGCGTCGCGCGGGCCATGGCGGTGCGATCCGACTGGATGTCGCCGGCCTGGGCCGCGGCGTAGGCGGCGCGCGCCGCCGCCAGGGCCTCGTCCAGCGCCGCCAGTCCCTCGGCCGTCACGAGGTTGGGATGGGGCGAGATCGGCCGGTCCGGCAGGTCGGCGGCCGAGGCCTCGTGATCGGTTTCCTTGGTGAAGGCGACGCTCAAGCCGGGCTCCGTGGGCGGATCGAACCGCCACCATAGGGCCCGCCGGCGGGATTGCCGAGACGAGGGCCTGCGCCTAAATGCCGGATATGGACAATCCGCTCCCGCCAAACGCCAATCCGGACAAGGTGCTGAGCCCGGCCGCCCGCCGCGCGCTCGAGGAGGCCGCGGCCCGCCAGGCCGCCGAGGCCGAGGCCGCCGCCCGCGCCCAGGAACTGGGCGGCCCGGGCGGGCCGGAGCCCACGCGCTTCGGGGACTGGGAGCGCAAGGGCATCGCCGTAGACTTCTGAGCGGCGAGCGCGCGGTCGCCCAGGCGTTGCGGCCGCTCGCGTTCCGGTCGATCCGGTCCTAGCCTGCCGTTAGGATTTCGGTAAGGATCGGCCCATGGCCTGGACGACGCGCATCTTCCTCGGGGGTCTCGGCGCCCTTTGCATCGCGGGCGCGGCGAGCGCCTGTGAGCGGCAGGCCCCTTGCGGCGACCGCTACGGCCCGGCCCCGGTCCACGCGCCGGGACCAGCCGCCGATCCCGGCGACGCGGCCTATTTTGACCCCTATGGCCCCAGGTACGCCGCCGCGCCCTGCGCCTGCGGCGAGGTCAGCCTGCCGAGCAGCTTCTTCGCCGGCGGCGGGGGCGTGGGCCCCATTCCTTCGGGCGAAGTCTGGGGCGGCGGCTATGTGGTGATCGCCGACGGCGGCGCGCGGTCGGGGGCGCGAGCCTGGGCGTCGGCCTCGGCCTACGCCTCGACCCATGTCAGCGTCCGGATTTCGGGCGGCGGGCATAGGGGCGGCTGCTGCCGCCGCTAAGTCCGCTCAGCGGACGCCGGCCATCTCGGCCGCCACGCGGCGCGCCGCCGCCTGCGGGTCGTTGGCCGCGGTGATCGGGCGGCCGCAGACGATGTGCGAGGCGCCGGCCGCCAGGGCCTGAGCCGGGGTCGTCGCCCGCGCCTGATCGTTCCGGGCCGACCAGTCGGGCCGGACGCCCGGCGTCACCACCAGGAAGTCCTTGCCGCCGATGGCGCGGGCCATGGCCGCTTCGTGCGGGCTGGCGATCACCCCGTCGCATCCTGCGTGCAGCGCCTGGTGAATGCGACGCTGCACCAGCGCCTCGACGCCGGCGCCGTAGCCCATTTCCTTGAGGTCGTCGTCGGTGAGGCTGGTCATCACCGTCACCGCCAGGATCTTCAGACCCGAGCGGCCGCGGCCGCGCACGGCGGCCTCCATCACCTGGGGCTCGCCATGGACCGTCAGGAGATCGCACCCCGACTCGGCCAGCACCGCCGCGGACCGCTGCACCGTCGTGCCGATGTCGTGCAGCTTCCAGTCCAGGAACACCTGCTTGCCGGCCGCCTTCAGCTCGCGCGCCAGGGCCATGCCGTCTCCGGTGGCGAACAGCTCCAGGCCGACCTTGTAGAAGCTGACGCTCTCGCCCAGGGCCTCGACCATGGCGCGGGCCTCGGCGGCGGTCGGCAGGTCGAGCGGCACGATCAAGCGCGGATCGGCGGCGATTTCGGGCAGGCGGGCGGGGGCGGCGGTCATGGCGGACTCCGGCTGGGCGACCACGCGACGGGTCGGCGCAAATCAAGATTTCGGCTAAGACGTCTCGATGAGCCAGTCAGACTTCGCGGTCAACTTCTTCGTCGCCCTGTTCGCCCTGATCGACCCGATCGGCAACGTGCCCCTGTTCGCGGCGGCGACCTCCAGCGACAAGGGCCGCACCCGGGCCCTCGTGGCGCTCTACATCGCCCTCTTCGTGGTCGGGTTCCTGACCTTCTTCTATTTCACCGGCCTTTCGCTCCTGGCGTTCTTCGGCATCTCGCTGCCGGCGTTCCGCATCGCCGGGGGCGTGATCCTGTTCCTCCTGGGCCTGGAAATGGCGCGCGACGACTTCACCACCCAGTTCGCGGACGCCGCGGACGAGGCCGAGGCGGCGCCCGTGCGCACGCGCGATGGGGCCAAGCGGCGGTTCGAGCGGATGATCGTGCCCTTCGCCATGCCCCTGCTGATCGGCCCGGGGGCGATTTCGACGGTGGTGATCTACGCCAGCGAGGCCAAGGCCTTCGGCCTGGCGGGCGCCGCAGTGGGCGTCGGCGTCATCTCGGCGGTGGCCGCCAGCGTGCTGCTGTCGTTCCTGGCCACCCCGATCCTCACCCGGCTGCTGGGCCGCATCGGCATGACCATCGTGGTCCGCGTCCTCGGGCTCATCCTGTGCGCCATGGCCGTCCAGTTCATCCTGGTCGGGGTGGCCGACTCGACGCGAGGCGTGATCCGCAGCGAGACCGCCGCGCCCTACGCCGCGGATCGGTAGGGCGTCGACGGCGCAAGCTAGAGCTTGCGCATGCGTGGACCCTGCCAGGCCATGAGCGCCAGCGCCCAGTCGTCGGGAATGAGCTTGGCGACAGCGGCGATGGTCTTGTTGGGCGCGCCGGGCACCGAGATCGGCCGGTTGGCTTCCGCCGCCTCATAGCCCGCCGCGGCGACCTCGTCGGCCCCGCTCCACAGCCAGTCGGGGGTGGCCTTGTGCGCCATTTCCCGGGTGCCGTTCACGTCGTGAAATTCGCTGTAGGTGAAGCCCGGGCAGAGCGCCGTCACGTGCACCCCGGTCTGCTGGTTTTCGAGGTGCAGGCTCTGCGAGAACCGCACGAGGTAGGATTTCACCGCCCCGTAGAGCGTGTGGCCGGCGCCGCCGGGGATCAGGCCCGCCAGCGAGGCGACGTTGACGATGCGACCGAACCGGCGGTCCACCATGCCGGGCAGGACGCGGTGGGCGAGTTCGGTGGGGGCGTGCAGCAGGACCTGCAGGAACCTCGCCTGGTCTTCCCACCGCGTCTCCGCGAACGCGCCCGGCAGGCCGTAGCCGGCGTTGTTGACCAGCACGTCGACCGCCCGGCCGTTCGCGGCCAGATCCTCGAGGATGGCGGCGGGCGCCGAAGGCTCGGCGAGGTCCGCCGGGACCGTCAGGGTCTCGACCCCGAAGCGCAGCCGGATTTCCTCGGCCAGACGCCCCAGATGCTCGGCCCGACGTGCGGTGAGCGCCACGTCGTAGCCGTGGCTGGCGTAAATCCGGGCGAAGGCCGCGCCGATGCCGGCCGAGGCGCCGGTGACCAGCGCCAGTCTGCGGTTCATGTGGGCTCCTGCCTGAGGCGAGCCCCGAAGGTGGCGAAAGCTGCGCCGCCGTTCAAGCCGCGCCTGCGGCCGAGTCGCCCGCCACGCGCCAGTGCATTGAACGCGCCTCGGAAAGGGTGTATCGCGCCGCCCGCATGATGGCATGGGGCCGCCCCGGGGGGCACGGACGTCCCGCCGGATCCGGAGACGTTTGATGGCCGATCAAGCCGGCGGGGCCGTCGAGGCCGCGGATGAAGCGTCCCCCTCGCATCACGAAGGATTCTGGGCCCTTGCGCTAGGGTCGGTCGGCGTCGTCTTCGGCGACATCGGCACCAGCCCGCTCTACGCCATGCGCGAGGCCCTGGCCCATTCGCGCAGCGACGGCTCCGCCGAACTTGCGGTCCTGGGCGTCGTGTCGCTGGTGACCTGGGCGCTGGTCCTGATCGTCACCATCAAATACGTCGTCTTCCTGATGCGCGCCGACAACAAGGGCGAAGGCGGCACCCTCGCCCTCATGGCCCTGGCGCAGCGCGCCCTCGGTCGGCGCTCGACTGCGGTCTTCTTCATCGGGGTCATCGGCGCGGCCCTGTTCTACGGCGACGGCATCATCACGCCGGCGGTGTCTGTGCTCAGCGCCATCGAGGGCCTGAAGGATGCGCCCGGCGTCGGCCACAGGCTGGACGACGCGGTCCTGCCGATCTCGGCGGGCATTCTCATCGGCCTGTTCATGGTGCAGTCGCGCGGCACCGCCAGCGTCGCCCGGTTCTTCGGTCCGATCACGGCGGTCTGGTTCCTGACCCTGGCCGGGCTCGGCGCGATCCACCTCGTCGAAGACCTGTCGATCTTCCGCGCCCTGTCGCCGACCTACGGCGTCCGGTTCCTGCTCGACAACGGCTTTGTCGGCTTCGTCATCCTCGGCAGCGTGTTCCTCGCGGTGACCGGGGCGGAGGCGCTCTACGCCGACATGGGCCACTTCGGGAAGAAGCCGATCCAGGCGGCCTGGCTGTTCCTGGTGCTGCCCTGCCTGCTGCTGAACTATTTCGGCCAGGGCGCGCTGGTCCTCGCGCATCCGTCGGCCCGGCACAATCCGTTCTTCGAAATGATCCCCGAGGTCGCCTACTGGCCCGTGCTGCTTCTGGCGACCACCGCGACGGTCATCGCCAGCCAGGCGGTGATCACCGGCGCCTTCTCCATGACCCAGCAGGCGGTGCAGCTCGGCCTGCTGCCGCGCATCGACATCCGCCGCACCAGCGAGACCCAGGCCGGCCAGATCTTCGTGCCCCAGGTCAACACGATGCTGATGGTGGGCGTGCTGATCCTGCTGTTCACCTTCGGCACCTCGTCGCGCCTGGCCGCCGCCTACGGCATCGCGGTGACCGGTTCGATGTTCGTCGACACCCTGCTGTTCTTCGTAATCATCCGCCACATGTGGAAGCGCCCGCTGTGGCAGGCCTTCGCCGGCGCCGCCGCCTTCGGGGTGATCGACCTGGTGTTCATCACCTCGAACCTGCTGAAGTTCATGCATGGCGCCTGGCTGCCCCTGGCGCTCGGCGGCTGCCTCGTGGTGGTCATGTGGACCTGGACGCGGGGCACGCAGATCCTCACCGACAAGACCCGGCGCGACTCCGTTCCGCTCCTCGAACTCAGCGAGATCCTCAAGGCGCGCGCGCCGCATCGGGCCCCCGGCACGGCCATGTTCCTGACCTCGGACCCCGACGTCGCCCCCGTCGCCCTGATGCACAATCTCAAGCACAACAAGGTGCTGCACGAGAAGAACGTGATCCTGACGGTGCGCACGGCCGAGACGCCGCGCGTGCGCGAGGAGGACCGCGTCCGCATCGAACCGGTCAACGACGACTTCAAGAAGGTGACGATCAGCTACGGCTTCATGGAGAGCCCGAACGTGCCCAAGGCGCTCGGCCTGTGCCGCAAGCTGGGGCTGAAGTTCGACATCATGGCGACGAGCTTCTTCCTGGGCCGGCGCTCGGTGGTCCCGTCGGCCCATAGCGGCATGCCGCTATGGCAGGACAAGATCTTCATCTTCCTGATGCGCAACGCCGCCAACCCCACCGACTTCTACCACATCCCGCCCGGCCGCGTGGTCGAGATGGGCGCCCAGGTGACGGTCTAGGTGGCCGCCCTGCTGGGCTATGCGGCCGACGCCCTGTGGATCGCCGCCCTGGCCATCATGGCCGCCGCCACGCGCCAGGCCTGGGGCCGCATCGCGCCCGACGCCCAGATCCCGGTAGCGGTCGGCGCGGACGGCTCGGTCCAGGCGGCCACGACCCGCGGACCGGCCCTGCTGGCCGTCCCGGTTCTGGCCTTTCTCATCGGCTGCGGCCTCGTCTTCCTGCGCCTGTGGGCCGACCGGAATCCCCTCGCCGCCATCGGCCTGTTCGCGGTCCGCGCCAGCCTGGCGGCGCTGTTCGCGCTCGCGCACCTGCGCTGGCTGCGCCTCGTGCTCGACCGCCTGCAGGCGAGCGGCGCGCTTAAGTCTTGAACCCTCGGGCCGTTCGCCCTTAAACGCCCGCGACCGACCTCCCCTTCTCGTCCAAAGGACACCGCCCCATGGCCGCCGATAAGCCGATCAAGAAAGTCGTCCTCGCCTATTCCGGCGGGCTGGACTCTTCCACCATCGTCAAGTGGCTGCAGACCGAGCTGGGCGCCGAGGTGGCGACCTTCACCGCCGACCTGGGCCAGGGCGAGGAGGTCGCGCCGGCGCGCGACAAGGCGATCATGCTGGGCGTAAAGCCCGAGTACGCCTTCGTGGAGGACGTGCGCGAGGAGTTTGTCCGCGACTACGTCTTCCCGATGTTCCGCGCCAACACGGTCTACGAGGGCCAGTACCTGCTGGGCACCTCCATCGCCCGCCCGCTGATCGCCAAGAAGCAGATCGAGATCGCCCGCAGGATCGGCGCGGACGCGGTGGCTCACGGCGCCACGGGCAAGGGCAACGACCAGGTCCGCTTCGAGATCGCCTACTACGCGCTTGAGCCCGACATCCAGGTGGTCGCCCCCTGGCGCGAGTGGGACTTCAAGAGCCGCGAAGCCCTGCTCGACTTCGCCGAGAAGCATCAGATCCCGATCACCAAGGACAAGCGCAACGAGGCGCCTTTCAGCGTCGACGCGAACCTTCTGCACTCCTCGTCCGAGGGCAAGGTCCTGGAAGATCCGGGCGTCGAGGCCCCCGAATACGTGCACATGCGCACCATCAGCCCCGAGGCCGCGCCCGAGAAGCCCACTGTCTTCACGATGGACTTCGAGAACGGCGACCCCGTCGCCATCGACGGCCAGAAGCTGTCGCCGGCGGCCCTGCTGACCAAGCTGAACCAGCTCGGCCACGACAACGGCGTCGGCCGCCTCGACCTGGTCGAGAACCGCTATGTCGGCATGAAGTCCCGCGGCGTCTACGAGACCCCCGGCGGCACGATCCTTCTGCATGCGCACCGGGGGATGGAATCCATCACGCTCGACCGCGGGGCCATGCACCTGAAGGACGAGCTGATGCCCAAGTACGCCTCGCTCATCTACAACGGCTTCTGGTTCGCCCCGGAGCGCGAGATGCTGCAGGCGGCCATCGACCTGTCGCAAAAGAACGTCACCGGCCAGGTGCGCGTGAAGCTCTACAAGGGCAACGTCACGGTCATCGGCCGCACCAGCCCCTATTCGCTCTACGATCAGGAACTGGTCACCTTCGAGGAAGGCAAGGTCGCCTACGACCACCGCGACGCGGCCGGCTTCATCAAGCTCAACGCCCTGCGCTTGCGGGTGGCGGCCAAGCGCGACCGCCGCGGCTGATCCGGCGGGGCGCGGGTTCCCCGGGAGCCCGCGCCGTGCCAACCTCCCCCGATAACGGCGCGCTGCGCCAGAACCTGGGGGGACTTCACAAATGCAACCGCACAGCTACGTGGCGCTGGTCACCATCGTCGCGCTCCTTGTCTATGTGTGGATGGGCGTCCGCGTCGGCGGCGCGCGCGCCAAGTCGGGGATCGCCGCCCCGGCCATGACCGGCGACCCGGTGCTCGAGCGCCATATCCGCGTCCAGGCCAACACCCTCGAATGGCTCCCGATCTTCCTCGCGGGCCTGTGGCTGTTCGCCATCTACTGGAACGACATGATCGCCGCCGGCCTTGGCATGGTGTGGATCGTTGGGCGCGTCCTCTATGCGACCGGCTATGTGGCCGACCCGGCGAAGCGCGAGCTCGGCTTCATGGTTCAGATGATCGCCTCGGCGGCGCTGCTGCTGGGCGCCCTGGGCAGGATCGTCTGGGTGATGGCCACCGTCGGCGCCTGAGCGACGGATCCGTGCGGCGCGGCTTCGCATCCGCGCCGCGTCGCCCTACGTTATGTTGATGAGGGGCGAACGAGAGGATCCGTACGTCATGAACCGCAAGTCCGTCGTCGTCGCCGCCCTTCTGGCCCTGTCGGCCGGACTGGCCGCCTGCGCCACGGCGACGCCATATCAGCCCAACATCCCCGGCCAGTCGGTCAGCGGCGGCTACGCCGAGGTCCAGATCGAACCGGGGCGCTATCGCGTCACCTACACCGGCAACTCCCTGACCTCGCGCGAGACCGTCGAGGGCGGCCTGCTCTATCGCGCCGCCGAACTGACGGTCGCCCAGGGCGCGGACTGGTTCGCGGTGGTCGAGCGCCAGACCGACCGCAAGGCCCGCTCCTATATCGAGCCCGACCCCTTATACAGCCCGTGGTACGGCCCGGCCTTCCCCTACTGGCGGCCGGCCTGGCGCTATTACGGCGCCGGCTTCGGATGGCGGACCTGGGACCCGTTCTGGGGCGATCCCTTCTTCGCCGACCGCCTGGACGTGCGCACGATCGAGCGCTTCGAGGCCACGGCCGAGATCGTCCTGCACAGGGGTCAGAAGCCCGAGGGCGATCCCCAGGCCTTCGACGCGCGCGCGGTGATCCAGAATCTCGGCCCACGAGTGCTGGGGCCCCCGAAGCGCTGAGCCTGCGACGCCCCGTCGCTTGATTTGCCCGGGCCTCCGCTTATGGTTAACGAACCATGAACGGGGGTTCGCGGGCTGATCATGCAGGACGACCTCGAACGCCAGCTGGCGGCGTTGGAACTGCTCACGCGGGAGCTGATCTCGATCACCGCCTCGGAGCGGCTGGCCGATCTGGCCGCCGAGCTGGGGCGGACCATCCGCGAAAGCCAGGATGAGACCGAGGCGGTGGTGCGCGGACGGGCCTTGTCGGTCCTCGACTGCGTGTTGATCACCGCCGACGACAGTCTCGAGATTCCGCCGCCTCGCGCCGCGCCGGCCCGCCGTTTCGACGCGCGCGCCTGACGACTGCGCCGCCGTCTGTCGAAGAGGCAAAAGAAAAGCGGCCCCGAAGGGCCGCTCCTTCCGCATGACCATATGGCCCGCGGATCTCTCGAATTTGGAGCGGGCGAGGCGATTCGAACGCCCGACCCCAACCTTGGCAAGGTTGTGCTCTACCCCTGAGCTACGCCCGCACTCCACGGAACCGGCCGTCTTGTTGGCCGCCCCCGAATTTCGAGAGCGGGCTTATGGCAGACCGCCCGCAGCATTGCAAGCGGTCTATCGACCGAATTTCGGCGCCTTCAGGCGGCGCTTGTTCACGTGGTCCTTGCGGGCCGGGGCGATGTCCTCGGGGAACTCGCCCTTGAAGTAGTAGCGCTGCCAGGCCTCCTTGGTGGCCTCGGGGTCGCCGCGGAAGATTTTCTGATTGAATTCCGCGCGGTGCTTCTCCCAGACGTCGTACTGGTCGCGCAGTTCCGGGTTCGACGACATCGATCGGATCACCGGCTGGAACTCCTGGAGCGGCTTGTCCTGGACGAGGGTGATGAAGCAGAAGGGCTCGCCCTTCTCGAAGCGCACGCGCCCCGGTCGGGTGAACAGCCAGTTCATCGTGAAGGGAAACGGCAGCCAGTCCGTCTCGACGAGGCCGGACAGGGCTTGCAGCCCGTCCTTGGGATTGTTCGGCGGGCCCTGGACCAGGATCGACCAGCCCGGCGGCGTGCGGAACAGGTAGATCGGAAGAGCACACGTCTGAACTCCAGTCACATGCCTGTATC
>ENA-UOYA01003561-UOYA01003561.1-activated-sludge-metagenome-genome-assembly--contig:-NODE-3561-length-13790-cov-8.188497_pt1 | contig 13790 bp, 9 predicted proteins | sample MGYA00238163_ERZ764804 | MGnify/ENA primary metagenome ERZ764804 (study PRJEB28919, sample SAMN05720223) | activated sludge metagenome | isolation source: Anaerobic digester | place: Hong Kong...
TCGGATTTGTAAATCCATATTTAGATCCACGTAATCGAGCACCTGTTCCGAAAATAGTTACACCTTGCATCAAATTCAACATCAAGTAAGATGTCTCTTCGCTAATTGCTTCAACTTTTCGTGGAACGAAGTCTTGTAATACCACGCCATTTTTATCTTCGATACGAAGAATATAATTAGGCTCTGTCCAAACACCTTTATTTGCAAATGTGCTATACGCTCCAACCATTTCGTACACTGAAACATCAGCTGTTCCTAAAGCGAGTGAAGGATAAGGATCTAACGGAGATGAGATCCCCATTTTCCGTGCCACTTGAATCACAGCTTCTGGACCAAATTGTTTCATTAGATAAGCAGATACGCAATTCACTGAATTTGCTAATGCTTCTTTTAGCGATAACATTCCGCCATATTTCCCATCTGAATTAGATGGTGTCCACGCCACTCCTGCTTTATCAATTATTGTTACCGGAACATTCGGAACTTCATAGCATGGTGAATATCCTTCTTGCATTGCAAGTGTATACAAGAATGGTTTAAATGTTGAACCAACTTGACGTTTACCATCTTTCACTTGGTCGTATTGGAAATACTTATAATCGTTACCTCCAACCCAAGCGCGAACATAACCAGTTTGCGGTTCCATCGCCATAAATCCTGTTCTCAAGAACATTTTATAGTAGCGAATTGAATCCATTGGTGACATGGTTGTATCGCGTTCTCCTTTCCAACTAAACACCGTCATTTTTACTTTCTTATTGAAAGCCTTCTTTATTTCAGACTCAGAAGCTCCCGCGGCTTTCATATCACGATAGCGATCGCTGCGCTTCATGGCATCATCAATAATTTCGGGATGGTCTTCCCAAGGAATTCTCCCTTTCCAATGATCATAAAATGTTTTTTGCAATTCCGCCATATGCGTATTCACAGCATCTTCAGCGTAAGCTTGCATTCGCGTATCAATGGTTGTATAAATTCTTAAACCGTCTTTGTATAAATTATAAGGAGTGCCATCAGCCTTCTTATGATCTTTGCACCACTTCATCAAATCTTGTTTCAATACTTCTCTAAAATATTGAGCTAAACCTGAAGTATGACTATCAGGTTGAAAGTTTAATTTAATTGGAATCTTTTGTAAAGAATCACTCTGTTGTTCTGTAATAAAATTATACTTCTCTAATTGGCCTATAACAGTATTTCTTCTGTTAATAGCATTCTGAGGATTACGAACAGGATTGTAAAGAGAAGGAGCTTGCAACAATCCAATTAACATTGCTGCTTCTTCTAAAGAAACATCTTTAGTGTCTTTTTGGAAATACGTAGTACACGCAGAACGAATACCGAATGCATTGTTACCAAATTCCACTGTATTTAAATACATGGCAAGAATTTCATGCTTCGTATAATTACGTTCAAGCTTAACAGCAATAATCCACTCTTTAATTTTTCGAATTATCAAACCTGGTTTCGACAAACTTTCTCCGCGTGGGAAAAGGTTTTTCGCCAACTGTTGAGTAATCGTACTTCCACCTCCGGCACCTTGTTGCAAGACTACAGTTTTAACTAATACACGCATTAATCCGCGAATATCTACTCCACTATGTTCTTCGAACCTAACATCCTCAGTAGCTTTTAAAGCATTAATAATATTGGGAGAAAGATCTTTATAATGAATATTAACCCTATTCTCTCTGAAATATTTTCCCAGTGTTTTCATATCAGATGAATACACTTCACTTGCCAATAAGCTATTTGGATTTTCGAGTTCTTCGAATGTTGGCAAGGCACCAAATACTCCTGTTGCTATTAAGCCAACTAACAAAAATAAAAACGCGAATGGGCCCAACAGAATAAGCCATACCCATCGAGCATACTTCTTTTGATTAGCAGGTACTTTAAAATTTGACATCATAATAATTTATCAACGGGAGGTAATCGAATTTATTTTTTAGAAATCAGGATTCATATCCGGTTGCATTTCCGGCTGACGATTTTGTTTCTTTTTCTGGAACAAACTATTATCGGTAGAACCGAAACGATATGACAATGTAAAATTCGCAACTCGTGTTTCACGTTTTCTCCATGAATCTAATTCAAACCCTTCACCAACATTGTATATCACGAATTTTCTAGTATTAAAGATGTCACTTACATTCACACTCAATGTCAATTTACCTTTCAAGAAATCTTGGCGGAATCCAGCATCAACACCACTCATCCCTTTAAAACTTCCTTGTGGTTGTTTAGCCGGCGACATATACATTCCGCTAATTTGGAAAGAGGTTACAGGTGTCAATCGGAAACTGATGTTAGAGCGTAAAGTCCAGTTTGTATTAGAACTTTGCAACTCGCTACTTACATTATCACCATTTACTTTATTGTTAAAGAAATTAAATGTTGTAGTAGCATTTACAATTTTGCCAATTTGATTTTTAACAACTACTTCCACTCCGGTATTCTCTGAAGAACTAAAGTTAGTAAAAGTCATTGTAGAGATTCCCGTTAATTGATCGAGCGTACGGTAACGAACAATCAAGTTATTTGTTTTTCGATAATACAATGTTCCAGAAACACTATGCTCGCCGAAACGACGGAAATAATTAAACTCATAACTACTGATATATTCAGGTTTCAAATAAGGATTTCCCGTTCTAACGTTAAGGCTATCCGAAAGATCAGTAAATGGATTTAGATCACGAGTATTTGGTCGGTTAATTCTTCTGCTGTAAGTAATTTGGAATTCATTCTTCTGCTTGAGCACATATTTCAAAGCAGCACTTGGGAACAAATCCAGATAATCATTTGTAAAATCTTTATTCTGCGTTTTAGAATCTCCGCTAATATTTGTTTGTTCCGCTCTTAAACCTCCTTGCACCTCAAACATTTTTATTTTTCCAGCATATTGTGCATACGCAGCATAAATTTGATCGGCATAAACAAAATTATCTGTGTTATTAGTATCTGCGATATATTGATCAGAGACTTCAGAAATATAAGCCTTTTGATCATTATCATTATTTCGAATTGTTGCTTTTATTCCCGTTTCAAATTTCGATTTATCATTTATAGGATGTGTATAATCTGATTGAAAAGTTCCAACAGTAAATAAGCCATCTACATTTTGCTTAGTATAAGAAAACAATCCGTCGTCAGTTAAATAATCTGCATGATTTCTACTTTTACTTGATGAAATCGTTCCGCTAGCAGAAAACTCTCTTTTAGTTCCGGGAATAGTATGTCGGAAATCAATTCCTGCATCAAAGTTTTTATTGATATTATTTTCAGCTGATGTCCTATAAAACGCATCTGTTATATTTCTAATTGAATCTTCGAAAGAATAATCAGTAACATCGTTTCTATGTTCATAGCGAGAGCTAAATCCACCTGACAATCCCAAGGTACTATACTTCGACAAATTCACATCGAAGCCAGCCTTTACACTTTGGTTTTCATTGTACTGCCGACCATGATTTGCAGTTTCATAAAATGTCTCTGGTGAAGTATAATAATTTCGTCGGTCTGACGCTCCGGTAAAAGTACGTGCTTCTTCACGGTAATTATAACTCAAACTCAAATTTGTGTTTTTTGTTCTATTATTGAGTGAAAACCCGCCGTTATATTTATCTCTAGTACCCACACCAGCTGTAACAGTACCATTAATACCATTACGTTTATCTTTTTTTGTTTTGATATTTATAATCCCAGCCATTCCTTCCGCATCATATCTTGCAGAAGGATTAGTAATAACTTCAATTTGTTCAATTGATCCTGCAGGCAATTGTTGAAGGAGTGCAGCTTTATCGCCACCACCCAAACCAGAAGGTTTACCATCAATTAGAATCGTTAAATTCTCGCTTCCTCTTAAACTTACTTTTCCATCGATATCGACATTTACAGAAGGGACATTCTTCAAAACATCAGCAGCTGTTCCTCCAGTACTTACGATATCCTTTTCAACATTGAATACTTTCTTGTCGAGTGAGTTTACATAATCCGCCTTCTCTCCAGTCACTTCAACTTCCTTTAAATTCTTTTGAGTAGAAGCAACATAAACTGTCCCAAAATCCTTTAATGGATCCATCGGACTTAACATAAAAGGCTTCGAATCCATTTTACGGTATCCTATCGAATTAATTCTAAGAACATATCGACCGGGAGGTAACTCTTCAATACTAAATTGTCCTTTTGCATCTGTTAAACTTCCACCAACAGCAACACTATCACGCATGCGAATCAATGCTACGGAAGCAAATTCAATACTTGACTTTGACGCAGAGTCGCGCAAAACGCCAATTACTTTTGCAATTGCCGGTGCATTTTTAAATGCAGAATCACGATTCATTCCACCTCTTGCGCGCGAAGAATCTCTCATTGCGCCTGAAGGCATTTGAGCAAAACCGAGCGTCACCACGGTTAAAAAAACTAACATCAATATCCACTGCTTCTTCATATTCATTTCTTTTAACCAAAGATGGATTTATCTAATGGTAGAAAGTTTAATCGATCGTCACTATTTAACTAAATCTTAATTTACCAATTCATTAAAGACCACTTGCAACAAAGTTTGTCCACAAGCTTTTAAAGAATTTTTATCAATCTTATCAATGGTATCACCATGCGTATGCCAATGCTTCCAGAAATTAGAAGGAGAACTAAAATCGTAATGTATTACATCTACCATTTTAATTTGTGCCAATTGATTTACATAATAGTGGTCATCAATAATGGGTTTTGTTTTATCAAAAACAAAATAATCGGAGTATCCTATATCGCTTGCCGTTTTCCAAACCATATCAACAACAGCAGGAGCATATCGGTTTGATGTTCCTTCTTGAGTATATGTTGCATGAGCGCCACCAACCATATCCAATAATATTCCGTATCGCGCAAAATAATTCGGCGTATGAAGATTTTTAGCCCAGTACTGTGAACCTAAGCAATATGAATCTTCCATCTCTGGAAATTTACTGTCTTCTGGCTGGCCATAATCTTCAATATCAAAAAAGATAATATCAACACCGACATCTGGTTTAGAAATTGATAATTGGCGTGCAACTTCGATAAGCACACCTACACCACTCGCACCATCATTTGCGCCATCAATAGGTTTATCCTTGTCAACACTATCTTGATCGGCCCATGGACGAGAATCCCAATGAGAGCATAATAAAACACGATTCCCTTTTGTTGGATTAAACGAACTTATGATGTTTTTACCATTCAATGTTTTTCCATCAAACCCTCTTGTTTGAAAACTTTGAACAATAACTGTATCGGCGAACTGTTTCATTGTTTCTGCTAACCACGCTGCACATTTTGATTGTGAAACAGAATTAGGAATACGAGGACCGAAATCAGTTTGTGCTTTTACATAAACAAATGCTGAATCACTGTTAAAAGATGGCGCAGTTGGAGCGGCAGGTTTAACAACATTATTTGTTGAAGAGTTGCCATTGTTTTTTGAATCATTATTACAAGAAACAATAACGAATGAAATGCATAATGCAAACCATTTAATACTACGCTTTACTCCACGTGGAACCATCTTTACTATCTTTAATTGTGAAATTTAATTTTATTAACTCGTCACGTATTTTATCAGAGGTGGCGAAATCTTTATTTGCCTTTGCATCAGCACGCATCGACAATAATAATTTCATCACATTATCTAAATCATCATCTGATTTTTTCTCTTCAGCTCTTAATCCAAGAATATCAAAAATAAAAGTGTTTATTAATGATTTTAATGATTCGATATCGCTGGAAGTCAAACTTTCAGTTCCTGCATTAGCAGAATTAATAACGCGTACTGCATCGAACAAATGAGACAATACAATTGCTGTATTTAAATCATCGTTCATAGCATCATAACATTTCTTCGACAATGCATTTACATCGTACGATGAAGTTGCAGAAGCTTGTAATGTGTTTAACACTTCTAATGCAGCCATAATTCGGTTGTACCCTTTCTCTGCAGCTATTAAGCCTTCATTTGAAAAATCGAGTGTGCTACGATAATGCGCTTGAAGAATAAAGAAGCGAATTGCCATTGCGCTAAATGATTGCTCTAGTAATTTATGATCTCCCGTAAAGAACTGTCGGAGAGTAATAAAATTACCAAGCGACTTACCCATTTTTTGACCATTAATTGTAATCATATTATTATGCATCCAGTATTTAACCGGAGCATGTCCGCAGCTACCTTTTGACTGAGCAATTTCACTTTCGTGATGAGGGAATAATAAATCCATTCCGCCGCCATGAATATCAAATGTCTCACCAAGATATTTTCCACTCATCGCCGAACATTCGATATGCCAACCAGGGAAACCATCGCTCCATGGAGAAGGCCAACGCATGATATGTTCAGGACTAGCTTTTTTCCACAGTGCAAAATCTGCAGGATTACGTTTTTCATTTTGACCTTCAAGTTCTCGTCGTTCATTTCCGGCTCCTGCAATCAGATCTTCAATAACTCTTCCTGACAATTTTCCGTAGTCGTGCGATTTACTATAATTGATAACATCAAAGTAAACAGATCCATTTGACTCATAGGCGTAACCGTTAGCAATGATTTTTTTTATCATTTCGATTTGCTCAATGATATGTCCTGATGCACGCGGTTCAATACTTGGAGGATTATTATTCAGCTGGCGCATTGATTCATGAAAGCTACCGGTATAGAGTTCAACTATCTCCATCGGTTCTAATTGTTCAAGACGCGCCTTTTTAGCAATTTTATCTTCTCCTTCATCAGCGTCATTCTCGAGATGACCAACGTCGGTAATATTACGAACGTAACGCACTTTGTATCCTAAATGAGTTAAATATCTATTTAATACATCAAAGGTGATATATGGACGCGCATGACCTAAATGAGCCTCACCGTAAACAGTAGGGCCGCAGACATACAATCCGACAAGAGGTGGATTAATCGGGACAAAATTTTCTTTTTGTCGTGAAAGAGAATTCGTAATAAATAAAGGATGTTCCATAATTGAATTACTCGTAAATATTAAGCACTTTGACGTGCTTCTTTTAAGTGCATTAACATATCTTTTGTCATCGACTCCATATCGAATTGTGGATTCCAACCCCAATCTTGTTGAGCACGAGAATCATCAATAGATTGTGGCCATGAATCAGCGATTGCTTGACGGAAATCAGGCTCATAAGAGATAGAAAAATCAGGAATATGCTTTTTAATTTCGGCTGCTATTTGTTCAGGAGTGAAACTTATTCCTGCCAAGTTGTAGCTACTTCTAATTTTCACATTATCAGCCGGAGCTTCCATTAATTCCAATGTTGCACGAATTGCATCTGGCATATACATCATTGGAAGTGCAGTATCCTCCTTAAGAAAACAATTATATGATCCTTTATCGAGTGCTTGATGATAAATATCGACCGCATAATCTGTAGTACCGCCACCGGGTAATGCTTTGTAACTAATTAATCCCGGGTAGCGAATGCTTCGTACATCAACACCAAATTTTTTGAAATAATATTCGCACCATAACTCACCAGAGAGTTTGCTAATACCATAAACGGTAGTCGGCTCCATCACGGTATACTGAGGAGTATTAACACGCGGTGTAGTCGGTCCAAAAACAGCAATACTGCTTGGCCAAAAAACACGAAGGCCTCCAAGTTCTCGAGCAATATCGAGTACATTAAAAAGACCTTCCATATTTAACTTCCATGCAGACTTCATTTTTTGTTCTGCCGTTGCGCTCAACAATGCTGCAAGGAGATATACTCTTTTTACTTTATGAGCACGAATGATATCCGCCACAGATTGAGCATCTAAAACATCAAGCGTATAAAAAGGACCACTTTCTTTTAGATATCCCTCTTGATCTTTCAAATCGGCAGCAATAACTCTATCGCCGCCTAAATCCGTTCGAAGTTTATATACCAAGTCGGTACCAATTTGACCACCTGATCCTAAGATGAGAATATTATCGTTATGTGTCATTGTAATTCTAATTGCTTTGCTTTTATACCGTCAATTAAATTTGTTTGTGTTTCTATTTCAGTTTGAAGAGCTGATAATTTTTTTGTGTTCTCTTCAATCTTCTTTTCATTCTCTAGAATTTGTTTCTTCATCGACTCATTGCTTTCAGCAAGTGACTTTGAATTATTTTCTAAATTTCGTTTGTCTTTATTTTGCCCTTTCAAAACATCTTCAGCATCTTCAATTTTTTCGAGAAGTGCTTCTTTGCTGATCTCTGTGCCCCATTGTTTTAGTAAGCCTTGAATCATTGATGCCTCTTTAGGAGTACGAGTTGAAGAAATATAATCATTGCCTCTCTGGAAAACAGCTGCTAATTGAAAACCATTTTGAAATTCAGTAATCTTAGAATAAACTGTCATTGAATCAGGTCCAATTCCATTGATAACAGTGTACAAGCCAGTAATAGTATTTGACTTACCAGATTTTACTTTCGCATGGTTTTTTTTCAAAAACTCATTCCATTTTTTAGTAAGTGCTTTCTCGCTGGTGTGAGGAACAAAAACACGAATTGCATTATTATAACCATCTCCAAGAGATTCCAATCCTTCATCCACAACTACTTTCTGTCCGAAAGAAAAAGATGATATTGCAACCATCAAGAATAGCAAGCATAATTTTTTCATAGTTTAATTTTAAAAGAATTTAAATATCAGTTACACCCCCTGAAATAACGAACTTCATCATTTCAGTTCCGGAAGCATCCAGTTTAGTTACATTGTTTGCATCAACAATTACCAATTGACCATTGAAGCCGTAAGAGAATGGTAGATACACAGCCATTCTATCTTTTTGTAATCCCAAATCAGTAAGATCATTTTCAGTAACAAAACCAATACGTTGAACCAAAGGATTATTATTGATTGTCACTAAAACCGGTTGAGTAAATCTTTTCTTTTCCCCAACGAAAGCTTCGATCAAATCTTTTACTGAAGAATAAATCACTTTCAACAATGGTGTTCTTTCAATTAATCCTTCAAAAAGTACGAAGAAAGGATTTCGAACAAAGCGAGTTCCTATATACCCTAGAACTGTAATTACGGCAACGATAAATAGAATTCCCAAACCGGGTAAATTATTCTCCTCTAAACCTGGTACCGGAATAGGCACCTTTATGGGCAACAAATTGTCCATCCATAAAACTGCTAGGTAAACAACATAAAAAGTTACTGCTGTAGGTACCACAAAAAGAAGTCCCTGAAAGAAGTAATTGATGAGTTTTTTCATGATTAGGATAAATGGGGATGCAAATATCAGAAATTGTGAGGGTGTTTCGGGTAAATTTTCGAAGAGAAGTATCAGTTTGAGACCTCTTTTTGCATCTTTGGGGCGATGAATTGGATCGAATTGATAAAAAACCCCGAAATCCGTCGAATTTTAGCTGAAAATGAAGGCTCAGATACGGCTAAATTGGCTTTAAAATGGGCCGGAAAAAAGGATATTCCGGTTAATTTTCTCCTAACTCAGATTGCCGGAAGGAAAATCGCTTCGAAAAAGCTCCCTGATTTATATAAAATCGACAGTATTATTTACCCCGACAAAACGGCATTGGAGCAATGTTCATCAACTTTAGCTGCTCAAAATAAGCAACGATTTATAACAAAAGGTCGGGTTGCCGACTTGACAGGTGGACTTGGAATAGATTCCATCTCTTTTGCAAAAGCCTCAAATTCTGTTGTTTACATTGAACCAAATGAAGATCGGTTAAAAATTGCAATACATAATTTTAAGGAACTTGGGCTTCAAAATGTTGATTTTCAAAACAGTACAGCGGAAGAATTTCTCAAAAACCTGAAAACCAAGGAATTCGACCTCATTTATTTGGATCCATCACGAAGGGATGAAAACAACAGGCGAGCATTTCGACTATCCGACTTACAACCTGACGTTTTGCAACTTAAATCGCAAATTTTAAATGCCTCGCCTAAATTGCTACTGAAGGTTGGTCCTATGCTTGACATTACAGAAGCAATCCGAGAACTAGGAAAAGTAACAATTGTAAACATTGTAAGTATTAAAGATGAATGCAAAGAATTGCTTTTTTATGTTGATGAAAAAGCATCTGAAAATCCTGAAGTAATTTGTTCCGAATTAAAAGATGATGGTAATTCGGAATTCAAATTTGATTATCAATTCGAGAAAACTTTAGAAATAAAAATCGGAAAATTTTCAAATTATATTTACGATCCTCAAGCCTCCATAATTAAAGCTGGAGGATTCAAATCTATCGCCGATAAATTTGAATTAATAAAATTAAATGCCAATACACATTTGTATACGAGTGAACAATTAATAAATAATTTTCCAGGAAAGTGTTACGAAGTAATTAGCCAATTAGACTTTGATTTAAAAACACTTAAATCCGAATTAAAGAACAAGAATTTCCATCTTGTTTTTAGAAATTTTCCGGAGGATGCTACAAAAGTTTCGAATAAATTAAATTTGAAATCAGGTGGAGATCGATATTTATTCTTTTACACTGATTTCGACCAAAAGCCACAAGTTATTGAAGTGAAAAGGCTTTATTGATTGAGAAGTTCGGCTTGCAATTTCTTCGGAAGACCTTTCACTACTTCATCGTAAGAATGGTTCACAAGATCAAGAATTAAGCGATCATCAACATCTCCATCGAAAGAAACCGTGTTCCAATATTTTTTATTCATGTGAAATCCGGGGCGAATATCATTAAACCGTTCTCTCAAATCTACCGCATAATCGGGATCACACTTTAGGTTAACGGAATTAGCTTCGCTTAGACTAGTAAGCGCAAACATTTTGCCCATCACTTTGAAAACCAATGTATCCTCATCAAAAGGAAAAGTCTCCTCAACTCCCTTTTTCACAATACAAAAATCGCGTAGTTGCTCAATGTTCATTTTTATTTATTTTGAAACAAAGGTACGAACAGAAATTGCATTTAACTTCGGGCCTTCAAATCTGCTTAACATAATGGAAGAAAATCAAAAGAAACTCTTTTTGCTCGATGCAATGGCATTAGTATATCGTGCCTACTTCGCTTTCAGCACCAACCATAGAATAAATTCGAAAGGATTAAATACATCAGCAATGTTTGGATTTACAAATACATTGTTGGATGTAATTAAAAAAGAAAACCCTACTCATATGGCAGTAGTATTTGATACATCTGCCCCAACGCATCGTCATGATGCATTTGCCGATTACAAAGCACATCGCGAAGAAATGCCGGAAGATCTTTCAATTTCTATTCCTTACATTAAACAAATTGTAAGAGCTTTTAATATTCCTGTAATTGAACTCGATGGTTATGAAGCTGACGATATCATTGGAACGTTTTCGGTGAGAGCTGAAAAAGATGGCTTCATTACTTATATGATGACGCCAGATAAAGATTATGGTCAATTAGTAACAGATCGTGTTTTCATTTATAAGCCAGCGCGAAGCGGCAATGGTGCAGAAGTTTTAGGAGTAAAAGAAGTTTGTGAGCGATATGGCATTGAACGCCCGGCTCAAGTAATTGATATTTTAGGACTGATGGGTGATTCGGTCGATAATATACCTGGAGTACCAGGAGTAGGTGAAAAAACTGCAACAACACTCGTACAACAATTTGGATCAGTAGAGAATCTTTTAGCAAATACAGATCAATTAAAAGGCAAACTAAAAGAAAAAGTTGAAGCTAATAAAGAGTTGGCAGTTATGTCGAAAATGTTGGCTACAATTCACTGTGATGTGCCTACTCCATTCAATGTTGATGAATTGAAAATGGAGGAACCCAATAAAGAAGCGCTTAAAGAAATATTTCTTGAATTAGAATTCCGCCGAATGGCCCAAATTATTTTGGGAGAAGAAATAAGTGTTCCTACGAAAGCAGTTGAAAATAAAAGTGGACAATTTGATTTGTTTTCAGGTCCTGCAGAAACTTCGTCGGCAGCTAACGTTATTGAAGGGGATCCTGACATTAACTTTAATACAATTCAAAATACCGAACATAACTACATTACAATAACAACAGTTGAAGATCGAGCAAAGTTGATCAAAGAATTACTTTCGGTAACTCAAATAAGCTTTGATACAGAGACAACAGGAATAGATGCTAACCAAGTTGAATTAGTGGGGATATCCTTCGCCGTTAGTGAGCATCAAGGTTGGTATATACCAGTTCCTGAAAATTACGATGATGCTTTGGCATTGATGCAAGAATTTAAACCGGTTTACGAACATCCGGATATTATTAAAGTAGGACAGAATTTAAAATACGATATCAACGTATTAAATTGGTATAATATAGAGGTAAAAGGTCCTTTGTTTGATACTATGGTGGCGCATTATTTAATACAACCAGAGATGCGACATAATATGAATGTTTTAGCTGAAACTTATTTAAATTATTCGCCAGTATCAATTGAAACACTAATTGGAAAGAAAGGCAAAGACCAACAAAGCATGAAAGATGTTCCGCTCGAAATTATTTCGGAATACGCTGCGGAAGATGCTGATATTACCATTCAACTGAAGAATAAATTTGCTCCAATGTTGCGCGAAAACAATACGGAGAAATTGTTTCATGATGTGGAAATACCATTGATTCCAGTATTAGGAGCGATGGAACGAGAAGGAATTAAATTAGATATTCCGGTTTTAAATGAATTTAGTAAAACACTTGAATCGGATATTAAATCGATAGATCAAGAGATTCAAAAACTTGCAGGAACACCATTTAATATTTCTTCTCCTAAACAAGTTGGTGATATTTTATTTGAAGTATTAAAAGTTGCGGAGAAACCTAAGAAAACAAAAACGGGACAGTATGCAACTAGCGAAGATGTATTATCTAAACTAAGCGGAAAGCATCCTATCATTGATAAAATTTTAGATTACCGAGAGCTCGTTAAACTTAAGAGTACCTATGTTGATTCGCTTCCGTTATTGGTTAATCCGCGTACAGGGAGATTACACACAACCTATAACCAAGTTGTTGCAGTAACTGGTCGATTAAGTTCCGACAATCCAAATCTCCAAAACATTCCTATTCGAACTGAACGCGGAAGAGAAGTTCGCAAGGCCTTTATTCCTCGTAACGAAGATTTCGTTTTATTATCTGCCGATTATTCTCAGATTGAATTACGAATAATGGCTGACTTATGTAAAGATCCCGGTTTATTAGAAGCCTTTCATAATAATCAAGATGTTCACTCTGCAACAGCATCAAAAGTTTTTGGTGTTGAACTTGATGAAGTAACATCTGATATGCGTCGAAAAGCCAAGATGGTTAACTTCGGAATCATTTACGGGATAAGTGCATTTGGTTTAAGTGAGCGATTAAATATTCCAAGAAAGGAAGCTGCAGAAATAATTGATCAATATTTTATAAAGTATCCGTTGATAAAAGATTTCATGGATTCTTCGATTCAATCTGCTCGTGAAAGAGGATATGTTGAAACGATATTAGGCAGAAGAAGAAACTTACGCGATATCAATTCTAATAATGCTACGGTAAGAGGATTTGCAGAGAGAAATGCTATCAATGCTCCTATTCAAGGTTCTGCGGCCGACATGATTAAATTAGCAATGATTAGGTTACATGAGAAGATTAAATCAATGAACTTAAAGTCAAAAATGCTTTTGCAAGTACATGACGAATTAGTTTTTGATGTTCATAAAGATGAAATTGAAATCGTAAAACCTTTAGTGTTGGATTTGATGAAAAACGCTTTACCATTATCTGTTCCTGTTGAAGTAGAAGTAGGAACAGGGTTAAATTGGTTGGAAGCGCATTAATTTTTTTATTTCTCGG
>ENA-UOYA01003564-UOYA01003564.1-activated-sludge-metagenome-genome-assembly--contig:-NODE-3564-length-13790-cov-4.833710_pt1 | contig 13790 bp, 14 predicted proteins | sample MGYA00238163_ERZ764804 | MGnify/ENA primary metagenome ERZ764804 (study PRJEB28919, sample SAMN05720223) | activated sludge metagenome | isolation source: Anaerobic digester | place: Hong Kong...
GGAGCAATTGGAATTTTGTTATTTATATTTTTTGGGCAATGGATAAAGCATAAATATTATGAAATTAGATATAGAAACAAGCCTTACCATCGATTTTCAAGTTGGAATCGATTTTTAGTCAAGTTCAAACGAAAATTTGGTTTAATAGGCATTGCTTTTTTTGCTCCAATATTACTAACTATCCCTGTAGGTGTAATGTTGGCTCTTCAAATCACTGAAAATCGCAAAAAAATATTTATATATATATTCTCTGGTTGTATCATTTGGAGTGCTATATTCTTTGTAATTGAGCATTTTATCGGTCTTCGATTTTTCAGTTAATCTCATTTCTCTATCGATAAAATCATTAAATTAAATTAAATTAAATTGAAAATGATTTATTTTTGCATCGTAAATGAATAAGAAAAGAATTCTTTTTGTGTTTTTTTCATTGCTTTATACGCTCTTTCTGTATAAAGCAGATTTATATTCAAACTACCCATCAGAGTCAAAAGTAGCATCTTGTTGCTCAAATGAAGAGGAAGATAATTGCTGTAGCAATGAGTCAAGTGGTAAATGTAAAAGTGATATATGCTGTCATATTTCATTTTCTCATGCACCATTAACACTCAGTACGACTGAGAATAAAATCGAAATCTCTTCTCTTTCTTCGATTTCTAAATTAATTTCTAACCATTCTTATCATTTTGACAATACACATTTCGATATAGCGAGACTATATTCTGTATTCGTGCATCGAAATGCTTCCAAAAAGAATTCAATTCCCATTGGGATTCATTCTAATTACTTATCTTATATAAATATTTGGCGTTGTTAGCATTAGTGTATTAATTTATAAAAACACTAATCTTTTTTAAACACCATATTTTATAAGAATGAAAAAAATAATTTTAATTTTATTATCGGTTAACTGTGTGAATCTAGGCTTTGCACAAATGAATCATATCGAAATCCAAAACGAAGAAGGCGAGCCAATAGAAAAAGCTCAAATTTTAGACAAAAATGCTAAGACCATTAGACTTTCGGATGCAGAAGGTCATATTCATTTAGATTTTGTATTAAATGAATCCTATATGATAAAACGACTAGGATATGTCGATAAAAGCTTTATCTATAGCCTTGAAACCAAAATCATAGTCCTGTCACATCAGCAGAACAAAGGTGTGACCATTACTGGCAAAAAAAATGAAACAAGAAAAACGACAGGGTCTGAAGTTATCGATAAATGCGAACTTGGGAAATTGGCTTGTTGTAATTTAGCTGAAAGCTTTGAAAATTCAAATACAGTAGATGTAAATTATTCGGATGGTATCACTGGCGGTAGAGAAATTCAAATGCTTGGACTTTCAGGAACTTATTCACAGCAATTGCTTGAAGGAACTCCTTATCATAGAGGAATTCTAAATAAAGTAGGACTCGAACTCGTTCCTGGTCCTTGGATAGAATCCATAGGAATTAATAAAGGTATCGGCTCCGTTGTCAATGGATTTGACAACATAAGTGGTCAGATAAACATCGAATTTATGAAACCAAAAAAATCCTTGGACTGGTTTGTCAATGGATATATTTCTGAAATAGCCAAAACAGATATCAATATTATAAAAGGCTTTCAATTATCTGAAAAAGTATATACCAATTTCTTGGCACATACCTCATTTTCAAATACCACAATGGATAATAATGGAGATGGTTTTAGCGATATGCCTGTGTTTAGAAACTATAATTTCATGAATAAATGGCAATATTTTGCCGAAAATGGATTTGTATTAAATGCGACCGTTCAAGGCACGAGATATGAAAATGAAGCAGGACAAATATTAAGTCATGAGTCTGGAAATCATCCAGCCAATCCATACATCATTAGACAAAACTTCAATTCCTATCAAGCATTGGTCAAAACAGGCTGGGAGCTCGATGCTGTCAAAGAGAGTAGTATTGCGGTATTGTATCGATTAAATTTTGCCAATCAATCAGGAAATATCGACACTCGAGCTATCAATAATGAACAAATTTACGCCAATATAACTCCTATCTATCAATCTAATCTGAATAACGAATCTGTCAAATATAAGTTTGGATTTAGCTCTGTGTATAACAAAGAAAATGAGTCTATCGACACATTGAAATTTCATAAAAATGAATGGATAAATGGGATATTCTCAGAATGGACGATTAAGCATAAAACTACTACTGCCATTTTGGGCATTAGAGCTGACTATCACAATACACTTGGTTTTTTTCTATCTCCAAGAGCCTCATTTATATTCTCCCCTACAGAGAATCATATCCTTAAAATCTCAGGAGGCGCTGGCTTCAAAACGCCGACTTATCTGACAGAATCATTTGGCTATTTGATTTCCAATCGAAAAGTAATTCTTCCTACTAAACTTCAAGCTGAGAAAGCATTTAATGCAGGAATATCTTATAAATACAACTATAAATTCTTAGGCTTAAATTCTTGGGTCGAGGGTTCTTATTTTCTGACATTATTCCAAAATCAAATGATTATCAATGTAGAAACTCCTCAGTTATTAAAAATTGAATACATGGCAAATAACAGTCGAGCACAGAGTTTTCAGTTAGAAAATCAATTTGTGTTCTCAAAAAACTGGAGCTTAAAACTATCCTATAAAAATGATCAGAATATAGCTTTATTGAGTGGAAATCAGAAAAATATTCCACTTCTCAAAAATGATAAATTTTTAGCCAATCTCTATTGGACATCGAACAAAGAAAAATTTAGAATATCGACTACTTTATTGATAAATGGTTCTGCCAGATTGCCTCAAAGCAGTTTACAAGCAGAGACTTACTCGCCAACTTATCCTATAGTGCATGCACAGTTAAATTATGTACCGAATCCTAAAATGGATTTTTATGTGGGCTCAGAGAATATTTTCGCTTATAATCAGTCCATGCGTATATTTCAATATGACAATACTCAGAGTCCAAACTTTGATGCTGGAATGATCTGGGGACCAATGGATGTGAGAAGAATGTATGTCGGTGGAAAGCTCAGTTTTTAGATTTACTTCTGTTTCATTTTCCACATAGCATATAGTTTTACCGCATTCAATATAATAATGCCTACAAAAAACCATGTATAGATTGAGATTTGACCTGTCGCCTTTAAATCCTTATTTACAAAGTAAATAAATGCTACAATAGTAATCAAAAGCACAATCATTTGAGCTTGAATGGTTCTGAAAAATCCCATAACGATAAATTTATAATTCAATGCAAAGATTTATAGGTTTTCTCAAATAAGTCAATATTTTTTGCTAATCCGTCTCAAATGCTGTGGCGGATTAGCATTTATTTTTTATTTCATAGAAAAATGAGTCGTAGAACTTAAAATCGCTATTCTATATTTGCAGTCCAATTTTATTATATGAATTATTTATCGGTCGAAAACTTAACATTACATTATGGAGATAAAATTGTTTTTGACCATGTAGATTTTTATATCAATAAAGGAGATAAAATTGCCTTAGTCGCCAAAAACGGAACAGGAAAAACGACTTTTCTAAAAATTATCTTTGGAGAGGAGCTTCCCAATAGCGAAGCGAAATTCTTTATTCATTCGGATATAAAAGTAGGCTATCTGCCGCAAGAAATAATACTTGACGAGTCTAAAACAATAAAAGAAGTTCTCTATAGTACCAAAAGTGAGTCATTTCAAGCTATAGAATCCTATCAATTAGCGACTAATTTTCCTGAAAAGTATTCACTCGACAAAGCTTTAATTCGCATGGATGAATTGAACGCTTGGGATTTGGAATCAAGAATGGCTCAGATATTGGGAAAATTAGGCATAGATGATATCGAACAAATAGTTGGGACACTTTCTGGAGGGCAAAAAAAGAGAGTCGGATTATCGGCTATCTTGATAGAAGAGCCTGATTTGATATTGATGGACGAGCCAACGAATCACTTAGATCCAGAAATGATAGAATGGCTAGAAAACTATCTAAAAAATAGGGATTTAACATTGATGATTATCACACACGACCGATATTTCTTAGATACAGTTTGTAACCAAATTGTGGAATTAGAGAATGGGAAATTTCAGAAATATCCGGGAAATTATGCCTATTATTTAGAGAAAAAGCAAATGCAAATGGAAATTCTCTTTTCACAAAACGAAAAGATGAAAAATCTATTCCGCAGAGAGAAAGAGTGGATGAGCAAGCAACCCAAAGCTAGAACCACAAAAGCAAAAGCTAGAATAACGAGTTTTGATGAGATAGAATCCACGACTAAATTTAAAGTCAAAGAAGAAAAACTAAAACTGGAAACTGTAGAAAATAGATTGGGAAGTAAGATTTTGGAATTTCACAAAGTATATAAGTCCTTTGACGATAAAAAAATCGTCGATAATTTTGAATACAAATTCAAGCGAAATGAAAAAATAGGTATCGTTGGAAAAAATGGTGTGGGGAAAACAACATTTCTCAATCTAATATTGGGCAATGAAAAACCCGATAAAGGAGAAATTATCTTAGGAGAAACTGTTAAAATTGGCTATTACCGTCAAGAAAATAATGAATTTGATGGAGAAAAAAGAATGATAGAAATTATCAAAGATGTAGCGGATTATATCCCTCTCAAAGGAGGAAAAAACTATACCGCTTCCCAAATGCTAGAACGATTTCTATTCCCATCGCATCAGCATTATGTGATGGTCAAAAAACTGAGTGGTGGAGAAAAAAGAAGACTATCTCTTATTCGTACCTTGATGCTCAATCCTAATTTTCTCATTCTAGATGAGCCTACAAATGATTTGGATATTATCACACTCAATGTATTGCAAGAGTTTATTGAAGAATTTGAAGGATGTGTCATCGTGATTTCTCACGATAGATATTTTATGGATAATTGTGTAGAGCATTTGTTTGCATTCGAAGGAAATGGCATTATTCGTGATTTTTATGGCACTTATACAGAATACAGATTTGAACTAGAAAATAGAAAAGCACAAGGCTATGCCAATAAATCAACAGAGGTAAAAAGCGAAGTTAGTGTTTCAAAAAATACTTCATCAAAACTGACCTATAATGAACAGAGAGAACTAACAAAAATCGAAAAAGAGTTGCCAGAATTAGAAGCAGAGCAATTAAAATTATCAAATCAATTGGCGGAAAATCCACCTTTTGAAGAACTGCAAAAAATAACTACTAGACTGACCACAATCGCTGAAACTATCGAATCTCACAATATGCGATGGTTAGAATTGGCGGATAAGCAAGGGTAATTTCTATTGAGTTTATTTTTAAGCAAAAATAATTTTTATCAAATTAAATAACTCTTGATAGAATATTTTCCAATTCATTTTACCGAGTTCTACACCGGGATTTAATCTAACATGAATAGATTGAATAATTAAGCCTTTTTTTTCAGCTAATTTTATCCATTCTAGATCAAATAAATATCGATTGATTTTGGTATTTAATAGAATATTTTTTCCTTTTTCATTAAATCCCTTAAGCCCTCCTTGCGTATCATAATTTCTGAGCCCAATGATATTTCTAATAAACCATTTTAACCCTAAAGAAGTTATTTTTCTATCGAATTTAGTATTTTCTACATAATCCACATCACGTCTAGAGAGAGCTATATCCGTACCTACTCTTATGCTGTCTATGATTTGAACCATACTCTCTGTATCATAGGGAATATCTACATCCGTATAAAGATAAATATCGCTCTGTAGGCAATGGCTTAAGCCTTTTCTGATAGAAAAACCCTTTCCTTGATTCTCCGTATTTTCTATATATTCTATAGAAATATCAGTTGAAATGGGAAATATTTTTTGAGTTGAACCATCGTTTACTAAAACCAAATTGATTTCAAAATCTTCAAACAACAAATCTCTTATCGTAGATATTCTCTGTATTAAATTCTCATCCCAGCCCTTTGAAGGATTGTAAATTGGAATAATAAAAGAAATATGCTTTTTTATATGAATTAAAATTTGACTAAATATATATCAAAATCATTTTCAGAGAAGAGATATTCTCCGTTCATATTCTTAATCATTTGATTCCATTTCCCAAAAAAATGCTTGTCTGCCCAAAAAGAATTGATATTTTCTACAGGTTTATTATAGGAATATACGAGATAACTATCCTTTTCTAGCTGCTTATGAAGATAGAATTCATTCAATTTTTTCAGTTGTGAAATGGTTTGAATCGTGGATGTTCGGCTTGCTTTTAGATTCATAGTTGGGATTCCAGTTTCGAGCGTAGTTTTAAAAGCCATATTAGATACTGCGATATAATCATCTAAAGTCAAATCCAAAAAACTCGTCCCTACATAATAAAATGGGAAATAATAAATTCCTTTTAGATTCAATTTTTCTACCGAATTGAGTTTTGATTTATACTCAGAAGAAATAGTAAATGGATATTCATTATTGTCGGATTTAGCCAAATGTTTCGACCAATCAAAGACGTCTATACAACCTATAATGAGAATTATCGATATACAAATTGTACCCCATTTTCCCTTGAAATTTATATCATATAAATAGACAGCCCAGACAAATACTCCAAAGAAAAACAACCAATTAAATCGAGATAATACTCTAAAATGTGTAATCGATTCACTAAAATTGGATAACCAATAAAATGCAGACAACCAATTATTTGTCAAAAAAGCACCATTGGAAATATTTATAGTATGTCCCAATGAAATAGCCAACATTAATATACTCGTTAGCAATAGATTAGATACATAAACATCATTTGAAAAATTCATTTTCTTATGAATGATTGAATATATAATCAAAACAATCATACCATACAATATGAATCCCCCCAAATAACCCATTGATTCATAACTAAATGTGTAATTAGAATTAATAAAAAAAGGAAAAGACTCAGCAGGAGTGCCTTTCACTGAATATAAAGCATCCAATTTAAAATTGTACCCATCCCAATTGTATCCATTTCCTTGACTTGGTCTTTGACTATAAAATGGATCCGTTATCTTAAGTATCCACAAGCTCAGAATCGGACTCAGTAATGGTGCGATGAGCAAGCTGAATTTTTGAACTAAATTTAGTTTTTTGAAATTTCGAATGAATAAAAATAGAATAGAAAAACCGAAATGACAAGACAGTAAAGCCTGAAAATAAAAATGAAAAAATGAAGCCAAACTTATCCATAAAATTATAACAATCAAATATCTAAATATTCGTTTATTATCTCCTAATTCTACTGCTTGATACAATAGATATAAGAAATAAAAATAGCCCATAATCAATGAACTCAAACTCAATGCAAAATGATTATTGATTCGAAATAACATAGGATTTGTCATCGATATAATAATAGCCCCAAGTCCAATTAACCATTGATTGCTAAGTATTTTACCAAACAATTTATATGAAAAAATAAAGCAAATGATAATATTTAAAATCAAGAAATAATTCATTAGACCTAGTGAAATCGGATATAAATCAATGATATATTTGCTAATAGACTTAATGACAACGCTAAAAACTGGCATTATATCCAAATAATGAATGGATTCTCCATATGGAAAATTTACCTTGGTCAGTAATTCTATACTTTCATTGCTATTTTTTAAGTAAGCTAAATATCCAAAATAGTTTTTTTGACCATCGTAGGAATTGCCTAAAACAAAGGTATTAGGAGATAAAATAATATCTTTAAATGATACAAACACAATTCCAATCATTCCAACTAAGAACGATATAAAATACTTATGTTTTGACCAAACTGATTTGAAATTCATTCCTATCTTTTATATTTTGTCATGACGGCTATAATCCTGCCCACCTTTAGTGGCGATTCAATAAATACAGGTATTCGGCGAGCATCGTCTGTCACATAGATTCTCATTTGGTCTGTTTCAGAAAATATTCGACCAGTTAGCAATAAAGGCTGTAATACTATACAGTTATATTCTCCATAATCTGTAGAAATTTCTTTTTTCCCAAGATATTTTACGCCTACTTCAAATAATTCATTGTCTAGGAATATAGGAAATTGAAACATTCCCCCACTATCTAATTTACTGTAATTCAAATTTCTACAATATATAATAGCTGATAAAATATCCTGCGTATTCGGAGTGATTTTCATAGTATCAATTCGATGAGGATTTTTAGAATCTTGCATTTCTGCGATTACTTTCAGGCTATCATGTTTAAAGTCAAAATCATTATTTATCTTAAAACCGCCTTCATTGACTCGTCTAAAAAAATATTTTGGCAACAAGGTATTGGGCTCAAATACTGTAGCGTATTCATCTCTAACTTTATAAAATAAATCAAAAGCTGGTGCTGAATTTCCTTTGGCGATACAGACAGTATGCCGTTTCCCATCGACGGCTCGCTCACTAAACTCAAAACTCACATTGCCGGCGGTAACCCAAGCTTCACTAAATTTATAGACGATTTTATATTGAATGTATTCGCCTGGCACAAAATTATTGGTAGGTAACAAATCTTTACTCCTACTGGTTTGACCATAAGATTTTCCCCAACTAAGACAAAGAAAAAAAATAAGAACCCTTGTCAATCTTGTTTCTGACATAATTCTATCAATGTGCCTCCCGTTGATTTTGGATGAAAGAAAAAGACCAATTTATTGGCTGCACCTACCTTGGGAGTTTCTTGTAGAGGCTCAAATCCCTCCCCTTTCATTCTTTCTATTTCTGCATAAATGTCTTTTACTAAATATGCCATATGATGAATACCGTCCCCTTTTTTCTCTATAAATTTAGATATAGGAGAATCATCTCCTATCCCTTCTAGCAGTTCAATTTTGCTCTCCTCCCCTGTTTTAAAAAAAGCTACTTTTACTTTCTGGGAGACAAGTACTTCTTCATAATATGCTTTTTTTTGAAGTATTTTTTCGTACATCATTTTGGCGTCTTCTATATTCCTAACAGCTATGCCTATATGGTCTAATATCATAATTTAATCCTATTTTTCTTATCTAAATCCAAAAGTAAATATTGTGGGTACAATTTTATTTATTTTTTTGAAAATCTATCTTACTCAGCTCCCGGACAGAATGGCTTGACGAATGTCCAAGATAGACTAATCATCAATGTCGCGAAATCATCGTTCCCATTCATAGAACCTCTTTGTTTTCCTGGCTCGCCTATAGCTTTGCCTAGTTCTTTGCTTCTATCATAGAGAAGATATGCCATTCCTTTATCTTGCTGATTTAGACTTATGACAGGCACGTATTGCCCACTCACATCGTCTAAATAATCTGTAAAAGTTCTATGAATATTGAAATCAATTCCTATGCTTAGATTTCTTTTCATATGGACTTTAAGTCCAGCTCCATAATTAAAGGATAAAGCATATAAATTGTATCTGCCGATATCTGTATAACTTCTATCCGTCTGCCCCTCCGTTCCTAAAGGCTGTAAATCATAGGTTTTACCATTATAATCCGTTTGAGGATTGAAGAAGAATGCTCCAAGCCCTACACTTATATAAGGCGTGAAGGTTGAGCCTTGATTATTATAAAATACATTTTTGACGAAATGGAGAAAATTAAACTCCAACTGTGCATTTAGGTCTGTTATCGCTGATTTGAAAGATAAATTTCTCTGTTGCTGAAAAAGCGAAGAAGAATTTACATCACTTGCGGATACATACATTCTCGATAGTGCCGTCTTGATAGCAAATCGATGTCCATAATTTCCCCTCCAAAACACAGATGCACTCGGACCTATGCCGCTGAGTCCAAATTGAGTATTCAAATCTCCATAATAATTCACTACACCAAGATTCACACCTACTTCATGCTCTAATTTTGGCTCTTGAGAATAGGCACTTTGACTATGAATAATGAATAATAAGAGGATATACCTATACATTGTCTATATAACGTTTAGTATCTCTTATAAGTGTGTTAAAATTGGAAAAGTCCCAGTTTAAATCTAAAAACCTCATCGAGATACTCTCGAATTCCTTCATTTTTGATTCCATCAAATACCTCAGCCAAAAATGCGTACTGAATAAAAGAATTAGCAGTCTCAGACGTCAACCCTCTTGACATCAGATAATAAAGGGCATTTTCATCTATCTGTCCATTGGTAGCACCATGACTGCATTTGACATCATCCGCATATATTTCTAATTGCGGTCGAGAATTCATCGTAGCCGAATCAGATAGTAGCAGATTATTGTTTTTCTGGTAGGCATTCGTTTTATTTGCATGGGGATGTACATAGATTTTTCCTGTAAAAATTCCATTAGAATTATCTTTTAAAATACCTTTTAGCAACTGATTGCTCTCACAATTCTCCGCTTTATGTTCTACTAAGAAATTATTATCTATCGTATCATGATCTTTACCATAATAGACGCCACGAAGATTGCATTTGATATTTTCGTCCTGAAGTACACAACGGAGATTATTTCGGATTAATTTTCCAGATAAGGAAATGTTGGTATAATTATATGTCGATGATTTTTGTTGTAAAATCTCCTTAGTACCGACATAGTGAAGTCCATGTGAAGTTTCATTTTGGATCGCAGTCATATCAAGGAGTGCATTCTCTTCAAGAATTATTTCTGTAACGGCATTAATATAATAATCTCCTTCAGTAAGCCCCTGATGGTCTTTGATAATTTCTGTACTGGCGTTTTTCTCTATAATAATCAAATTTCTAGGATTGATAATACAATCCGAATTGTCTTTAGAAATAAAAAACCAAATAATCGGATATTTTGTATGAATACCCTCTCGAATATGAATAAAAATTCCATCGCCAAACATAGATGTATTAAGTGCCGAAAAATGGTCTTTGGAATTCTGAGCCAAGGTATTGAAATGCTTCTCAAAATCAGGATTCTTTGTCGTAATCGCTTCACTTACAGACATAATCGTCGTTTCATCTGGATCTTCAAGTATCTCCGAGAGATGTTTCTGAAAACTACCATTGACAACAACTAATTTATTAGCTTTGATATGATTGTAATATCTAAAATCACTTTTTTTGATATCTAAATGCATCAAAGGAAAAAACAATGGGTTGAGTGAGGCTCTTGTAAAGGAAGACACATTGGTATATTTCCATGATTCGTGCCGCCTAGTCGGAAAACCTAGTTTATAAAAATCATCGAAGGCATCCAATTTAGCATTATGGATATACGTGTTCTGTAGATGAGCTAGATTTTTTTCTTGTTCCTTAAATATATCTTTATAACTATATGTAGCGGTATTCATTGGGACAAATATATACAAAAAAAACTCTGCCATTTGAGTTAGCAGAGTTTTTCACAAAAATTAAAATTAATATTAATATTATGCTTTTGGTAGAACACTAATAAATGTTCTGTCATTTGCTTTTCTTTTGAATTCTACAACACCTTCTACCATAGCGAAAATAGTATGGTCTTTACCAATACCAACTCCATTACCTGGGTGAAATTGTGTACCTCTTTGTCTAACAATAATATTACCTGGAATAGCCGCTTGCCCACCAAATAATTTTACACCTAATCTCTTACTATGTGATTCTCTTCCGTTTTTCGAACTACCGACACCTTTCTTGTGAGCCATCTTTCTTTACTTTTAAGTTTATAAATAAATTAAATACTATCGATTTGAATTTGAGTGAAAGTCTGTCTGTGACCGTTTTTCACTTTATAGCCTTTTCTTCTTTTCTTTTTGAATACGATTACTTTATCAGCTTTCTGATGTTTTAGAATAGTAGCCGAAACTGTAGAACCAGTCGTAGGAGTACCTACTGTCACACTTCCGCCATTATCAGTCATCAATACTCTATCAAAAGAAACTTTATCTCCTGCATTTCCTTCCAATAAATCTACATATAAAAATCTTCCAGCCTCAGCTTTATATTGCTTTCCCGCTATTTCTACTATTGCGTACATATTACTTCTTCGATTTTTTTGAGTGTGCAAAGATAGTAGATTTATTTTAATGTCAAATATTTTTTTAGGAATAATTTCTAGCCTTTTTAAACCTAGTGCTTGTGATTTGGACTAAATATTAGTCAAATATATTTGAATTATTCTCAAATTGAGCGAAGAATTTATCTTTTAAGTGTTTCAATATTATAAATCATTCTCTTTAACATTGTCGGAACTATCAATTTATGAAATGGACTAACAGGCAAAAAATAAAGCCTTCCCAGCCAATGATTATATTTGACCGCAGTAGAAATAACTAAATTGTTCATTTCATTTTGATTTCGTTGTATAAATAAGGAAACTCGAAAATCTAAGTGCTTATCATCCTCACCTAAAACGATTTCATCTACTGATTTGTAAAATATTTTAAAAAGTCCAACGCTCTCTCCTAGCTCACCGCTAAAGTTATCGAGAATTTGATTTCTATTATCAATACTCCCAGAAGTTTTAAGCCCAAACAAACCTACTATTCTATTTCTAATCTCAAATAATTTATCAACCCATTCTGGAGAACTAGTAAAAAACAATTTTCCGATTTCGGTAGAAGTTATTTTCCCATTTTTATCATTAAAATCTCCATGATAACTATCAATGTAATCATACATAGTTTCTTCTGACTTTAAAATTGACTTCTCGGGAAGAATAGTTTTAGTGATTGACATCTTTATGTTTGGAGACAAAATAAATCACTAATATACGGTTATGACAATTTCTATGAATATTTTTTATTCTTTCATGACTCGCATAGTTTCTACACCTATCTCGGTTTCAACTGTGATAAGGTATATCCCTTTTTCTAACTGAATATCTGAACTATTTATTTCAATTTCTTTTTTATTTAATTTTGGTTCATAAAAATATATATCTTGACCAGTTAAGGAATGTATTCGGATGGACAAAATTTTATTCTTAGCAGAAATTGTAAACTGATTGACGATAGGATTTGGATATATATTTACTGATAAATCAAACTCAATGGGTTTTATCGACGAAAAGTCGTCTGTTCCTCCAGTCATAGAATTATTTTTAGTAGAACTGACGGTATCTCCATTTTCAAGCGCAAGAAATGCTGTTTGTGTAGTCTAAACTCTATTCTTGAGACTAGCATACCTCGATTCTAGATTGCTATTCTGTGAGCAAAATAGGTTTGTCCAATTTTGGAATATAAAATCTCCTATATTCTCTGATTTTATAGCTTGTTTATATGTATATACGTTGTTTTTTACTTTATAAATTAAAGATATAGAATCAGAGAAATTGATATTACCATAAAACTGTCCACATTCGTGGTATGCTTGTTTGAGAGACATTGTGTTGTTATTTTCATTCCAATTACTGTATGTAATACCATTTGGAAGCATAGGTATATGAATTTGATACGCCGATATATCTTCTGTCAAATTTGGCAATAGTGCTGTATTAACTCTCAAATCATAAAATCCTTCAGAAGAATCTTTTAATTGAGAATAAAAAGATATAATATCCAAATCATTGGTTTGAAATTCAAGATAAGCTGTTTGTGATTTTTTTAAATCTTGAGCCAAAATTGATATGGTCTTCGTCTGATTGGTTTCAGATTCTACTTTTGATAATAATGGATATAGAGCGTTTAAATTTGTCTTATCTATGGATTTGTTTAAAATTATTTTCACCGTTTGTTTAGCATCCAATAAGTTCAAAAAATCTACGGGTAATTCTAGATATTCTTTATTTGAACCGCTTAATAGAAATGGCAATGCAAATGATAATTTAACCTTTCGACTATAAGTCGTGGAAATAGGAAAAATGTTCAATGAATAAGTCCCATTATATTGATTTTTTCGCAAAATAGATGGGTCACTTTTTCTATTGACTATAGAAT
>ENA-UOYA01003565-UOYA01003565.1-activated-sludge-metagenome-genome-assembly--contig:-NODE-3565-length-13774-cov-5.273198_pt1 | contig 13774 bp, 14 predicted proteins | sample MGYA00238163_ERZ764804 | MGnify/ENA primary metagenome ERZ764804 (study PRJEB28919, sample SAMN05720223) | activated sludge metagenome | isolation source: Anaerobic digester | place: Hong Kong...
CCTAATATATCCCAAAGGAGTACTATGATCGCCACCGAGAAGTACCATTTTCTTTCCCTCGTTGATAATTTTTAGTGATTCTTTATATACCCAGTCCACCATTTCTTCGCAGGCTTGATTGACCTGTTCGGTATTATTTTTTAGGGTGAAGCTATCAGAGATGGTTCTCCCTTTTTCTTGCAATTTAATCGCTTCGACGGCATATTGGCGGTATTTTTTACATTTCTCTAATATGACAGGAGATGATTTTAGATAATAAATTCCTTTTTCCCAGAAATTATTAAATTCTAAATCAAATAAATCCACTTGCAATGATTCTTCACGAATCAAATCGGGAGCTTGACTAGTCCCTTCGCCATAAGATACCGTCACATCCCAAGGAATAGGAAATACAATGACCTCGCTATGTACGAAATCAGAAGGAAGTCCGTATAAATTTCCGTTGTCTAGCCCTATGTCGTTTGGATTGAATTGCATGTTTTTTTTGTTAATAGTTAAAAGTACAAAGTTGAAAGTTATGAGTTCAAGATACAAGTCGCAAGTTACAAGTTTTGAGGTTCATGTTTATGAAATTTTATTTTTAAAAGAAGTCAACATTTTTTGAATTTCTATAATTTGAGAATTTAATTTTTCAAATTCTTCAGTAGAAATAAAGTTAAGATTAAGAGAAATCAAGAGTTGTGTCTCAGCTTCAAATGCTGAACCAATTGCTATATTAATGTATCTTTCAAATTCCTTCGAACTTCTATAACTAGAACCTTCTGCAATATTAGATGGAATAGAAATGCTAGATCTTTTTAGCTGACTTGAAATTCCATAAATTTCTTCTTTTGGAAAACTAGATACTGTTTTATAAACATCCGATACAAATTCAATTGATTTTTGCCAAACTATTAAATTTTTAAAATTACTCATATCTTGTAACCAATATCTTATAACTCAATTCTTGCATCTTGTATCTTGCAACTTGAAACTATTATTTTCCTTTAAATTCCGCTTTACGCTTATCCACAAATGCACCTACTCCTTCTTTGAAATCTTCAGTTTCAAAAAGCTCATCGAAGTTATTGATTTCTGTTTGAAAGCCGATAATGCCATCTTTGTAATACGAATTGACGGATTCTACAATTTTGCCAACTGCCAAAGGAGCTTTCGAGTTTATTTTAGTCAATATCTCTACACATTTATTGATTAACTCCGACTTCTCGACAACATAATTGACCAATCCTAAGCGCAAGGCTTCATCTGCCTTGATATTATCAGCAGTCATAAGCAATTCCATCGCTTTTCCTTTTCCTATAAGATGAATTAACCTCTGTGTACCTCCATAGCCCGGAATCAACCCTAGATTGACTTCTGGCTGACCGAAAAGCGCATTTTCACTTGCTACACGCATGTGACAACACATAGCCAATTCACAGCCACCACCAAGCGAAAATCCGTTGACTGCTGCAATAACCGGTTTAGGACAATTTTCCATACGATTCATTACATTTTGTCCATCTCTTGAAAGTTTTTTAGCTTGATTTTCATTAAAACTTGAGAATTCTTTTATATCTGCTCCTGCAGCAAATGCTTTTTCCCCTTTGCCTGTGAGAATAACTGATTTAATTTGCTCATTTGTATAAATATCATCAAGAATAGAGTCCATCGTATCAAAAAAAGCTTTATTCAAAGCATTGTATGCCTCTTCTCTATTGATAGTTAAGAGCAAAATTCCATCTGTGCGAAGTTCTTGTAAAATAGCTGAGTTCATTTTTTTATATTAATTCTTTAAAAATAAATTTTTCTTCATATTCAACTTCAAATTTATTGAGAAAACTTCAATGCCCTTCTAAAAAAGTTAGTTTGGAAAAGCATAGATTGTAAAGTCTATGCTTTTTTATATTTCTAGGAAATATCTACCTTATTCTGTCGAAAACTTAGACATATCCATATAGAAAATCTCCCAAGTGTGTCCATTAAAATCCTCTATCGTTCTCTGCTGCATAAATCCATAGTCTTTTAGTTCTGTAGGCTCTATCCCTCCAGCATTTATAGCTTGATTTGCTATTCGATTCATTTCATCAATACTTTCGACAGACAATGAAAATAATGCCGCTAAATTAGATTTAGTATCTGCAATCGGTTTTGTAGCAAACGTTTTGAATTTTTCTGAAGTCATAATCATCAAAAAGATATTATCACTCCATACCATGCACTTAGCCGTTTCATCTGAAAATTGTGGATTATTGACAAATCCCATTTTTGTGTAAAAAATCATCGATTTTTCAAGGTCATTTACTACTAAGTTGATAAAAATTTGTTTCGACATAATTGATATTAATTTACAATTGAATTACTTTCTTAAAATCTTTTCCATAGCTCTTCCTCTTGCTAATTCATCGACTAACTTATCGAGATAACGAACTTTCTGAACAAGATTGTCTTCTATTTCTTCTACTCGATAGCCACAAATCATTCCCATAATTTTAGAAATATTTGGATTTATCTGAGGTGCATGTCCAAAAAAAGTTTCAAAATCAATTTTATTATCGATTTGTCTTTGTAAAGTTACTCGATTATAGCCCGTTAGCCAATAAATCACTTCATCCAGTTCTTCCTTTGTACGGCCTTTTTTCTCGATTTTATTGATATAAAGCGGATATACACTCGCAAAAATCATTTTATATATCCTAGAATTATCCATTGGCTTGTTCATAAAAATAATAGAATTTCAGAAAGATACCAATGAGTCTTTAGTTTATGTCAATAGATTTTTCCAAGAAATTTTCTCTGAAATAATTCGGCTTAAGTCAGCAATAGCGACTCTTTCTTGTGCCATAGAGTCTCTTTCTCGAATAGTGACCGTATTATCTGCTAAAGAATCGTAATCAACTGTAATACAATAAGGTGTCCCAACAGCATCTTGTCTTCGATATCTTCTACCTACAGCATCTTTCTCGTCATAGACGACATTGGTTTCAAGTTTTAGTTGATTGAAAATATCTCTAGCCATATCAGGCAATCCATCTTTTTTGACCAAAGGTAAAATTGCTACTTTATTTGGTGCCAGTACAGGTGGTATTTTCAAGACAATTCTCGTGTCATTTTCTAATTTTTCTTCACAATATGAGGCAGAAAGAACCGCCAAAAATAATCTATCTAAACCAATAGATGTCTCAACTACATAAGGCACATAATTTTCATTCAGTTCAGGGTCAAAATACTGCAATTTCTTGCCTGAGAGCTCCTGATGTTGTTTCAAATCAAAGTCTGTACGAGAATGAATTCCTTCTAATTCCTTAAATCCAAATGGGAATTCAAATTCAATATCTACTGCGGCATTAGCATAATGAGCGGTTTTGAGATGATCGTGGAATTTGTACTTATTCTCTCCCAATCCCAATTTTTTATGCCAATTAATTCTCGTACTCTTCCAATATTCATAAGCTTCCATCTCTGTGCCAGGTCGGACAAAAAATTGCATTTCCATCTGCTCAAATTCACGCATGCGAAATATAAACTGACGAGCTACAATCTCATTTCTAAATGCTTTCCCAATCTGTGCTATCCCAAATGGAATACGCTGACGAGAGGTATTAAGAACATTTAGAAAATTGACAAAAATACCCTGCGCTGTTTCTGGCCGAAGATAAATAGTATCTGCACCCTCAGCGACAGAGCCCATTTGAGTCGAAAACATCAGATTAAATTGTCTGACTTCCGTCCAATTTCTGCTTCCGCTGACAGGACAGACGATTTCACAATCCTCAATAATCTGTTTTACTTCGGCTAAATCATTATCTTCCAAAGCCTTTTTAAATCGAGCTTCAACGGCATTTCGCTTTTCTTTATTTTCTAAAATACGAGGATTGGTCTCTCTAAATAGTTTCTCATCAAAACTCTCTCCAAATCGCTTTCTCGATTTCTCCACTTCTTTCTCGATTTTTTCATCGATTTTAGCCATATAATCTTCGATAAGAACATCTGCACGATAGCGTTTTTTACTATCTTTATTATCGATGAGTGGGTCATTGAACGCATCCACGTGTCCACTAGCTTTCCAAGTCTTTGGATGCATAAAAATAGCTGCATCAATTCCAACGATATTTTCGTGCATCTGCACCATCGATTTCCACCAGTATTCCTTTAGATTATTTTTGAGCAAAACGCCATTCTGACCATAGTCATATACCGCACTCAATCCATCATAGATATCACTCGATGGGAAAATAAAACCATATTCTTTGCTGTGAGAAATAATATTCTTAAATAAATCTTCGCTCATATATTCGTTGAAAGTTTGCAAATATAAACTTTTTATTACTTTTGTAATGTTTGCATAAATCAATTTAGCATGAAATTATTGGAAAAACAATTTATTACAGATAATAAAGGAAAGAAAATTTCAGTCATAATTCCAATGAAAGATTATAATTTTATCATAGAGGAACTAGAAGAACTGGAGGATATTAGACTTTATGATAAAGCCAAAAATAAAAAACAATCTTTTATAGAGGCAAATGAAGTCTTCTCTGAAATTGAAAAGAAAAGAGGTAAATAATGTATCTAGTTAAGATTGAGAAGTCTGTCATCAAAAAATTAGAGAAAATAGATGACCCTCAATATTCAAAAATCAAGAAAGCCATTTTAAATCTATCAATCAATCCAAGACCGCAAGGGTCACTTAAGTTAAAAGGAAGAGATGGATATAGGATTCGCGCAGGAGATTATCGAATCATTTATGATATTTATGACAAAATACTATGTGTAGAAGTAATTGAATTAGGCCATAGAAAAGATATTTATAACTAAATGAGAAAAAACCTTAATTTAGTTCTCAAAAAATAGTTTATAAAATGTCTAATTCACAGCAAGAAACCAATTATTCCAGTGCATTAATATCAATTATCTCTGTATTTTTCTTTTGGGGATTTGTAGCCGCGAGCAATGGTGTGCTAATTCCAGTACTAAAAAATCATTTTCAACTCAGTCAATTTCAATCTCAATTGGTCGATACCGCATTTTATATCGCTTATTTTGTAGGGTCTATGATTTACTTTTTTTGGTCAAACTCCATGGGAGACCCATTCAATAAGTATGGTATGAAAAAAGGCTTAGTTGGAGGAATGATTGTTTCTGCCATTGGAGCTATGCTGTTTGTACCCGCTGTTATCCAAAATCAATACATATTTTTTCTTATAGGATTATTTGTCATAGCCTTCGGTTTTTCTATCTTACAAATTGTCGCAAATCCTTATGTAATTAACCTAGGGGACCCAGCCAAAGGTTCTTTTCGTCTCAATTTAGCAGGGAGTATTAATTCGCTTGGGACTTCTATAGGTCCTGTCATTTTTGGATTTGCCCTTTTTGGGTCAGCTAAATCTAACGCTGTCAATACAAATATTGGTTTAGAAGCATTGAAATTACCTTTTATCATTTTGTCTTTGGTTTTGCTTTTAGTAGCTGTTTTTCTTTGGTTTTCCAAATTGCCAGAACCGAAACTAGATGAGAGCAAAGAAAGTGGATTAGGCGCATTAAAATTTCCTCAACTCGTGTGGGGAATGGCCGCTATATTTGTATATGTAGGCGTAGAAGTAGCTGTAGGTTCTAACTTAGGTGAACTTCTAGAAGACCCTAATATCAAAGGTATAGACCATACCCAAGTCGCTAAATACGTGTCACTCTATTGGGGCAGTCTTATGATAGGTCGATGGACAGGAGCTATCAATGCCTTTAATCTAGCGGATAACACGAAAAAAATACTTCAGTTTATTCTTCCATTTATTGCATTTGGCGTGGTTTTATTTTTTAATAACCTCCGAGAAGGCGATGTAAGCGATTTGTATATTTATGGAGGCTGGATAGTCGTATTTATCATTGCTAATTTTTTCGCAAATGAAAAACCAGCCAAAACTTTGATAATATTCGGTATTATGGCTGCAATAATGATGTTGATTGGAATATTTACTTCTGGAAATATAGCCTTATATTCATTTATCAGTGGTGGACTTTTCTGCTCTGTAATGTGGCCTTGTATCTTTAATCTCGCCATAGCAGGATTGGGAAAATATACAAATCAAGGTTCATCTCTACTCGTATCTATGATACTAGGGGGTGCGATGATTCCTCCTATTCAAGGCTATCTAAGTGATATTCCTTCTATTGGAATTCACGCCTCCTATTGGGTTGCAGTATTCTGTTTCTTATTTTTGGCATGGTACGGATTTCATGTGAGAAATCTATTGAAACGACAAGGAATAAATTATGATGATAAATAATTCATCCTCTTTTTCTTACAAGTTCATTTCAAGAATAAAGTTTTGATTTTTAGAGATTTGTTCAAGTATTTTTTTGCTCTATTCTCTACACAAGTATTTTTTTGTGAGTTACTGCGGGTTGGATTTATTTTGACCTCAAAATCTAAATTCCAGATACTTCTCACCCTAAAATCTATGTGGTATGGACTTCAGTTTGATTTAGGTGTGAGTTTAGTAGTCATATTTGTTTTAATATTGATAGCCTTTATTGCTGAAATTATTATTTCGATACTCAGAAAAATAAATCTTATAAAGCAGCCAATTTCTTTAAGTTGTTTCTACTACTTTTTATTTCTAGTTTTTATCCTCTGTCAAGCCACTGCTTCAATTGGAGACATTATCTTGTATAAATATTGGGAAAGTATATTTAGTATTCGAGCATTTCCTTATTTAAAAAATATAGGAGAAATGCTAAACAATGTTTCTGTAATCAATTTAGGGTTTGTATTAGTCGTATTAGTTGCGGTGTCTATCATTTATCATTTTATCTTTCAAAAATTTTTAGCTGATAAAATAGAAAAATATCATTCAAATTTTAAATGGTATTTACATTTCTTATTAATTATTGTACTTATACCAATTTCGTTTCTTACTTTGCGAGGTGGATTGAGAGAGATTCCTAGAAATCAAAGCGATGCTTTTTTCTGCCAAAATCGAACATATAATTTAGCGACCATCAATAGTACTTGGAATTTCTTCAATGTATTCGTAGAGCACAATAAATATCTAGCAATCAATCCATATCAAAAAATGGATGATAAATCCGCAGCATCATTAATGCGAGAACTCTTTAGAAAAGGTACACCAAATCAGATTCAAATTTTCAATTCAGCCAACAAACCTAATATCGTTTTAATCACTTTAGAAGGCGTAAGTGCAGAATTATTGAAAATTCACAATACTTCGAAATCCAATATGCCTTTTTTAGAATCCTTAATCGATTCTTCATATTATTTTACCAAAGCATATTCTACGGGATTTCGTACGGAGCAAGGAATTGCTGCACTTTTATCTGGGGTTATGGCTACACCATATAATAATATCACAGACAACGTCAATGCACTTGCCCAAATACCGAGCATCGTTAAAACTATGAAACACTTGAAATATGGAACTCAATTTTTATTCGGAGGGAATGTAGAATTTGCCAATATGAGAGCTTATCTGACAGAAATGAAATTTGATACAATTCTCGATATCCAAGATTTTGAAGAAAAGTATAGAACTCAGCAATTGGGTGTTCCCGATGAATTTTTATTTAAACAATTAACTCAAGATTTTACGGAAATGAAACCGCCTTTTTTTATCCAAGTGATGACGCAAAGCACACATGAGCCATATGATATCCCTAATTCAAACCCTCTAGAAAATGAAAAAACGCTTTATAGAAAATCTGCACAATATTTAGACCTACAATTAAGACAATTTTTTGAAGCAATAAAACATAACAAAAACTACAACCAAACAATTTTCATTTTATGTTCGGATCATTCTCATAGACTTCCAGAAGACAATGATATAGCCGATACCAAGCGGTATCACATACCTTTATTGATATATTCTCCATTACTAAAAAATGAATATCGAGGATATAAAGATTCTATCCTTTTTAATCAACAAAATTTTCCTGCTACATTGAGCTATCTAATGAATTGGAAAGAAAAAAATTATCTTTCTTATTCCTTAAACCATTTTTCAAATGCACAGAAATTTACGTTTAGTTCATTTGTCAACGGGTATGTTTTTCAGCGAGATACACAAGTCATTTCTTATGATTATATCTGGAGACCTTATGATACGACAAATAAGGATTTAGTGAGAGCTCACGGCTATCCTCAGGCGATTCTACAGACCTTAGTGGATGAGATTAGAGGCAAAAAAGAAGTGAAATAAACTACTTTGATTGATAAAGATTTATCAAATCAGGATATACCGTCTCTGGTTTGAATTTTTGAACTCTCATTAGCCCTTTTTGAATATAATTTTCTCTTTCCGATTCGCTAAGATGATAGGTCGATACCAGTTTATCGGCTAAATCTTTCATATTTTCATTTTGAAAATAAATTGCAGCATCTTCTGCTACTTCTTTGTGAATCTCAGAATCTGAAATGATTATCGGAATTTTATATGCGAATGATTCAATGATAGGTATTCCAAATCCCTCATATTTACTGGGATAGATAGAAAATTTTGCATGGGACAAATATGAAAATTTATCTTCATCTGAAATATTATTTATAAAAATAATTCTATCAGAACATGAGCTATTTTCTGCCTTATTTTTTACTTCATTCCAATAACTCCCTGAGCCGATTAATATCAAATCAATATCCATTTTTTCCACTACCATTTGAAACGAATCGATTAAAAGCGATTGATTTTTTCGAGGTAAAAAAGAAGAGATACAGACCATATAATTTCTTGGGTAAGGTCGCTTTGTATCAAGTTTTACATTAAAATTAATGCCTACTGATATCACCTTAATTTTCGATTCATTTATTTGATAAAAATCAATCAAATCTCGCTTTGTTGCTTCACTGACAGCGATGATTCTATCGGCAGTTTTACAAGCATACTTTGCCTTCCAAGCGTATATTTTTCTATCTATCCAAGGATAATCATCTGGAAATCGCTCAAATAAAACATCATGAATGGTAACTATTTTTTTAACTCCTTTGGGAATCCAAAAAGGCAATTCCCCTGCTAATCCATGATAGACATTCAAATTAGATTTTTTAATATCAAAATAAATCAGACACGACCTCCATAAAAAACCCAAACTTGAATTTTCAATTCTTAATCTAGAATTTTCAGTTATACTAAAAATATCTTTTTTAATCTTAGGGCTGAATAAAATCAACATGGATTCAGGTAATAAACGTTGAACGGCAGAAATCAATTCTCGGCTATACACACCAAGTCCTGAATGATTGTTAAACGCTCTTTTAGCGTCAAATCCAATTTTTATAGCCATAAGTAATTCTCATAGATTCAATAATTTTTAAATCTACGACCTATTTTTTTATTATTTACCCATTTCAGTATAGAACTCACATAGTGTCTCGATGCCTTTCAGGTAATTCCATACATGATAATGTTCGTTTGGAGAGTGGATAGCATCGGTATCTAATCCAAAACCCAATAAAACAGTATCAATTCCAAGCACTCGCTTAAACATCGTCACAATAGGAATCGAACCTCCAGAACGAAGTGGAATAGGCGTTTTGCCATATGTGGTAATTATCGCTTTTTCTGCTGCCTTATATGCAGGGCTATCAGTAGGTGTCACCGCTGGTTCGCCGCCATGATGAGGCGTCACTTTAACTTTGACGTATGCAGGTGCTATTGATTTAAAATGTGCCTCAAATATGTTTGAAATTTCATTATAATCTTGATTAGGGACAAGTCTCATCGATATTTTCGCAAAAGCCTTCGATGGCAATACCGTCTTAGCTCCTTCGCCTATATATCCTCCCCAAATACCATTCACATCCAAAGTTGGACGGATACTAACTCGTTCCAAAACAGCATATTCTTTTTCTCCAAAAACCGCATCGATATCCAAATGTTTTTTATACTCTTCCATATCAAAAGGAGCTTTAGACATAGCTGTACGCTCTTCCATAGATACTGCCAAAACCTTGTCGTAAAAATGAGGTATCGTTATTGTACCATTTTCATCCTGAAGTGAAGCTATCATTTTGCACAAGGTATTAATTGGATTGCCCACTGCACCGCCATAAACTCCTGAGTGTAAATCTCGGTTAGGTCCCGTAACTTCAACTTCCATATAACATAGACCTCTAAGTCCTGTCGTAATAGATGGATTATCATTCGATATCATAGACGTATCAGAAATGACGATACAATCACTTTTTAATTTATCCTTATATTGATTCACAAATTCTTCTAAATGCTCAGAGCCGACCTCTTCTTCGCCTTCTACGATACATTTTACATTGCAATCCAATTTATTTTCACTCAATAAAATTTCTAAAGCTTTGAAATGCATATAAAATTGACCCTTGTCATCTGCAGCACCTCTAGCATAGATTTTGCCATCTTTTATCACAGGCTCAAATGGAGGAGAAGTCCATAAATCAATAGGATCTGCAGGTTGGACATCATAATGCCCATAAACTAAAATGGTAGGTTTAGAAGGATGTAGAATTTTCTCTCCATAGACTACAGGATAACCTTTAGTAGCGATAATCTCCACATTGTCTAGTCCTATTTTTTTCATTTTATCAGCGACAAAATCAGCACAAGCCAATACATCTTTTTTATAATTTGGGTCGGCCGAAATCGATGGAAACTTTAATAAATCAACTAGTTCATTGAGATATTGTTCTTTGTTTTTTTCTACAGTAGAATTGAAATTTGACATGAGTTAATTTATTTAGTTTTTATTCTATTGATAAATTTTGAGAGAAAAATTGCGTTTTTGATTTAGGAAATTTAAATATAATTTTCAAATATAATGGGTTTTCTGTCTCTATGAATAATTCCTAAAAAATTCAACCTATAAACCCTTAATTTTTAAAATTATTAACCATTTATAGAAATTTTGTATAATGACAAAGATAATTTAATTTCCTACACTTAGATGAAAAGTTGAACCCGCCTTTAGCCAAACAAACTAATAGCTGAATGAATTAATCTTCATCTGTAATTTTCATTTGAACTAAAACTTTTTCTAATTTGCTTTTACTTGAACTGCTTTTTGAATTTAATAACCAAGATTTGTTGATGTAGTTTCTAAAGTACAACCATTTACTTAATTTATCTTCGTTATTTAATAAAACACTTATTATATATTCAAGGTGCTTTTTGTTCCAAGCCCAAATGTTGTCACGCTTAAATTTAATAACATATAACAAAGGAAAATCTTTCGTTTCCTCCCAATTATATTCAATCCTTTTCATACAACCTTTACACAATAACTCCCATACTTTTCTAAAATTTGAAACGTCGATAAAATGATCGATTTCATTTGGAACATCTTTATTGATAAGTTTAGCTTTAGCTTCGCAAAACTTACACTTTACATCTATTTCACGAGGGTAATGAAAATGTTGGTATTTCACATGTGTTTCTCCACCGCTATCAATTGCTCTTCCCATTGTATTTATAGAGTATAAGTTAATTTTCAAAATTCTTAAAATTCATACGCTCCGATATCGACACTAGCACCATTGGGTCGGGGGTTTCCAAGTATATCTATTGTGAGACTATTACTAAGCCCTTTATCAATGCAAGGCGAAGAAGACTTTAATTTTAGATTTTCCTTATCAATGGTCGTATTCTCAAATTGAGGGTCTTGATTGGTCAGAGAATTGGAAAAATTGGAGTTGTTGAGATTTGATTTTGAATTGAAATTGGTATTTCTAAACTGATAATCAGCATTCGTCGTAGCATCCATATCGAGGATAATACTTTCTTCTGTATTTGAATTGATAATACAATTTTCAAAAAAACAAGTCGTCAATGGATTTTTATAGGTCTGCTTACTATTTTCATCGTAAAATTGATTCGAAAGCACCAAATTTCCTTTCTGATCTTTGCTCTGAATATTGAATATCGTACAATTTCTAAATTGATAAATACCGCCAAGCATCAGTTGAATTAAATAATCGGTGCTAGTAAAAAATTGAGAGTTTTCGGCTATAAGTTTATTATTCAAGCTCCTTACTGTCCAATAATATCCATTTTTAATGGTAGAATTTCGCAGGGTCAACTCCGCTTGTGTACTGTTGTTTAATATCGATGTGAAATTGCTTGTGGCTTGAAATCCCAGCCATAATCCAAATGCACTTTCATCTATGGTTGAGTATTCTATTAAATTATTTTTTGAATTTCGCTCTATCAAAATTCCCAACCACTGCCCTGCTCCATGCAGATAATCTTTTTCTAATCTCAAACCTCTCATTTCTATATTATTTGCTTTAGTGCCTCTGCACTGAAGATTTCCTTGTACGAGTAGTCCTGCATTAATAGAAAAATGAAGCTTCGTCCCTTCCTGTATTGTGAGCGTGACGCCTTGAGGAATAATAACACCCGGAATAGTACCAGACGAAGTTGTTTTATCGATAATTACATGGGGTTTGTCATTAAGCCAAGTCGTGCTAGAAGTCAGTACTTCTCCATTGTGAAAATATGCATTCTGTCCAAATGCTCTCAATATTACTATTTGTCTGCCACCATTGGATTCTATAATCAAAGAGTCCTGAACCAAAAGTGAATTTGTTGTAGGATTTATGGTCACTTCCGCAAAAACCCATAGACTATCATTTGGCAAAATTTTAATATTCTGAGCCGAACTTCCCGAAAGTCCATCCACATTATATCGAAATTGGGAGTTGGTACCTCGATTCAGCGAGGTTTTACTTATTAAAATTGAATTAGACGTGCGATTGTAAATTCGAAATGTCCGTGTCGCCGAGCCCAAAGTCTGAAAAACTGTGTCAAAAGTCAGGGTGTCTGTAGAAAATTTCAATATGTTTTGACTAGAGCTATCCAATGTCTCTTTGCTACAAGAGGTCAGTATCGAGTATATTACTACTAACAAAAAGAAATATCTGGGCATTAGGATATCAACGAAAAAATACCGAAGAAATTATTTCAATAAACTTTCAAGCAATTGAATATTCTCATCGCTATTGATATGGTCTCTTGGCGATATTACTTTGACGATTTTACCTGATTTATCTATTACAAATTTCTGAAAATTCCATTTTATATCCGCATCTTCGAGCTGATTGTATTTTTTCTGAGTTAGAAATTGATATAGAGGATGCATTTCTTTTCCTTTGACACAGATTTTGGAAAACATATCGAAGCTCACTCCGTAATTCACTTGACAGAATTGAGCGATTTCGCCATCCGTTCCTGGTTCTTGACCCAGAAATTCATTGGCAGGAAATCCAATTATCATCAATCCACTATCTCTATATTTCTCAAATACAGCTTCGAGTTCTTTATACTGAGGAGTCAGTCCACATTTACTAGCTACATTGACTATGACGAGCACTTTTCCTTTGTAATCTGCCAATGATTTATCTTTGCCACCGATAGTTTTCATATTGAAATCATAAACCGAAGTTTCTTTCAAATCAGGAAAATTATTCTGCGCATTTAATAGTCCAAACGAGTTGAGCAAGGATAAAAACCATTTTTTCATTATAGATATTTTTTAATGTTGTGAATATACAAATATACGTTTTTATTTTATAGAATGTTTGATATCCCTATATTTTTAAGTAATATTTGAGTTATATCAAAGATAAAATAATTCTAAAAATCTTTCAATAAAAAACTAAATCCTCATAGGTCTTTTAATTATTATTCATTATTGTATAACCAACTAATATAATCCCTTAAGCCATAATAGTTGTTTTCAAGGCTTATAATTTTCTTTATTAACGTGAGTTCGGGGTGTTGTCTATGATAATACTCATATTGTAGATAACATA
>ENA-UOYA01003566-UOYA01003566.1-activated-sludge-metagenome-genome-assembly--contig:-NODE-3566-length-13764-cov-5.119192_pt1 | contig 13764 bp, 9 predicted proteins | sample MGYA00238163_ERZ764804 | MGnify/ENA primary metagenome ERZ764804 (study PRJEB28919, sample SAMN05720223) | activated sludge metagenome | isolation source: Anaerobic digester | place: Hong Kong...
CTACAGCAATATGATAAGCCAGTAACTGCAAAGGAATAGAGGTCAAAATGGGGTACAGGCATTCTTCTGTTTGGGGGATGCTGATGATATGATCGGCCAATTCGCGTACCGTTTTATCGCCTTCGGTAACGAGGGCGATTACTTTTCCTTTGCGGGCTTTTATTTCCTGAATGTTGTTTACTACCTTGTCGTACACGGTACAGCCCGTGGGAGCGATGACTACTACGGGCATTTCTTGGCTGATTAAGGCAATCGGGCCATGCTTCATTTCGGCTGCAGGATAGCCTTCGGCATGGATATAGGAAATTTCTTTCAATTTGAGTGCTCCTTCCAAGGCTACCGGGTAATTGTATCCACGGCCAAGATAGATGAAGTGTTGGGCATAGGTAAACATCGTGGAGAATTTGGCTATTCGATCGTTTTGGTCGAGAATCGACGCAATTTTGGTCGGGATTTTGGTCATCTCCCGCAATGTTTTCAAGTAGTGTTCTTCGGTCAATGTTCCTTTTTCCTTACCCAAGGAGAGGGCAATCATCGTTAAAACCGTGACCTGTGCCGTGAAAGCTTTTGTTGATGCCACGCCTATTTCCGGACCAACGTGCGTGTAACATCCGGAATGGGTGAGGCGGGCGATGGAAGAACCCACTACGTTGCATATTCCGAAAAGGAAAGCTCCTTTCGATTTTGCAAGTTCGGCGGCAGCCAAGGTGTCGGCAGTTTCTCCCGATTGGGAGATCACAATTACAACATCGCGTTCGGTAATAACCGGATTGCGATACCTGAATTCTGACGAATACTCCACTTCCACCGGAATACGGGTAAATTCTTCCAAGACGTATTTTCCGATCAAACCGGCATGCCATGATGTGCCGCAAGCCGAAATAATGATGCGCTCCGCATTCAGAAATTTATCTTTGTGATCGATGAGTCCCGCGATGGAAATATGATTTTCATCTACGTTTACTCTGCCACGCATACAGTCGGTCAGGGTTTTTGGCTGTTCGAATATCTCTTTCAACATGAAATGCGGGTATCCACCTTTTTCGAGCTGACTGATCGTCATTTCGAGTTTCTTGATCTGCGGTGTTTTCTCTATGTTTGCGATGGTTTTTAGACTGATATCCTTGCCTCTTTCTAAGGTAACGATTTCTTCTTCTTCCAAATAGACTACTTGATCGGTATATTCGACGATGGGTGTTGCATCGGAAGCCAAAAAGAATTCGTCTTTGCCGATGCCGATGATCAGCGGACTGCCTTTTCTGGCTGCTACGATCATATCGGGATTATCCAGATCGACGATGGCGATGGCATACGCTCCGATTACTTCGTTTAATGCCAATTGAACAGCCGTAACCAGGTCGACTCCCCGTTCGTTCTTTACATATTCGATCAGTTGTACCAGCACTTCCGTATCTGTTTCGCTTTTAAAATCATATCCGTGAGCGATCAACCCTTTTTTCAGCTCGGCATAATTTTCGATGATTCCGTTATGAATCAAGGCTAGTTTTTCCGATCTCGAATAGTGTGGATGAGCATTTACCTGATTGGGCTCTCCGTGGGTTGCCCAACGTGTATGAGCAATGCCTATAGTGCCCCGGGTTTGTTTGTCTTTCACGAACAATTCCAGATCCGAAACCTTTCCCTTCGTCTTGTAAATATTTAATTTATGATCCGATACCAGTGCTATTCCTGCACTGTCGTATCCTCGATATTCGAGGCGTTTTAATCCTTTGATTAAGATATCGTATGCTTGCCTGTTGCCAATATAACCTACAATTCCACACATAGAAATTCATTTATGGTGTTGTTTCGAAACGTTTGTTGACGTTATTTTTCCTTCTGAAGTGAAACATAGCGTAGCAAAACAAAAAAATATGCAACACGTTTATTGAGTGAATGCGGGAGCAAATTTACATATTCATTGCAAAATTAAAGAAGATTTGACGAAAAATTTTTAATGGGTTAAACCTTTTTAAAATCACGCGTGGGTTTTACCCCATTAAAGTTATTAGGATATTTTGTTTTCTAAAATTAAATCTCGATGATATAAGATATCGGGTTCATTCACCAAAAATAGGTCCAACTGTTTATTGTCAAGAATCTATGTGTTTTTTGCGTTGAAGCCACGTTGTATTATCCCTTCATTTGATATGAAATTCATAAGGTCGGCAAAAATCATGTTGAACTTAAAGTTCACCTTTATAAAACATATCTATATATTTTATAGCTTCCTTTATAAAATAAGATTTAATCTTAAGTTCAAATAAATATTCTTCATCTACAATACATTGAGTACTCCCTGCTTCTGCAGCAATAAGGTTAGATTTTTCTTTCGGAATACCAATCAGACAAAGAATTTCACTTAACTTAGTTCTTGGATCTTCATATTTCCTTTGTAATATGTCATCAATTCGGGAATGATCGAGGTAAGGGAAAAAATCAACTTCTATAAAATCATCTGCATCCAAAACAATTTCTTCTTTACGATAATCTTCTTTTACTTTTGAAATTGCACCATCAAGATTTTCGGCTTCAACACTGATTTTTCTTGATAAAATTTCTTGAACTTCTATTACAAATGTTTCCATAGCTATACTACAATTTAAAGAATGAATTCGAATTTTTGTCGTTCAATAAGACTTTCGTATTGCTTATTTAATGTTTCATAGTCTAAGAATGACACTCTGTTATTTTTCGTTAAATCCTTAAAAGAAGAATACTTTATTTTATTCAAAAATTCTTCCCTTCTTCTATTGTCGGCAACAATAACCATACGGGAATAAAAGTCTTGTAAATCATTAAATTTCAGTAATGAATTTTGAATGTCGGTTGAATGTTCAACTTCAAAAAAAGAATGAGGCATATTTCTCTCGTTGAACCAGATAACATCGACAGTTGAACTTCTTTGAACTAAATAGTTGAAAGAAAATTTTGGTAATTCTGACAGTGAGCTAATATCTCCTAATTTTCTCCCATCATAAAATTTTCGGTTTTTATCCTGATTAGGGACGAATGTTGATAATCCCTTTAATTTCCCAACAATTAAAAGCAAACCTTGATAATAAGAGTGATTAAATTCTTGTAGTTCGATTGCGTCCTTCGTTTTATCGGTTTCTATTATAATCCCTTTATTTTCGATTTCTTTTCTTAATCGTTTCAGCCCATATAACCCTGGTTTTATTTTAAAAATATTTTCATTAGTTTGTACTATTCTTCTAATACTTGCAAATGGTGTTTTTGTATTCCATTTGCAATCTTCTATCTTTAAAACTTCTTGGTACAATTGTCCTAATGTTGCAACTCCTCCAAGTTTTTCTAGGGTTAATATCACAGCTTCGTATTGTTTCATCTAGGCAACATTATTAAATATTTCTTTAAGATCGAAATTACTTAATATAAACCGACGACACAGCACTTTGAGTGTAGTGCAAAATCGTGCCAAACGTATTTGTTTGCTCAATTGCCGAAATTAATTGCGATTTTCCTCCAACCCATTTCACAAAAGGTTTTGCGTTATTCTGCATATATTTTTTCTTTTATTAAACAACAAATTTTCTTGATATTCTTTATCTAAACAAAAGTACATGAAAAAAGAGGTATTTCCAAACGAGCGAAAATAAAAATCAACGCCACAATAACTTTAACGGCTTGCCGTACGGTGCTCGAAGCTCAAAAGCTTGTGGCTTCGACATTCACAAAGATAGTGTATTTGCGTGCATTTTGGACGAACAAGGCAAAAGAATTTTAGGAAAACGTTATGGGACGCTTACCCCTGATTTAACTGCTTTGCGTGAAGCATTGATAGAGCAGGGTTGCGGAAGGGTTGCGATGGAGAGTACCGGTATTTACCGGATGCCTATATGGTATGTTTTGAATCGGATTTTTCGCTAAAACCGGTCAACCCTTTGATGTCGAGAGAAATTCACAGGCAGTAATGCCTGATTGAGAAAACTCTTTCTCTTGGATTAGAATGGTTTCTCCCAACATTTTCTAAGTTCCTTATCTTTGTGGCGAAATATAGAAAAAAATTATCTTGTGTAAGCAAAATGAACAGCAGGCTGTGCCGGCAATGAAAGCGCAGATGAGACAGGAAAGCTCGTAGAGGAAGGAAGGCGGATACTTTCTTTTAATCTTTTTGCCCGGTTTGAAAATTAATAATAAACTAATTATTAAAGCAATAGATTTGTATGCTTTAGAAACAAACCTGTGATTTATAGAGGAAAGATACGAATGAATCAGAAAAAATAATAGCTTTGCGATTATAATACAATGCTTTTTAAGCGGTTTATTCCATTGTGATAAAAGTGGTACATTATCACTCGTTATCAGGGGTTGATTTTGTGGAAAATGGGATAAGACCGGGAATTTCAGAAAAGAGTTTTTGAAAAACAATATATTTGTATAACTTTTTAAAAATCACGAGAAAATGAAAAAGATGTTGGTTTTTGCCTGTATCGCTGCGTTTGTTGCCATTTCAACAAATGCGGGTGTAGATCAAGATTATAAAGGTCTTGTTGGCGAATGGAAATTTGAAGTGCCTTCCGCACCTTATGGTTACGAGAAAGGGATGTTGTCTTTTTTTGAGAAAGACAACAAGTTGGAAGGGGAAGTTAAATTTGGAGAAGGCAATAAAATTAAATTGACGAATTTACGTTATGCTAAGGACTCTTTAAAATGTAATCTGTATGTTGACAATGAATACGTAGATGTAAAAGCCAAGGTTGAGGGTAAAAAAATCCGGGGTGTTGCCCATACTTCAATAGGAGAGATGAATTTTGCGGCTGAGAAAACCGGTAAATAAAAAAGAAACCCTTATCGCATTGACACGCACGATAAGGGCTCTATAATGTATTCGCTTATTTCAATCGGTTGATGGTTTTAACGGCTTCTTTGCGCAGTGCTTCGTTTTTATTCGATTCAAGCGTGAGAGGTTGCAATCCTTTGATGATGTCATTTTTACGATAGGAATAATTGAACCATCCGAGTGCTTCAATGGCTATCAGTCTCAATTCTTCGTTTTCCGATGAATCGTTGGCCACTTGAATCAATTGTTCTATCCTTGTTGATGCAGGGTTATTGCGAAAGTTTAAAAGCTCAAATCTTTTTTCCTTGATCGTTACCGACGTATCTTTGCCGGTAATGATTTTCATACTTTCTTTGATGGATTTATCCGTTTTATCGATAAAGGATAGCCATTCTTCCACTTCTTTTTTATGATAAGCAGGCGATTGGGATGTTTGTCTTTCTATTTCGGTTTTCACTTTATTTAAATCGAGAAGATCGATAAAATTGCGTTGTTTAAAGACCACTCTTTCCGAAGTATTATCCCATAATACACTATGTACAAAGGCAGGAATTAATTCGTCAGAACCGTTTTTGCAGATATATTCCACCGCAAAGCGCCGAATCAATTCGTAATTATCCTGATGAGCTAACTTTAGTATATCGATAAAGTTGTTGTCGGCCAGTTTGCTTGCTATAAATAATGCTGCTGTACGCGGAATCATGTCGGGCGATTCCCGATAGATTTTTTTCGACAAATCCGATATCCCTTGATAATTGTTTTTGTAGAGCATTTTAAGTGCTAATGACTTTAAGTCTACATTTTCGTTGTTCAGTTGTTTCAACCAAAAATTGTTGTCTTTTGCTTTGAGTTTTATGGCAGAAGTGATATCAAAATCGATGGCTGTGTTATTTCGAAAACGAAACGTAGGATCGCCAATAATATGCGTTTCCAGGTAATTCACCTGTTGATTCCATGCACCCACACGCAGACCGGCAGAAAGCAACCCGATCAGTTCGTCGGGCCATTTGTCTTGAACCGTATTAACGGTGTTGGCTTGAGCGGCAATGGTTTTCCCGCTGTTGAAGATATAGCCGCCTGCAACATTTCCCGGTTCGTGAAACGAGCCGTTGAAACAAGCATCGAATACAATGAAACGTGCATTGGGTTTCATGGCATAAATATCGTTTATGTTGATATCCAGCATCAGATTAAAGAGTGAATCTTCGGCTATCACTTTAGGATCCAGGGCGTCTTCTCCCCAAGCATAAGGTATGCCCAATGATTTAACATATTCATTTATAGCTTCATCTTTGGTCTTTCCGCGACGTACGGCAGTGCGCACTTTTTCCCGCACATACCGTTTAATATTGTCGATGGAAGTATTGGGATCGCTTCCTTCTTTATAGCCATTAAGATATTGCATGTCTACGTCGCCATGGTGATGAAAAATCATCACATCCAAATCGGGTTGTTGAACTTCGGCAATAAAATACTCCTTAATGGGCCATTGGGAGTCAAAATCCATGAATTTTGTTTTTCCTTGTGGAGAAAAAACATAGGGAAACTGTTCTTTCAATGCAATTTGTTCTCCTGCCCAGGCAACTTTCGATTCCGAATTATAGCCATGACCTCTGCCCATCGACAGATAGTCGATGATATTGGTATTGTTTTCCGTGCGTTCTTTTACGACTTTTTGAAGATAGGCAATCAACTGAGTATATTTGTCTCCTTTTTCATTATCATAAGGTCTGATGCGGCCGGTATAAATATCGGAATTCAGTTGTTGGCTGCCATCAGGTCTCAGCGAGTAATAAAAGAGTTCGGGTCTTTTTTCATCTTGTTTCAAAAAGTCGAATTTCAGATCGAAATCGTCATAAAATCTATCGGAAGGAATGCTCGATTGCGTCCAGTCTCTTCGTTGATCCATTTTAAATGCCGATGAAAGGTGTTGGGCATCGCGAAGCATCGGGATAGGGATATCGCCGATGAAAACGGCTCCTTCCAGCGGCATTTTTTTATCGTTATACAGTTTCCAAAGAAAGGCTTTTACATCATCCGGCGATTTCCAATTATCGATAATAATATAGGTAGCCAGATTGTCTTTTTCGATTACTCCTTTGTATGCGTTAACTGCGTTTTGTGCTTTGCTGTAGCTTGTACTGTCGATAATAATAGCAAACGATGTAGGGGTTTTTACTGCAGGGTCTATGACGGTCTGCGAATAACCCGAAACAGCCGTAACAAGGATTAAAATAAATAGTAACCAATAATTTTTCTTCATTGTTTAAAAAATTTGCGATTTTAATTTCATATGATCGAGTTAGAAATTGCATCCAAACGTGAGCAAAAGATTGCTCCTGTCGTCAAAATACGTATGTTGAGCTTTGGAAAAAGTTCCGTTAGCTTGGATGAAAAGATTGATTTTGTTTTCTTTATTTACGCGTTGAGAATAGGTGGCGTTAATGTGCAACGAATAGAAGTCGGAAGACAGATAATCGAAATCGCCTTGTTCCAATTCGGTTACAATGGGATATTCGGGATGACTGCCGCCGTACAAATAATGACCGCTTAGGTTTTTGTTGTATAGGAAAGAGACACTTGTCAGTAATTGTTTGGCGAGCTTGTCCGATAAATTGAAATTGTATTTGCCATGAATTTCTCCAAACGCATTTTTGATCTTTTTTTCGGAACGGGGAATAAGGTACACATCGTTTTTTTCTTTTATTCCCGTTTGGATTCCCGCCACCCATTTATATTCATTTCGATCATTTTTTGCGTAATCGTATCCTATTTGCAGGTATTGATCCTCATAAGTTGAACGAATGTTTTTGTGTAAGGATATCCATCCTTGGTATTTTTCGGATACATCGCGCAAGGTAATGTACTGAATGCCATCGATAGATCTTCTTGTATATTCAACGTTAACGTAATGCGAATGATTTTCGGCTGAGGTATGCAGGTATAAACTATTTTTCCATAAGGCTTGTTTTGTCGCTGAGTCATCTTTGGGTGTGGTAAAGGATATCTCGACCTCTTCAACTTTTAGGGAATAATCGGAAGAGAAAAGCACATTCACATTTCCCGTATAATTGTATTGAATTCCTCCACCGATGTTGTTGCCAACGTAGTTGGTTGTTCTACCACTTCCAAGTCCGATAACAGCTGTACCCAAGCCGTAAAGTTCGTAATAGGTTTGAGAAATATCGGTATTGATATTCTCCATATTCGATTCTTCTTTCAACGAATAATATACCAGATTGAGTCCGATATGATGAGAAGTTGAGGGTGAATATACGATTGAAGGTTTCAGCTCGAGTTTCATCAGGTAATTTTCGGTACGCGGGTCGCGTTGTTTTGCTCCGAGGGATGCTTTATAACCGCCGGCGATTCCGGCGGAAAGATGGTTGGTGACATGAGGCATGCAGGCTTTGAATGCCAATTCGTAATGCTGATTGTTCCAATTACTTATATTGGTATCGGCAACAAAATACGGCATTCCCCGAAACGGATCGATGATGGATGCATTGTAATTGGCATCTTTTATCGCATTTCGACTATAACGAAATTCTCCCCATAAATACATCTTGTCGAGTTTTACCCCTCCTTCGGCATCGAAACCCCATATGTTTTCGTTTTTTCCTTGTTGAGGTCGGTGAAAATTTCCGTTGATCGAGTTGTATGACATATTTAATGAGGTGTAGTTTTCTGTACCATCGAAGAAAATTCCGGCGGCATTGTCCGTTTTATGCCACAGTTGATCGAGTTTCATTTTTTCGATAGCCGCCGGCGAATGATTCATTTCTTGCGCTAGAATATTTTCTAATGACAGAAGAAAGAAGAGTATAATCAATATATAACTTATTTTTTTCATTATATGGTGATATTTCAAATTAAAATTATTGTAAAGTATGATTCCAACTTGGCATTTTTGCACCGTACCGCCTCAACATTGGCCTCAGTCCTCTGTCAAAATCGTCGGTACTGTTGTTGGTATCTTGAAGTATGGGTGTTCCATCTTCATTTTCTCCTATTTTTTTTCTTGCCACTCCCAACGAATTATATGTTCCTCCTACATAAGTCATTCCTGCATCTAATACCACAGGCATGCGCTTGGCTTTCACCATTGTTTCGTTGTGACCCGCTTCCACACCGTCCAACACATATTGAATAGGAATTTTAGCATATAATGTTGTACTGGAACTTGCCAGATTTCTTGTTTGAAGAGATTTGTCGTTCACCGGATCGTAGGGAACATTTTCGGGTATTTTAAAAATGACGTAAGCGCCGCCAAAAACGGAAGTCAGGTACTGAGGCACAGTGCCCATTGCACTACTGCCGTTGTAAAATACGTGAACCATATCGTATGCCGGTTGATTGGGAAAGTTTTTATTGTTCATATTGAATTCGAATTCCGATGAAGAACAATCGACCGGTGAGTTAGGGTTATAAATATTCAATTGATGGTTTGCCGCAAATTGCGATACCACGCAACATTCTCCGGGTTTTAAGGGATATTGGTTGCCTGTACCGGGGAATTTCCACAACCTATCGGTATAGACGTATTTATTTTCGTCACTTGCAGGCCATACAGGCTTATTTTCGGTTGCTGCGGAAGGGTAAAGAGCGGCAAAATAGATACCGTCCAAATAAAGAATTGAATCGGAATTGTTGTATATTTCATAAAATTGATCCCTGAAATAGTTGGGTGCACTTCCTGCATAATAGATTTCTTTGAATACCAACGGACTGATTTTTAAACCGGAAACCGTTATTTCTACCGTTTGGTTATTTTTAATCAACGGTTGATTCACCAACCCACCATTCAAGTAATAGAGTTGTCCTTGATTATCATAGGCTTTTCCGGAAATCGTAATGGTGTAAATTCCGGGAATCAGGCTATCTAAGGGCACCGATAATCCTGAAAACTCTTTTTCGATTCGGATGTTCTCTAAATAGTTCATGAGAACGATCGATAACCCCTGGGGGGAATCAAATCCTTCGAGTTCTATTTTAATTTTTATTTCTGTTCGCAGCGGTTCAACTTTTTCAGTATCCAGGATATCGTTGAACGAGCTGCAGTTTACGAAAATACCCAGCAATAGGGTTGATATTATAATCCGTTTCAGACAATTTCTTTTTTTCATAGCTTTATTTAATTAATAAACTCAGTTCCAATCCGAAAAAGAAATTTTTATTTCTTTTGGCGAAACTTCCGGGCGAGCGTTTAAGTTCGACTACAGGATAACTTCTGAACATATTGTTTGCAAAAAACGATGCCCGCATAAAATCGCTGATTTCTTTCGTCAGATTTATATTGAAATTGAACAAAGGCGGGTACGATTCGGCAATGTATAATTGTTTTTCTACTTGTCTGAGTATTTTTTGAAATTCCGGGTCGTTCATTTGGGAAGGATCAAAATCATACTTTTTTCCATCGTATTTCGAAATATAGGCTATAGGGATGGAATCGTTGCCGAAATTATACCAATCTTTTTCTTTCCACACGGTTTCGGCCGTAAACGAAATCACAAATCCGATTTCGGGTATGTTGTGAATAACCCGTAACGCTGTTGTTATTTGTTCCACATTATGTTTTTTCATTCCTTTTTCATAAACTCCCACATGAGTTCTATCGGCTCCGCCTATCCCACTAAACCCATCAAAATAGGTGTAATCGTTATTTAAGTTTTTTGAATGCATCCATGCTCCGTTTAAGGAAAAGGAGGTGCGAATGGCCTCGATTCTTTTAATGTTTAAGTCGAATTCGATACCTTTCGTCGTAGCTTCCAACCCGTTTCCCGGAACATAATATTTGGCCAGTACGGGGTTGTTTGCCACTAATTCGTAAACAGGTTGTGAGCCGTCGCCCGCTCTTTTGTATTCTTTAAATAGTACCGGAGCGAAAGTCGGTGTCATGGAATATCCGTTTTGTAAATATTCTTTAAACGCGGTTACATTTAAATTTGCTTTCTCAAGATATAGATCAAAACCGATTTCGCTTTTTTCGTTGGATGACACTTTGAGAGAAGGGTTTTCGGTATTATATACACGGGTGGTTGTCATAATAATTCTGTCGTTTTCGGGAATTTTTGTATCGGCCATTTCATTGATATTAATGTATTCGAAATAGGCATTTTCCGGATAAAGGTACAGCAGCGTGGGCATTTTGGCTGTGATGCCGTATCCTCCTCTAAAGAACAACTTTTGGGGAATTGCTTCAAAAGACGCGTTCAAACGAGGCGATAAGAAGTTTTTTGATTCGGACATCATGTCATACCTTACCCCTGCTTGAATGCGAAGCATATTCTTATCCCGGATATTCACGCTGAAATTTTCATCGACAAAAAGCGAAAACATATTGATGAAAGGGATGTCTTTATAGGGCCGGGGACGGAAAGTTGCATTCAGTGCCTGCAAATTTCGGTAAGGAGGAGCAGTAGGAGAAAATGTTTTCCCTTCGCCTACATTTCCATCCGATTTAAAATCGGCTCCGATTAAAATTCTGTTATCCGTTGGCCCGATATGTTTGAAAAGAGTGGCTGTTGCTTTACTGTAAATACTAATTTCTTTGCCGTCGATATCGCTTTTCCCAAGGTAGGATGCAGGAAGGTATTGTGCATAATGCGACGGATCAACCCCTGAAAGGTTGGTTATTTCGTTTCCTTCCACATCATAGAGGCGCAGTCCCGGTTTATTGGTTATAATAGCTCCATCTACTGTTGTCATGGAATAAGGGGCGGTTGCTGAAGTGTAATATTCTTCGTAATGGCTGTTTTTATTATCGTAACTTCCCGATAATACATATTTTATATTTTTCAACCATCCTTTGTTCAGAAAAACGGTTCCGTTAGCATTTAATCCCACCCTTAGATCTTGTCCTTCGGAAGCAATTTGTCTCACCTGATCATCCGGATTTTTTTCTCTTTGGTCTTTACCATAAGTTAATGTGATACTTACATTGTTTCTCCATTTGTTGTCAAAAAATGAATTTGAGTGAAGGACTTTGGCTGCAGCACGCTGATAATGGTGATACGATGCTTTGGGGTCGGAGACATTGTATGCATAGTCGGCACTGATGTTGAGTGCTCCTTTTTTCCCGCCAAGGTCCATACCTTTTTGTGCAGAAAATTGATACACATTGGGATTGGTTTTTGCTTTAATTTGCAAAGGTTGCTTGCCTGCTTTAGAGGTAATTAATATTGCTCCCGAAGTGAGATCGCCGTATTCTGCCGAAGGAATTCCTCTGATTATTTCTACGGATTCTATATTTTCCGTTGATATATTTCTTACATCAATACCCCCACTCGGAGAAGAAGTTCCGCCTAATGCAGCTGTGGCTCCGATAACTGCAGGATGCATGGTTTGCAAATTGGCATTATTGGAGATGGGGGATCCGTCTTCAATGATAGCCGCTCCTAAGGCATTTATATTGTTGATGTCTTTATTGATATTTCGGATATTTATTTGTGAAGCCGTGTTGAGGGTAGGGTTTTGCGCAATTCCTCCCGGTAAAAGTGCCAATATATCCGATAAACTTACAGCTTGGAGATGTTCCATTGCTGTGGTGGATATTTTTGATGCCGTAGATTGTCCTGCTTTGCTGCTTTCTGCGGTTACGGTTACCTCTTTGAGTTTGAAATTTTCTTCCTTTAAAACAAAATTTAAGACCAAATTGGAAGTTAGTTTTATGAGCGTATCGACAGGTATTTTCCCCAAATAATTAACATTTAAATCAATATCTCCAGCCGGGATGTTGTTTATTTTGTAAAAGCCGTTGTCATTTGTTACTGTCCCTATACCGTATTTGTTGATGGTTACGGTGGCGTAAGGAAGCGGTGCTTTTTTGCCGTTGCCCAAATCCTCATATATTGTTCCCGAAATGCTGTATTTGTTTTTCGATTCACTTTGTTGTGCATTTGTAGCAGGTAAATAGAAAAAAAGGAGGAAAGCTGCTAGTAGTATATGATGGATATCTTTTGCTTGCATTGTTTAAATATTTTTATAATAAAAATGCTTAGTAATAACCTTATAATAATTAATCAAAAATATAAAGAAGGAGCGATTTTTCACCCTAAAAAATATTAATTAATCTTAAATCCAATTCAATTTATCAATTATGAAAAATAAGTCACCTCTGAATATGCTTTTAATCGTTATTTATAATCCTAAAAATTGTACTTTCATCTATAATGAAGGGTTATTTGGAACTTTATATTTCGGTGGTTATTCATGAATATCTCCGCAGGATGAAAATAATTATGAAGAATACCGTTGATTGATGTGAACATTGGAATATTTAAACGGAATTTCTTGGGATTTAACTACAAAAAACATAGATTTGTAATTGGATAGTATTCTATTGCGTCTTGATTTTTAGAACTTAATGTATTGTGCTGATGAAAACGACAAAATTTTTAATCGTAGCCATGTTGATGCTGCTGAGTGTTGGTGTCATGGCAAAAGACCGCGTAGTGGAACTTCCTCCGGCCGTATTTAGCAATACACGGTCTGTGGAAATCGGTAAAGTAACCTTGTCCGATACGGCTACCGTGTTGGATATCGCGGCTTTTTATCGTCCGGGTTGGTGGATAAAAATTGCTTCCGACAGTTATCTGCTGGCCGACGGCAAAAAGTACATGATTCGCGGCGGGGAGGGTATCGACCTCGATTCGCTCTTTTGGATGCCTCCATCGGGCGAAGCTTCCTTTAAACTCGTTTTCGAACCGCTGCCACTTAGCACCCTTACTTTTGATTTTATAGAAAGCGATTGCGATAATTGTTTCAAAATATATGGGGTGGATTTGAAGAACAAACGGTTGAAATTGTCCGATATTCCGGAAGAATATGCCCGTGATTATCTGCCAGAAAACGATCTTGAACTAAAATTGGTGAAAGGCGAGGCCGTTGTAAGTGGCATGTTGTGGGGTTACCGTCCCGAATTTGGCGATGTTAAGTTGGTGTACGGCAATCCGATTACC
>ENA-UOYA01003570-UOYA01003570.1-activated-sludge-metagenome-genome-assembly--contig:-NODE-3570-length-13754-cov-6.500182_pt1 | contig 13754 bp, 15 predicted proteins | sample MGYA00238163_ERZ764804 | MGnify/ENA primary metagenome ERZ764804 (study PRJEB28919, sample SAMN05720223) | activated sludge metagenome | isolation source: Anaerobic digester | place: Hong Kong...
TCCGAACCCCGGTCATATAACGGTGACCATTTACTATGCTTGTGCTGCTTAGACAGCCCCCATAGTTCCCGGCAATAGTTTACTCGGGGAAAACCTTTCAACCTGCAGTTCAGGAGTGATCATGCATATCCTTTTATCACCGGATTTCAGCATCCCCGGCTCTCTGTGGATAAAAAGTGATATTTTTATCTCCCTCAAAACTTTTCGACCTATTCAATTCATTTAATTCAAATTCGCTAGTTCATCAGAAATACTTAATTAAATCTTATCATACTGCAAGAGGTTTTCGAAAGTCAAGGGGCTGCTGAAAAATTTTCCGGGCGATTTTTTCCGCTATTTTGATATATTTTTGATAATCGGCCATTTCAGGTAGGAAAACACTCCTATTTGTAATAAAAATTTGAGCAGGAAACTGTAGGACTATTGTAGAAAAGTATATATAGAAGTATCATTTTTTTACGGGGCGCGGGGAAGTGAGGGGAGAGTATGAAGAAAGCCATTTTTTTCTGTTTATTAGATGCATTGTTATGTATTCCGCTTACTGCCATTAGTTCGCAGTTTGAATTGATGCCAGAAAAAAATTTGAATATCAAACTGCTGGAAACAGGGTTGTCTGCGCTGGGCATCTTGTTGACCGTGTATGTCTTATTCGTCTTAAAGCAATATCTGAAAAAGCGGCTTCATTTTATGGAAATCAACAATTTAATCCTCTTATCAATTTCGATTCAGGTAATCGTGGCGATTATCGGCTGGTTTGCCACGTTCTTCCCGGAGAATCAGGTGTTTACCAATTTCCTTGTCCTGACGGCGATGGTTGTGACGGGGATAATGTACACGATTGCCGGGGTAAAACTGCTGAAGCTCCCCAATAATCTTTACGGGCTCCTCAAACCGTTTTGTTACCTGTATATCGTTATGGGGCTGGGGATGGCGTCAGTTTTCTTATTTCCCATTGCCCTGTTAGCTTCGATGCTGGGAGACATCCTTTTAGCGATCATCCTGCTGAAGGAACTGCAGAAAGATAAAGAAATTGCTTCGATGCAGTTATGCTTGTAGCGGGTGAAGGTTACCTGACGCAAAAAAGAATTACATAACAAGCTTTGGGGAAGAATGTGTATTTTTAATGCAACGAAACATTAAAAAGACACTTATTTTTATTCATACGGCTTTTCAATCTCGGAAAGGAATTGTTCTAAGCGATGAATGAATCAACAAAGTGTTGCTCATCCAGGGACTGTCTGCGCAAGAAGAGATTTTTCGCCCTATTTATGCTGGCCATTTTGGTTTTGGGGTATGTCTTTTTGGTGAACGGATATGTCCAAAAAGTCGGCTCCCAAAATATTACCGCCGCGGAAGAAGCTCCTCAGGCGGATGCGATTCTTATTCTCGGGGCCCGCGTTTTTTCGAATGGCAATATTTCCCTGATGTTAAAAGATCGTTTAATGGTGGGCCTGGAATTGTACGGTCTGGGCAAGGCCGAAAAAATATTGGTTAGTGGGGATCACGGACGCAAAGATTATGACGAGGTCAATACCATGAAGGATTTTTTGCAGGAGAAGGGGGTGCCTGCGGCGGATGTTTTTATGGACCATGCCGGCTTTAGCACTTATGAAAGCTTATATCGGGCCAGAGATATTTTCCAGGCCAAAAAGCTGATAATTGTGACGCAAAAGTATCATCTGATGCGAGCCTTATTTATTGCCCGGGAATTAGGGCTGGAGGCTTATGGGGTAGCGGCGGATAAGCATATTTATCATGGCGTAATGTTCAAGAATGAATTAAGGGAAATTGCCGCCAGAAATAAGGACTTTATCGTGGCGAAATTCTTACATCCTGAACCTACATATCTTGGTGACGTCATCCCGTTGACCGGGGACGGGAGTGTTACGGATGACCGGATTTAGGGATGAATGATTGGGTTTTGGAGAAAAGGAGGGGTTATGATGAGAAAAATTATCTGGGGGCTCGTTCTTTTACTGACCTGCACAGGATTTTTGACCGGCTGCGAAAACGTTGAGGGAGAGAAAGTAAAAAATATCGGCACAAAGATTGGCGAAACAGTGAGCAACTTTTTTTCCGGCGTAGGAAAAGGAATCAAAAACGAAATTAATGTTGAAGTAGAGTTAGCCCAGGAGATCGCGGAGCAAGGCTTGACCATCACCAGTACCAAGGTGGAAGGGAAGAAGAACGAGGACAAGAATCTTTCGGTATATTTTATTTCCGGCAACAGTTTTCAGGGAAATCTCCTGGCGAAAGCATTAGATCAAGAAGGGGAGGAAATTGGGCGCGCAACGGTTTCCGTACATTTTGCCAAGGATGATGCCCAGTATGTAGTTTTTGGTTTCCCGAAGGAAATGGAGTTGGCCCTGGTCCAAAAATATACCATCGAACTGAAAAAGTAAGGCTGAAATATGTTAAAATACTAATAATAGTATCTTAATTTTCCTAAATGTTAATGAGGGACGAAAAGAGGTTATCACATGGAGCAAGCTTCTTCACTGGTAAGGATTATTGCTTTTACCCCGGAGCCGGAAAGGCTGTCTGCTTCAGCCGCCGGTATTTCCACGACCAAAGGGACGGCCCTGGAGATCTACGCCAACAATCAGGATTTAGCGAAAGCGCAGAAGTTAATTAAAAATGTGTTGCGGTTAGGGCATACGACCACAATTGAGCATGCTTGTTTTACGCTGGCTTTTGAGAATGTATCGGCTTTTGTGGAACAGTTTATGATTGAATTCCGGCTAGCTTCCTTTACGGTTAAGTCAAGGCGTTATGTGGATTTCAGTCAAATGGGTTATTATCAGCCTGAATTCAGATTCGCGGAAGCGGTGGGAGAGTCCGAACGTCGGAAAATCCATAATTTATACAATACACACGTCAAAAAACTATTTTCTGAATACGAGTATTTTGAGGCAAACGGCATTCCCCGGGAGGATGCCCGCTTCCTTTTGCCCTATTGTTATCGCAGTAACTTTTATTGCACCGTGAATGCCCGGGAATTGCACCACATCATCTTTGCCGCTTTAGAGGGCAGGGGCAGTAAATATCCTGAGCTACAGCAGCTCGGGCAATCACTCTGGGAACAGGCCCGTCAAATTGCGCCGGCCATTTTTGAAACCATTCTACCGGAAGGCCGCGATGATAAGGAGCAACGTATCGCTGAGGCACTGCAAGAAACGGTGGGCGGACTTGACCATCTTGCCTTAAAAAAGAGAGAGGATTTGGCCGCCGGGGAAGCTAGTGAGGCGGCGGATTCTGCCGGGGCCTTGTATTGGGCTGAGCCGTCTTGCGAACTATTATTCGCTCCGCAGAATCCGGAAATGATCGTTACTGCCGCCGCGTTAATTAAACATGGGCTCTTTGAGAGCACCGCGGCGCAAAAAGCCGTGGCAGAGCATGACCAATTGCGGCAGCAGGTCCTGGCCATTGTCTGTGCGGATAATCGTAAGCGCGAATTGGAACAGGTCTCTTTTACCTTTCGCATTAATAATCTAACTTTAGCGGGGCTCACCCATCTGGTGCGGCACCGTATGCAATCAGTTAATGTTCCCTCTTTTACGGAATTCGGCTTGAGCAAGGGCTTTGTTTTGCCCGCTTCGATTCGGGAAAATCCGCCATTACTGGCCAGGTATCGTGCTCTTCTGGAAGAGCATCAGCAGGTGTTTCAGCAGTGCAGGGAGGCGGGAGTGCTCGCGGAGGATCTGGTGTATCTCTACTTAAGCGGTAATCTGGTGGATGTGGTCACGACCATGAACGGCCGGGAGCTTTTCCATTTTCTCCGTTTACGCACCTGTACCAGGGCCCAATGGGAAATTCGCGCCATTGCCATGGAGATGTTAGGCCGGTTGCGGGCGCTTTCTCCGGCGTTATTTCGCCGCTTTGGACCCAGTTGTTATGTCTTGGGCAAGTGCCCGGAAGGGAAGCTTTCCTGTGGGCGGCAGGCCGAAATGCAGGCGTTGTTCGGCGGGGAAAACGGAAAAGGCGGGACGAATTAATCCTGGCAGAAAAGAATACGCTAATATCAGCCATCCGTTATGTGCCATCCGTTAGGCAAGGCATGGATGTATGCCAGGCCCTGGTGATCCAGGTTGCCCGCGAGAGATCTGTGTAGGAAAAAGGTGGGGAGGAATTAGCAAATGAAAAAGATTGCTTTATTAACCAGCGGCGGTGATGCCCCGGGGATGAATGCGGCGATACGGGCAGTTGTTCGTACGGCCATATATTATGATCTGGAAGTTTTGGGGGTGCGCAGAGGTTATACCGGCCTGATTGAAAAAGATTTTATTAAAATGTCCCTCGGTTCGGTGGCTGACATTATTCAGCGGGGCGGAACAGTACTGCTGACGGCCCGTTGTGATGAATTCCTTACTCCGGCCGGGCGGCAAAAAGCGTTGGGGCATCTGCGGGAAGAGGAAGTTGACGGCCTGGTGGCCATTGGCGGGGACGGAACCTTCCGGGGCGCTCTGGAGCTGGATAAACTGGGAATGCCGACGATTTGTATTCCGGGCACGATTGACAATGACATCCCGTGTACTGCCGCCACCATCGGCTATGACACCGTCGTAAACACGGTTGTTGATTCTATTAACAAGATTAGAGATACGGCCACTTCCCACGAGCGAATTTTTGTCATCGAGGTAATGGGGAGAAGATCCGGCTTTATTGCGTTGGAAGCCGGATTGGCCGGCGGCGCCGAATCGATTATTATCCCGGAAGTTCCCTTAAACGTTGATGCGGTAGTAAAAAACATTAAGCGCGGGAACCGCAGGGGAAAGAAGCACAGCATTATTATTGTGGCGGAAGGAGCCGCCGATGCAATGGAATTAACGAAGGAAATCAGTGAAAAATCCGGGCTGGAAACCCGTTTATCCATTTTGGGTTATATTCAACGGGGCGGAACACCGACCGCCCAGGATCGGCTCTTGGCCAGCCGCATGGGCGCCGAGGCCGTGAATCTCCTGCTGCGCGGCGAAAGGAAAAAGATGGTGGCCCTTGACGGTCAGCTGATTCGGAGTTTTGATATTGACTGGGCCATCAATCAGTCTAAATCCATTAATCTTGATGACTACCGCCTGGCGGGGATTCTTTCAATTTAAGGTGAAGGGAAAAAGTTCAGGTAAAAAAGATTAAAAAATTATCAAGTAATAAAGGAAATAGCGTGCTTATGGAGAAGGACTTTCAAAAACTGGGGCTTGCTGCCGGGCTTGTGGAAAACTTAACAACGCTGGGGCTGAAAACGCCGACTGCGGTTCAGGCGGAAACAATACCGCTGATTCTGGCCGGCAAGAACCTGCTGGTCCAGTCACCCACGGGGACTGGCAAAACATTGGCCTATCTCCTGCCCCTTTTGACCAGGCTTGACGGGGCGACGAAGGATTTAGAGCTTCTGGTGTTGGTTCCTTCCCGGGAACTGGCTTTTCAGGTGACCCAGGTAATCCGGTCTTTAGATGAAAAGCTGGGGGTGTCCGTTCTTACCGGGGGAGCCAATGTGGAGCGCCAGGTTCAGGCGCTGAAAGACAAGCCGAAGGTTGCCGTGGGAACGCCGGGACGTGTGCTGGAACTATTCGGGAAGAAAAAAATCAACGGGCAAACCATCAGAACAATCGTCATCGATGAAACAGATAAAATGTTTAGTGCCGGTTTTATGCGTGATGTCCTCCAGATCCTGAAAAAAACCTTACGGTCGCGGCAAGTGCTTTTTTTCTCGGCGACCATGCCGCGTCATGTGGTGCAGCAGGCGGGGGAACTTATTACCCCGGCCCCTGAGTTTATTCTGCTTGACAGTGACGGTCGGGTGCCGCCGCAGATTAAACATCATTATTTTCGCACCGAAAAATCAAAGAAACCGGCTGTGCTGGAGAAATTGCTCCGGCTTTATCAGCCCCGGAAAGCGATCATCTTTATGGAGCGCAACGAAGGAGTAGCCTTCATGACCCAATACCTTAGGGAGAAGGGGTTCGAGGCTGGTGGGTTGCATAGTGATTTAAACGAACAAAAGCGGAAAAACCTGCTCACTGCTTTTCGGGAGGGTCGGATTTCCTTACTTGTGACTACGGATCTGCTGGCGCGCGGGATGGATGTGGCGGATATTGATTACATTTTTAATTATGATTTGCCGCGGGATACCAAGCAATATCTCCACCGTGTCGGGCGCACCGGACGGGCGGGAAAAGAAGGGACTGCGGTGACGCTGGTTTCCGAACAGCAGAAATTTATTTTTTATAAAATTGGACGGGATCTGAAAATTACCCTGGAAGAAATGGGTGTGGATGAAAAACGGATCTTTCCGGTCCGTTACCGGAAAAGGAGAGGACCGGCACCGCTTCCCAAAGAAGACTAAGGCGAACCCTGCACATAAAATTAAAATAGTGAAAATATGAAATGAAAGAGTGAATGAGTGAATAATGCTGGCACACGTGAAAAACTTTTTCTTGATCATTCTTGGCTGGTTTTTTGTGTTCTTTGGGATTCTGGGGCTTTTTCTGCCGGTCCTGCAGGGGATTCTCTTTTTATTGGTGGGACTCTATATTCTCTCCTTAAAGTCACCTTTGGCCAAGCGGGTCTTAGCCAAAATCCGGCGGCGTTTCCCGTCTCTTTCCGGAAAAATGCAACATGCCCGCTGGTTAGTGGAAAAACGCTTGCGTCGCAGGCCCCGGTAGCGGTCAGCAGAATAGAATAACGGAGAAAAAAGGACAGGTCAGAAAAAACACCGGTGCTTAGGGACGAACTGTGTGTTAAGATAGTGTATGGCAAGTATTTTTGAGGGAGTGATGAAAGTGGAAGAATTGTATACAAAAATGCAGGAATACCTGGGGATGGATACGGAGATTTCTTTCCAGGAATTCGAGGAGTATTATCGTAAGGTGCTGAATTATTTAAACAGCAATTTTGCGCAAATGAGCCGGGAAGAAAAGATCAAGGGAAAATTTGTGGTGGCGATCGTTGAAAGTAATAGTCTGGCCCGTGCCAGGAGAAAAGGGCCGGAAATGAAAAAGTATAAAAAGATGCAGGAGAAAATGGCCTTTTGGCGTGAGGCCATTGTCTACAACTTAAAGAAGGACGGTATGACCGAAAGAGAAATAGATGAAGAGGTCGAAAAATTAAATCAGCAAGGTGAATAGCATTTATTTGCAGGTTGCAGGATGAGAGTTTTACCGCCGGAGAAAGGCGGTTTTAACTTATTAGGCTGAGATGATTAAACAGGAATGAAGCTGTTGCTAAAAGAAAACAGAAAGCAGTGCTGGAGGTCTGGAGGTATTATTGTTGGAGGTGACTTTACTTGGTTGATATTTATGATTATCCACCGGGGAAAGACCAATACAGGAAAAGGCCGGTTTTTAATCCGGCTTATCGCAAGTGGGTTATTTTTGGACTAATCATTCTTCTTTATTTGTTCTTTCGCTTTTTCATTACTTTTAAGCTTGACTGGACCTGGTTTAGCGTTTTAGGATATGAGTCGGTTTTCTGGCGTACCTTTACCGGAAGAATCCTTGTGACGCTGGGGCTTTTTTTGCTTGGTTTTCTGCTTACTTTTCTTAATGCCTTCCTTAGTTTTAAAATCGCGCGTAAACCGCTTCGTGTTTGGTATCTGTTAATTCCGGCTTTTTTTGTGGGTCTGCTGACCGCGATGGGCAGCAGTCAGTTATGGATGCAGATTTTGCAGTATCTCCATGCCGAGCCTTTTGGCCTCACCGATCCGCAGTTTAACCTTGACGTGAGTTTTTATGTTTTTCAGTTGCCGGTTTTCTGGCTGGTTTACCGGCTGGGGAATATGTTATTAGTGCTGAATATTGTCGTGGCCATCTTTTTGTATTTAGTATTATTGCTGGGCGGGTTTGAGTCTTCTTCCTGGCAGTTCGCGGGCAGGGTTTTTACAGGAGAAGAGAAACGGGCTTTTGGGCATGTCGGCCTGTTATCGGGCCTTTTTATTGCCTGGCAGGCCATCCAGTATAAGCTTACCGCCTACCGATTAATGTATTCCCAGGAAGGGGCCGTGATTGGGGCAGGAGCAACGGACATCGGGGCAAGGCTTCCCGCGGCGCACATTATGCTCGTCCTCTCTCTGGTTGTAGGGATCTTTGTTTTCTTCTCCCTGCGTAAACACATGAAAAGAGCTTTTCTTTCCGTGGTGCTGTATTTTGTTGTTGCCGCGGTACTGACGGGCTTTTTCCCGGAATTCTATCAAAAAATTGTGGTTGATCCTGATGAAATTACCAAGGAACTGCCTTATGTGGAGCACAATATTAAGTATACCCGTCAGGCTTACGGCCTGGATAATCTTACGGAGAAGGAGTATCCGGTCGGAGAACTTACGGCCCAGGACATTAATGCCAACCGGGATATTATTGAGAATATCCGGCTGCTGGATCATCGGGCGACCCTGAGCATCTACGGGCAGCAGCAGGAAAACCGTTATTATTATCAGTTCAAGGATGTGGATGTGGACCGGTATCTCATTAATGGCAAACCAACCCAGGTCTTTTTGTCCGCGCGCGAGCTGAATAAAAACGCCATCGCGGAAAACATGAGGAATTTTAATCAGTTAATGTTAAAATATACGCACGGTTTTGGCCTGGTGATGAGTCAGGCTAATACGGTCGATAAAACCGGGTTGCCGCAGTATTTGATTAAAGACATCCCGCCTCGCTCCGAGGTTGGTGAGGTGCAGGAACCGCGGGTTTATTTTGGCGAGGCCACCAAGGATAATGTGATTGTCAATACCGGTTTGAAAGAATATGACTATCCTATGGGGAACGATAACCAGGAATATTTATACCAGGGCAAACTGGGCATTCCCATGACGCCCGTCAATAAAATACTCCTGGCGATACGGGATTTTCAGTTCCGCTATTTATTTTCCGATTACATTACGTCCGAGAGTTTGTATTTAGAGACACGCAATATCATCGACCGGGCGCATCGCCTTGCTCCGTTCCTCTATTTTGACCAGGACCCCTATCTGGTGATGAGTGAAGAAGGTAGATTATTTTATTTGTTAGATGCTTATACGGTAACGGATAAATATCCGTATTCGCAGGTGGCCGATAAAAAAAGTGGCTTTAATTATATCCGCAACAGTGTTAAGATTGTGGTTGATGCTTATTCCGGAGCCATCGATTTTTACCTCTTTGCGGAGGAAGACCCGCTGATTCGGGTGTTTAGTAAGATTTATCCCGGTCTTTTCAAGAGCAAAGGGGAAATGCCCCAGGATTTAAGGCAGCATATCAGGTATCCGGAGGATCTTTTTAACGTCCAGTCCCTCATCCTGAAAGATTATCACATGACTAATCCGACCGTCTTCTTTACCCGGGAAGACAGATGGGCTTTAGGGGAAGAGGTATACTGGGGTCAGGCCCAGCCCCAGGAGGCCTATTACAGTATTCTGCGTCTGCCGGAGGAGGAAAAAGAGGAATTTGTGCTGATGCGCAACTTTACTCCCGCCACCAAGAAGAATATGGTTTCCTGGTTGGCCGCCCGTTCTGACGGGGAGAATTATGGCAAACTGCTCTTATATAATTTCCCCAAAGGTATTCAGGTGCCTGGCACGGCGCAGGTAGAATCCCAGATTGATCAGGATCCGGAAATTTCCGCCCAGTTGTCTTTGTGGGAACGGGGCGGCAGTAAGGTTTTGCGGGGAAATCTGCTGGTTTATCCCATTGCCGGTTCGCTCCTGTACGTGGAGCCGTTGTATATCGAGGCGGAACAGACCAAATACCCGCAGTTGAAGAAGGTTTTTGTCTTCTATAAAGACACCATCGTCATGGAGGATACGCTGGCGCAGGCTATTGCGAAGCTGTTCGGGGTTGACAGCGGGGATAAGGCTCCGGGGACCGGGCTGGGCGAGGAAAATAATCAGGCCGGGGGGACGGGTGATGAGGCAGACAATCTTGCCGGAAATATTGATGATGAAAAAATCCGTACCCTGGTGAAGCGCTTAGTCCAGTTAGAAAATGAGGCGAACCAAAAAATGCAGGCAGGTGACTGGGCGGGATTTGGCCAGGCCCAGGAGGAAATCGAAAAAGTGATCCGGCAAATTGATGAAGCTGTGCAGTAACATTCATAAACCAAAAAAGACAGGAGATTTAGAGACAAAATGACAGGGACGCAAATGACGAAGAAACAGTTGCAGGATTATCATACGCACACTTTTCGCTGTAAACATGCGCAAGGAGATGTTGAGGATTATGCCTGCTTTGCCGCACAACATGGGTTTGAGGTCTTGGGAGTATCCGATCATATTCCCTTTCCCGATGGCTGGTGCCCGGAAGTCAGAATGGAGCTGGCGGAGTTGCCTGCTTATGTGCAGGCGATTGAAAGGGCGCAGCAAAAATTCCCCCAATTAGTAATCCTTAAAGGGCTGGAATGTGAATATGAAGACAGATATCTCAGTTATTACCGGGAGGAGTTACTAAAAAGGTGGAACTTTGATTACCTGATTTTAGGGCAACATCTTTTCTACTGCGATGGAGAATTAGTTTATCATTGGAAGGGCATGCGCGGTTATAAAGAGCTCAAGGCCTATACACAGGAAGTGATCAAGGGGATTGAGTCCGGTCTTTTTGCTTTTGTGGCTCACCCGGACGTTTTTGGCGGCTTCTATGAGCTCTGGGATCAAGAGGCGATCGCCTGTTCCCGGTATATTCTTGAAGCGGCGGAGGCTTATCACATTCCGTTGGAGATTAATAGCAGCGGCTTTCATAAAGACAAAATCCAGACCAGGCTAGAGCTGCGGAATCGTTTCCCTTTGGAGCACTTCTGGGAATTAGCCGCTCATTATGACATCCAGGTAGTGATTAATTCCGATGCTCACCAACCGGATAAATTAGGGGAAGGCTGGCAGGAAGGTGTGGCCTTGGCTCGCAGGTACAATTTGCAGATGGCTGATTTATCGTATTTGTGTCACAAGTCTTAACTTTTTTATAATAATCAGCTATACTGATAGAGGATGAAGGTTTAAGAAAGGTTTTGAATGAAGGGAAAATAATTTAGGTTGGGATGTGATGTAGTTTTGTCAAATGTGAAGCAGGAAATCAAGGAATGGTTACTTACCATCTTAATCGCGGTTGTCCTTGTGGTGATTATCCGGACGTTTCTTCTTGACAGCCGAATAGTGCCTACCGCTTCGATGGTACCCACAATTCAGATCGGCGATCGGCTCTTTGTGGAGAAGATCACCCATCGTTTTCAAGGGCTGGAAAGAGGAGATGTGGTTGTTTTTTCGCCGCCTGCGGCTTCGCAACTGGACGATGAGCTGATTAAGCGGGTGGTCGGTTTGCCCGGGGATACGCTTAAAATGGAAGATGGTATCCTTTATGTGAATAATGAACCGCAAAATGAGCCTTATATCGCCGAGCCGATTCAGTATGAATTCCCTGAGCTGGTGGTTCCCGAAGGGAAGATGTTTGTGCTGGGGGACAACCGGAATCGCTCCTATGATTCCCACGAATGGGGATTTGCCGATATTTCCACGGTTAAGGGCAAAGCCTGGATTACTTATTGGCCCATTAGCAGATGGAAGTATTGGGAATAGGACGGGAATAAAGTGAAGACAGTAATCGTTGATGCGGATGCCTGTCCGAAACCAAGCCGGGAAATCATCAACATCCTCTTACAGAAATATCCCTGGGAACTGGTGACGATTGCTTCCTTTAATCATCAAATCGACGGGGAGCAGCGCCATATTGTGGTGGGCGATGAGCCCCAGGCAGCGGATTTAGCCGTCATGCAGCTGGCCGGGCAAGGGGACATCGTCGTTACGCAGGATTGGGGCCTGGCTGCTTTGGTGATGAGCAAAGGGGCCAGGGCAATTTCGCCCCGGGGGATGATTTACGAGGAAGACAAGATGGACTTTCTGCTGGAGGAACGTCATATAAAAGCGCAATTTCGGCGGCAGGGCGGGCGCACGAAAGGCCCGGCCGCCTGGTCTCCGGAAGACAGCAAGCGTTTCCGGACGAATCTGGAGCGAATGCTGCAATTATCATAATATGGATACTGCTTTTTAATCAAAAGGCGGGGAGAAGGATTCCCAGCAAGCCAAAACTGAGGATCAAAAGGACAGGGTGTAACTTAGTAAATACGGTCAGTACCATGGCGATGATGAAGAGCAGAAAACTGAATATATTCGTGGTAAGATCAAGACATAAGAGTAAACCGGCTTCTACGATAAGGGCGACAACAACAGGCCGCAGGCCTAGAAAAGCTCCTTTGAAATAGGGGCTGTTTTTATTTTTCAGGACAATTCCCGCCAAAGTGGAGACTAACAGAAAAGAAGGCAGAACGATACCGAGAGTTGCGCAGACAGAACCGGTCAAACCGGCCGTCTGATAGCCTACATAAGTGGCGGTATTGATGGCGACGGGACCGGGAGTCATTTCAGCCACAGCCAGAATATCGGCAAATTGCTGTAAGGTCAGCCAGGCGTGTTTGGTTACCACTTCTTTCTGGATGAGGGGCAGCATCGCATATCCTCCGCCAAAACTGAAGGCCCCGATGAGAAAAAAGGTTTTAAAAAGCAGCCACAACATTTTTTAGGAGACCTCCTTTGAAGGGTCATTTGGCGTGGCGAAGCGGGAATACAAGACCCCCGTCAGCGCCCCCAGGATAATGAGAATTATCGGATGAAGACCCGGCAGGAACAGCAGCACCAACGCGAAGATACTGATGATCAGGGCAAAGGAAGAACGGATGACCTTCCTGCCCATTTTTATACCCGCCCCAAGGATTAAGGCCACTACTGCCGGTCTGACCCCGGCAAAAAATCTTTTCAGAAGCTCATTATCTCCCTGTGAAGCCAAAAAAATAGCAAAAAGCAAAATTACCGTAAAAGAGGGCAGAACGGTACCAAGCAGAGAGACAAGAGCCCCCGGGAGGCCTTTCAGTTTATAGCCGATAAAAACAGCGGAATTAACGGCAACCGGGCCAGGGGCCGATTGGGTGACGGCAATCATATCAATGAACTCCTCTGGGGGGATCCATTTTTTGTTGGTGACTACCTCTCTTTCAATGATGGGAATCATGGCAAAACCGCCGCCAAAGACAAAAGCCCCTACTTTAAAGAAGGTGAGAAATAATTGAAGGTAGAAATGCTGTTTTTCTTGCCTTGTTGACATGGGAATATCATGCACCTCTTTTCGTGCTTTAACATAGTAATAAAAAAACTGCAGAAAAATGAAAGGTGGCGAAGAGCGATGGGCATGAACCAATTATTACAGGCTCTTAATTATCTTCCCCAGATTGTTGAAGGACTAAGGAAAATGAACGAAGAGGAAAAACAAGACTTTGTTGACAAACTGGCCTTACAGGGTGAAGAAAGAAGTAATGCCTTGCGGATTCTGGATCGTTTTCAGAAGGGAGAGGCTTTAACGAAAGAAGAGCAAGAGGCAGCCCAGGGGTTGTTTTTAAAGGCTTTGGAAGTGAACGGGCTTAGTATGGCAGACTTATTCAAATTATAATTCAGGAACGCACTAAAAATAAAGTTGCTCATAGTATGTAATAGTGAGGTTAATGAAAAGAGGTGAAAAGATTGGCCAGTATGCAGTTTAGATATGACGGTTTAAGGCGACCGGAACCGAAGCAGATGTGTTTTTTTGGGCCCCGTTATCGTCGTGATTATGCGCCACCGTCTTTCGATGAAGCTCCGCGGAAAGAAGGTAAGGAAATAACTGCGCAGCAGGGACAGCAAGAGGAGCAACAGCAAGCCAGGCCGGTAGAGCAGCACCTGCCGCAGGCAGAGCAGCAAATACTGCCAGCGGAGC
>ENA-UOYA01003571-UOYA01003571.1-activated-sludge-metagenome-genome-assembly--contig:-NODE-3571-length-13754-cov-3.892766_pt1 | contig 13754 bp, 11 predicted proteins | sample MGYA00238163_ERZ764804 | MGnify/ENA primary metagenome ERZ764804 (study PRJEB28919, sample SAMN05720223) | activated sludge metagenome | isolation source: Anaerobic digester | place: Hong Kong...
TCTCCCCCAAGGGAGAAGGAATAAAATCCCCCCTTACCCCCCTTTCTAAAAGGGGAAACTTTTGGGTAAGAGATATCTCTTTTTAAGTGGGGAACTTTAGCACCAATTTTTTCATTTTGCCTTCCTCATTTTGCAATTCCTAAAATCCCGCCTCGCCCCTGTTGTGCTATATAAGAGACGATGACGCACCAACTCCGCTTTGCTAATCTTAGCAACTTCAGTCGGTTTTATAAAGAGGGGAACTGTAAATCCCCCTCATCCCTCCTTCTCCCCCAAGGGAGAAGGAATAAAATCCCCCCTTACCCCCCTTTCTAAAAGGGGGAAATTTACACTTTTCACTAATAAGGCCTGTCCGTCGCAATTTCTGGCGGAGAAGGTAGAGATGGATTTCTCTTTGTGTTTTTTTGCCTTTTAGTCAATATAGTTAACAAATAATTATTTACTGGTCCTCGCATTTACATTTTCCGCATTTTTCATATCCATTTTTTCTTATATCCTGAAATATCTTTTCTGGTTCGTCTGAACAACAGAGTTTTCCATTCATAAGAACACATCCTCTTTTTGCAGAAATATATTGTAGAATATAACCAGTATGAGTAATTATTAATGCAGAACTTCCATTTTTTTTAAAAAATTCATTTAGAACTTTACCCATTATTGAGATATTTTCAATATCAACACCTGATTCTGGCTCATCAAGTAAAAGAAGTTTTGGCTTTTGCAATAGAATTTGAAAAAGTTCAGACCTTTTTTTCTCTCCACCTGAAAAATCAACATTTACATCTCTGTCAAGAAACTCTTTTAAATTTAATTTTTCTGCATAATCAAATATAACATCATCATTTTCTTCAAGATATTTCGCTATTTGATAAAGTTTTACTCCACTTATTTCAGGCGGTTGTTGATACATTACCCCTATTCCCATTTTTGCTCTTTCACTTACTGTTAAATTTTTTAAACTTTTTCCATCAAATAATATATCTCCCTCTTTTATTTTGTAATCAGAAACACCCATAATTGATTTTATAAGTGTTGATTTTCCAGAGCCATTTGGTCCAAACATAATAACAATGTCTCCATCTTTTATTGTAAGAGAAAGTTCTTTTAAAATCTCATCTCCCTCTTCTGAAGTAACAATAATTTTATCAACTTTAAGCATTTTTAATCACCTTTTTAACTCTCTCAAGGAAAGTAGGAAATAATTTTTCTACCAGTAAAATAAATTTCTGCATTCTTCTCCATCTTATATCTAAATATTCATGAACAACTATATTACGATATTGTGCTAATGCAGAAAATTCTTCAGCTTCTTCAGGAGAAAAACCCAAAACTGTACAAAAGACCTTTAATGTTTCTTTATAACTTTGAGGTATTGTTTTTTTCTCTGAGGCAAGAATTATTTTTGAAATATCAAGACAACCCATTACAAGATTTTCAATCCATCTCTCCAATGCTCTTCTTTTAATACTATTCTGGTTATATTCCTGCCATGTAATGTTTTTCATAATTTCTATATCAGTAAACTCATTTTCAAGAAATCTCAAATACTTTAAAATTTCTGCCTTATTTTCAGGAGAAATTGATTTTGCTTTTTCAGATATCCAGTAATACTCATCTACAAATTTCCACCAATCCATTGCCTCATAACTAACTTTACATAACAAATTCAAGTAAAGTTTCTTATCGGATATTTTTAATGGCAAACCATCCCTTAAAATTTTATAAACAAGATCTGGACTTGCTCTATTTAAAACAACAAGGTCAATATTATCTGTCTGTAAAATTTCTACAAGTTCTCCCCATATTTTTTCTTCTTCTGGATATTCAAAATTTGCCTCTAATTCCATATATTCTACTGGTTTAAAATATATTCCAATGTCCCAATCAGAAATATTTCTTTGTTGTCCAGTTGCTCTTGAACCAAAAAGAAATGCCATAACAATCTGTGGTTTTGTCTCAAAAAATTTTTTAAGAATTTTTAATTCATTATCCATTTTTATTCCTCTTTTGTTCAATTATTTTACCCTAAATCATAACAAAAGGATAATGTTAAATAAAAAATCAGGAAGGTCAAAAATACTTAAAATAAACCAACTATTTTACCATCTTTATCAATATCAACTTTCTCACCTGCTGGATGAGAAGGAAGCCCTGGCATGGTTCTCATTTCACCACATAAAGGATAGATAAAACCTGCTCCTGCTGAGACCCTTATATCTCTTATTGGCAAAGTAAAACCATCTGGTTTTCCTTTTAAATTTGGGTCGTGGGATAAAGAAAGATGTGTTTTTGCCATACAAATTGGCAAATTCCCAAATCCCCATTTTGTGTATGTCTTTATTTTCTTTTCTGCTAATGGTGAATATTCTATTTTACCAGCACCATAAATTTTTGTTGCTATTGTTTCAATTTTCTTTTTTATATCCCAGTTATCTTCATATAAAAACTTAAAATTTTTCTCCTTCTCTGATGCTTTTATAACTTTTTCTGCTAAACCAATTCCACCCTCCCCTCCTTTTTCCCATACCTCACTTACTTCTACATCATCTGCACCATATTTTAATGATAACTCCTTTAATGTTTCTATTTCTTTTTCTGTGTCAGTTTTAAATTTATTTATTGCAACAACAACAGGAATTCCAAAATATTTAGCATTTTCAATATGTTTTTGGAGATTACAACTACCCTCTTTTAGTGGTTTTATATTTTCTTCAATAAGTCCTTTATCAAGTGGTTTTCCTGGAACAACCTTAAATTTACCTGAATGCATCTTCAAAGCCCTAACTGTGCAGACAATAACAACACAATCTGGTTTTAGTCCACTATATCTACATTTAATATCCATAAATTTTTCCATTCCACAATCAGCACCAAATCCACTTTCTGTAACAACATAATCAGATAGTTTCAATGCAATAAGGTCAGCAATTATTGAACTATTTCCATGTGCAATGTTTGCAAATGGTCCTGCATGAACAAAAACAGGTGTATGTTCTATTGTCTGCATCAAATTTGGTTTTATAGCATCTTTCAATAGAACTGCCATTGCTCCTGCACATTTTACATCTTCTGCTGTAACTGGTTTCCCATCTTTTGTCTGTGCAACTATAATTTTTCCTAATTTTTTTCTAAGGTCAAAAATATCTCTTGTTAAGGCGATAATTGCCATAACTTCTGATGCAACTGTTATATCAAAGTTTGTCTCTCTTGGAATTCCGTTTTCTTCTCCACCAAGTCCAATAACTATATGTCTCAAAAACCTATCTGAAACATCAACAACTCTTTGCCAGTTTATTGTCAATGGGTCTATATTAAAAGGATTTCCTTTAAAAACAGAATTATCTACAAATGCTGCAAGTAAATTATGAGCAATACCAACTGCATGAACATCTCCTGTTAAATGTAAATTGAAGTCATCCATAGGAATTACCTGTGAATATCCACCTCCTGCTGCTCCACCTTTAATTCCAAAAACAGGTCCAAGAGACGGTTGCCTTATGCAGGTAAAAACTTTTTTATTCAGTTTTCCTATTGCCTGAGAAAGTCCTATTGTTGTCACAGTTTTACCTTCACCAAGAGGAGTTGGAGTTATTGCAGTTATATCTATATATTTCCCATCTGGTCTATCTTTTATTTTCTCAAGTATATCAAGAGAAACCTTTGCTTTGTAATTACCATATAATTCTAAAAACTTATTATCAATCCCTATTTTCTCTGCAATTTCTCCAATATGTTTTATTTCTGCTTTTTGTGCAATTTCTAAATCACTTAACATTTTTCTTCTCCCATGTTAAAAATACTGTTAAAATTTCTTTTTTTCTCCTCTCTTCCCATTGTGCTTGGAAAAATTTACAAAATCCTTTATATCTTCTGTTGTGTTATCTGAAACTTCCAAAATCCCCTCTACCCCCCTTTAATAAAGGGGGAATTGGGGGATTTCCATCTCCCCTGCGGGGAGAGGCTCATCTATGTACTACGTCCGAGGGGAAAGGATGAGGGGTGCCTTTCTCTCAGAAATCTCTACTTACCTTGTTTTTTCAAAAAACCGGCTCTCACCTCGAATCATACTCTTTTATCTTAACCTTTTTCAAAGGGGAAATATTATTTTCTTTGTGTCTTATCTAACCAGTGTAAGTTAATTCTTACATATTAAATTTCTTGGTAAAAAACAATTTCAGGTGTTTTTAATAAACCAGAAGGAACAATTTGATAACCGTTATAATATTCTTTTTCACCAGGTGTAAATTGTCCTGGTCCAGTCCATTCTGACCATTTTTCAAACCAGTGGAAAGGACCATGAGAATTTCTTCTACTACCAATTACTTCTATTCCAAGTATTATTTCTTCATCATTTTTTGATAAAAATTCTGTAATTTCTACCTCATTTGGTTGCCATGCAATTATCCCTGCCTGTTGCCCATTTACAAAAATCCTTAAAGCAGTTCCTCTATATTCAGGTATTCTTACAAAAATTCTTTTATTATCATTTTCTATTTTTAATTTAGTCATATAAGTTAAATTTCCTGAATAAAAAGGTATCCCTTTTTCTGTCCAATCACCAATTTCAATTTCTTCTGGTTTATTAACAATCCTTAAATCATTATTTTTTTCTATTTTCACTCCAAATTCCCCTTTTATATAAATTATTTCTAACCCAGGATGATTTTCATTATACTTTGTTTGTAAAATAATTTCATTTTTTCCCAATTTTAAAACTGATGGGTCAAAATTTATTTTCCTTAATGATTTATCCACCCACCAACCACTTTCCATCTCTTCAGGAAGCATGTATCCATTTATATAAATTTTATAAAGTTCTGGCTTTTCAATACATATACATAATTCTCCTGATGGAATTTTATCAACAAAAAATTCATATTTTAAATGGATATCCACACTTTTAGGATTTTTATTTATTTTCCTTACCCATGGTTGAACCATTGCTCCCCCTCTTTCTTTAATTCCTAAATATCTTCTCACTTTCCTATCAACTCTTAATATCTCATCTTTTTCATTCCATCTTTCTTGCCCAATTTTATAATATGGCATATCCAGTACAAGAACATTATCTTCTGATAATTTTATTTCCCATTTGTCCTTTTTAATTTCTTTTCTTTCAATTTCTTGTAATTTTTCCTTTTTTTTACATTCAATTGATATTTCTTTTTTGGGTATTAAAAATAATTTACTGCCAAGAGGAGCAAAATTCGTTTTTATTTCATATCCATTTTCTGTTTTATTTATATCGCATTTATAAACATTTCCATTTTCCTGGTCAAATTCTAATGGCTGGTACTTAAATTCAGGAAATCCTTTTATTATTACATTATCAAATTTCATATTTCTTTCTCTAACAGGTGGAAATTTCTCTTTTTTCCATTCATCTGATGTATTACATAAAAATAAATAATAAAAATCATCATCTTCTCTTAAAAGATAAAGAATTGGCTGTATTTCTTTTCCTTTTTCATCTAAGATACTTATTCTTCTGGCTTTTTTTTCAATTTTTTTCAGCCCATCTTCTATATTTTCACCTATATCAAAAATAGATGAAAAATCAAAATTTGCCTTCTCTCCATCAATATATTCAGGAAAATTTTTTATAAATATAACTTCGCCACCTTCTTTTTTAAATTCTTTTAGAAGTTTTAATGTTGAATTTCTTATTGTATATAAAGGTGGAACTAAAACTGCCTTATACTCTGCCTTATTAACTTTTATTTTTGTCTCTTTACCCTTTTTTACTTTTGCCCATCTTGATAAAATTTCTTCATCTCCATAATCAAAATCTACATGTAAAGATAAAAGTGACTCACATAATTTCTCAAACATTTTGTCATATTCAACTACTTCCTCTGCCTTTTCTAAATTTTTTTCAATTAAATTTTTGTTTCTATATATTGCCCACATACTTTCTATTGGATGAAGAACAAGCAGGTCTCTTACTTCATTTCCATTTGTCATAATAAAATTTATCCTTGCAAAATAATCTTCAACCTTTTTGTAAAGATTCCACCATGGTGACTGATAAAATATACTTGCTGGATAATCCCTTTTTGCTTCCCCTAACATTGTGTACCATGAAAGATGTTGAAATCTTAAATTTATCCCAAGTGCAACCTGCCAATCACCTAATGCCTTATGACCTAAAAATGGAAAATCCCATCCAGTGCATCCATATGTCTCAGTCAATCGCCATTTCCTTCCAAATTGTCTTGCAACAGAACTTACCTGTTTTGCTGTATTGGAAAATTTTCTGTATTCTGTTAATAAATCCATTCCAGGTGCTTGCATATATTCATAAAACCTTTGACAACTTCCAACAACAGATGTTTGTGATATTAATGTGTCTTCTGCGAGAACATGTCCTGTAAATAACATATTGTTTTCCTCACACCACTTACCTATTTGTTTTGAAAATGAGGTAGTAAAAAGAAATGTTATACAATCAAAATAATTGTATCGGACTTTTGAAATTTTTTCTCCAACAACATTAAAATAAATTTCTGGTAAAAAATTTAAAATGTCATACCCATATTTTTTCTTAAAGACATTTGCTAATTTTTCAGTCCATGGTGTATCTATCCCATTATCCTCTAAGAAAAAAGAAGTCCCATAATTCGGTTCATCTGTAAAAATTCCTGGGATTGTTGAACCAAAATATTTGCCACAATACTTTTTATATTGTTGATGTGTTACTTTTATAAATTCCTTTACTGCATCTGGATTTAATGTATCTAAATATGTCTGTCCATTATACCAATCACTTTCTTTCTGGATTTTTATAGAAAAAATTAAAATTTTTTCACTTTTTTTTAATTTTATTTCTTCTCCTTTTTTTACTTTTCTATATTCCTTTATATATGGTCCTTCAAAGTCAGCAATAAAAATTCCTTTCACATCTTTTATATTTTTTATTTCATTTACATCATCTAAAATTTTCATATCTAAATATCTCATTCTATATTTTTTATTTTTTGTAACTATTCCACCACCTGCTCCACTTGGCCATCTATCTTCATCATAAAGAAAAGCAAGCATATTTAATTTTTCCCCTTCATCTGCACATGCATTTATATAACTAAACCATTCTTCTGATAAATATGGGGTATCAAGTCCTACTCTTGAATGCATAAAAAATCCACCTAATCCCATCTGTTTCATCATTCTTATCTGCCATCTTAACTCCTTTTCTTCTAATTTTCCATTCCATGCCCAAAAAGGCGCTCCTCTATAATAACAGCCTGGCTCCTTAAACCCCTCAATTATCTTTTTTATTTCCATTTTCTCTCCTTTTTTATAAAAATTCTTCTTATCATTTTTGGGTGAAATATCACTATAAGAGTACCACCTATTATATTTCCTAATGTAACTGGTATAAGATTTTTCCAGATTAACAAAAAATTTTTTAAAAACTGCCCATTTACCATCAAACCCAAAGGTAAAAAATACATATTTGCTATTGAATGCTCATATCCAGATACCACAAAAACCATTATTGGAAAATATATTCCAAATATTTTACCTTCAATTGTCAAAGATGAAATACACATTATTACAGCAAGACAAACAAGCATATTACATAATATCCCTCTACAAAATGACTGGAATAAAGGTAAATTTATTTTTAAAATTGCAATATCAACTGCGACATCTCCTATTGGTGTTAGCCCTGATAAAAAACTTCCAAGTACTCCTGATTTTAGAACAATATAGGATAGAAAAACAGACCCAATAAAATTTCCAATATAGACAACAACCCAATTTCTAATTAATTTTAATAAATTATATTTTCTATCAATCAATCCAAGACACATTAGGATATTACCTGTAAAAAGTTCTGCTCCCGGAATTAAAACAAGCATAAGTCCAACACTAAAAACACTACCTGCAAGAAATTTTAATATAACAGGGTCAACATTTTTGCCACTTAAAATTGTTAAAGATGCATGTGCACCAAAACCAATATAAATTCCAGCAAGAATTCCAAAAAATAAAAGTTCAAAAATTGTTGATTCTGCCTTTTTGATAACAATTTTTTCAAGTTCATTAGAAATCTCTAATGGTGAAAGAAATAGTTTCATAATAACTCCGATTGTTCAAGAACTTCTGGAACATATTTGTCCCATCCAAGAGGCATTATGTGAATACCCTGACACATATTTTTTACTTCTTTTACTATTTCAGTTGCTATTTGAATACTTACTTTTGCCCTTTCTTCCTTTTTTGCTTCTGCCATCATTTTTATATATTTTTCGGGAACACTAACACCCGCAACATTTTCATTCATATATTTTGCCATACCTGCTGATTTAAGAAGAACAATTCCACAAAGAACCGGAACTTTATAATTTTCAGTCATTTTTATAAATTTTTCAAAAATACTTATATCATAGACGGCCTGTGTCTGAAAAAACTTTGCTCCTGCCTCTATTTTTTTCTCCATTTTTATAATTTGTAATTCTATTGGTTCATAACAGGGACTTACAACACCACCAAGGAAAAATTCTGGCTTTCCATCTAATTGGTTTCCTGCAAGGTCTTTCCCTTCAATTAAACCAGATGCTGTCTTTAATAATGAAACAGAATCTAAGTCAAAAACTGGTCTACTATCTGGATGGTCACCTAAGGTTGTATGGTCACCTGTCAAGCATAAAACATTTCTTATACCTAAAACATAAGCAGATAAAAGGTCTGATTGTAAGGCAAGTCGGTTTCTATCTCTGCATGTAATCTGAAAAATTGGCTCAAATCCCTTTTCAATAAGTAAATGAGAAACAGCAAGTGAGCCAAGTCGCATAACAGAACTTTGTAAGTCAGTCACATTTAATGCATCTACTTTCCCTCTTAAAACTTCAACTTCTTCAAGAAATTTTAAATTTGTTCCTTTTCCCGGTCCAACTTCAGAAGTTATAACAAACTTATTATTAGTTAATTTTTCTTCAAGTTCGCTTACCATTTTTTCTCCTTTTTCTCTCCTTTGGTACTGTCAAAATTTTTGTTACCTGTTCATTTCCCCCTCACTCTCGCCCCTCTCCCCTATGGGGAGAGGATATAGGTGAGGGGCGATTTCATCTCCTTTTCATCTATTTTTTGACACTACTCTCTCCTCTTAATAAAAATAGCGAAATTCAAAAATTTCCCCTCGCGTGTAGTCCGAGGGGACGAACCTAACGCCATTATGCTTCTCAAATCCCCCTTGAAATCCCCCTTTATACCTGTTGTGCCTTTTGAAATACATTACGGCACCAACTCTCCTTTACTAAACTTTGCTACCTTAGTCGGTTTATTAAAGGGGGAAATATCAACTCCCCCTCATCCCCCACTTCTCCCCGGCGGGGAGAAGAGATGAAATCCCTCCTAATCCCCGTTGTGCCTATTGAAATACATTACGGCACCAACTCTGTGTGCTAAACTTTGCAACTTTAGTCGGTTTATTAAAGGGGGAACGTTGTCTCCTTCCTTTATCAAAGCTTGCCCGTCCATCTTTCCGCCAAAAATAGCAGCTGATTCGCCATTGTTTCTGGCGAATGTGGAGGGGAAGGTATGGATGTATTTTAATTATAAATCCCTCTCTATCTCCCTTTATAAAAGGGAGAATTAATCCCCGTTGTGCTTGCTATAAATCTCCCCTCACCCCTGTTGTGCTATCTAAGAAACGATAACGCACCAACTCTGAGGCACAAGGTAAGCAACTTCAGTCGGTTTGTTAAAGGGGAGAGTATTAAAATCCCCTCTAACTCCCCTTTTATAAAGGGAAAAATCCTGTTTATTAAAGAGGGAATTCCTTCTTCTTCCCCATTAACAAATAATTCTTGATAAAAATATCGTTTTCTTTCAAATTTTTATCTATACCCAATTTTTTCATCTTTTCATAAATTTTTATCCATGCACAATCTCTTGACCTATTTACCTCACATTTTCCATTTTTATCCGCTCCTCCACATGGTCCATTTAAAAGTCCTTTTAAGCAAGAAGTAAAAGGACATATTCCACCTGTCCAATTCAAATAACATTCTTCACATCCAGAACAACTATACTTTTGGGCAGTTATCCCCTGAAATCCATCTAAACAAAATGAATCACATCCGACACTAATATTTTTATAAACTTTTTTATCCTCAATTAAAATTTTTGAAATCACCTGAACACCAACACCACAGGAGAAAACAATAATATTTTCACATTTTTCAAATTTTTTAATGTTTTTATTAACAATTGTTTCTGCAAACTCCTCATTACAAAGATAATCTATTTTTATAATTTCAATTATATTCTGGTTGTTCTTTTTCAAAAATTCATTTATTCCTTCTTCTGGAAAATAAACTTCTTTACAACCAAAACATTTAAAAACAATTACTTTTTTTTCAAGATATTTTAAAATTTCATCTTCATTTTTTATTTTTGTTGCAAGCATTTTTTCCCTTCTTTTATAAATTTAAGCAAGTTTATTTTTGATGAACAAATATACTGGCAACAACCACACTCAATACATTCATTAACATTATATTTCCCCATTTCTAAAAAATTTTTTTCCTGTCCCAATAAAGCAAAATAAAAAGGATATAATTCTACAGGACAGGCATCAACACATCTACCACATTTTATACAATTTCTATCTTCATCAAAATTTACAGGTGTTTTCTTTAAAAATGTATAACCAGTTGTTCCTTTTATTACTGCTGTTTCAAAATTTTCCTGACAAATTCCCATCATTGGACCACCCATTTTTATATCATATTCAGAAATCTCATTTTCATCAATAAATGACGGAATAATATGCTTTAATGGAAAACCAATTTTTATTTCATAGTTTCCTGTCATTTTAATATCTTCTCCTGATATTGTAATAACACGACTGATAAGAGGAAACCCATAATTTATTGCTCTATAAATTGCAAGAATTGTGCTTATATTTAAAACAACAACACCAACATCAAAAGGTAGCCCTTTTTTAGGAACTTGCCTACCAGTTAGGCATTTTATTAAAATTTTTTCTGCACCTTCTGGATATTTTGTTGGTAATTGTGAAATTTTTATATTTTCAGATGAATATTGCTTTAATAAATTTATTGCGACCTTTTTATTATCTTCTATTCCAACAATAACATTTTTAACTTCAAGAATTTTTTTAACAATTTCAATTCCTTTTATAATTTCCCTATAATACTCAATCATAACCCTGTTATCTGAATTTAAAAATGGTTCACACTCACATCCATTAACTATTAAAGTATCTACCTTTTTTGGTGGGGATAATTTTACATGTGTTGGAAACATTGCCCCACCCAATCCAACAATTCCTTTTTCATTTATGAAATCCAAAATTTTTTCTTTTGGTAAGTTATACCAATTTTCAAGTGGTTGAATTTCAGAAGATAAGTCATCTAAACCATTATTTTCTATAACTATTGCTGGTTCCAAAGTTAAACTTACTGGATGTATTTTTTCTTCAATTGAAAGGACTTTACCACTTATACTTGAATGAATATTGGAAGAAATAAAACCAGAAGAAGAGCCAATTTTCTGCCCAACTTTTACTTTATCTCCAACTTTAACAATTGGAATAGATGGTATTCCTGTGTGTTGAGAAAGAAATATAATTACATAAGGGGGGTCTTGATACTTTTTAATTTTTATATTTTCTGTTTTCTCCTTTTCCTCTTCTGGATATAAACCACCATAAAAGCCACTTTGTCTTCTTTCAATATTTTCATCTGTCCTTTTTTCTTTTTCTTCATCTGGTATAATATTGTAATTTCTAATTTCAATTGTAGGATTTAATTTCTCTTTTTGTTTTTTTAATCTTTCATATATTTCAATCCATGCACATTTTTTATTCTTATTTACTTCACACATTCCATTTTTATCCGCTCCTCCACATGGTCCATTTAAAAGTCCTTTTGCACAATTTATAATAGGACAAATTCCACCGGTAATATTGAGATAACATTGTCCACATCCACCACATTTTTCAGGACTTAAACTAATACCATGCTCAATAGGGAAATTGGTAGAATTTTCACTAAAAGAAATTGTATCTGAAAGGGCAATCACTATCTTGTTATCAATAATATCTGAAACAAGTTGTATCCCAATTCCACAGGAAATAACTCCAATTACTTCAAAAGAAGAAAAATCAATGTCTTCAATTATTTTATTTATATGATAATTGTTACATAAAAAATCTACAGCAGAAAAATCAACTTTTTTCTCCTGCTTTATCTTCCCAATTATTTCAGGAAAGGGCTCGTCAAGTGTCGCTTTTGTAAAACATTTTTTACACCAGAAAATATAAATACTTTTTGTCCCTTTCAAAAGTTCTTCTATTTCATTTTCTGGTTTTAATTTATAATTTGTGTACTCAATAATTATTTTTTCTTTTTCCATTTATTTTCCTTGCTTCTCATACAAATTTGACACCAAATTTATTGTCTTGTTTTAAATCTCTCCTCTTTTCTTTCTTCTCTCTCCCCTGCGGGGAGAGGGCGGGGGTGAGGGGGTTTTCCCCATTTTCTTTTTCCATTTATTTCCTTTGCTTTTCATACAAATTTGACACCAAATTTATTGTCTTGTTTTAAATCTCTCCTCTTTTCTTTCTTCTCTCTCCCCTGCGGGGAGAGGCTCGCCCGTAGGGTCCTCGCTTTTGGCTACGGATATAGTAATCCACAGAATTTCTCTGGGCTATGCCCGAGGGGATGGATTTATATTTAAAACACCAACTCTGCCCTGCTAATCCCCGCTACTTTAGTCGGTTTGCTAAAGGGGGAAGTTTTTCTCCTTCCTTTTACAAAGGAAGGTTGGGATAGATTTTCTGTAATTACTCGAAATCCCCTCTATCTCCCCTTTATTAAAGGGGAGAATTAAAAGGAGAATTAAACACCAACTCTGCCCTGCTAATCCCCGCTACTTTAGTCGGTTTAACAGAGGGAAAATTGTCAGAATTTATTAACTTGACAGTATTAAATTTTTCATTTTTCTTTTACATCATATCTTTTTTTTCTAACATACACCATAAAAGGGCAAAAATAATTTTCCCATTGTTTTTCATCTGACCTATACTCATTATCAAAAAAGAAATAATCACATACAAGTTCTCTCAATCTACAAATTTCTTTCAGTCGCTTTCTATTTTTGGGGTCAGAAATTGTAAGGTCAATAAGTTCAATTCCTCTTTCAGCAGCAAGTTTTGAATAATTTTTATCTTTTTTTTCCCATGAAATTGCCCTTAAAACTTCACTTCCAATATTTGCCAACTGTTCAACAAGAGATAATTTAAACCATTTTCCATCTGCAAGTTCTTTATGGTATGTCATTTTCCACTTTTCCCTTTACTATTTCAATAATTTTATTTCTTATTTCATAACTTTCAATTCCTCTTGTTCTATTTCCAAAAGAAGGTCTTAAATTTATAATAGAATCAAATTCAATAAAATCATCTCCTATTTTTTCTGGATAAATATTTATTCCCCATATATTTTTTTGTTCTGACCCATTTTCAAGCAAAAATGCTTCTTCATCACTATGTAATTCCCCGCCAATCACCATAATTTTTTTTTCAATGTCAACAACACCTTTTACTAAATTTCCAAAACTTTCTTCTGCCATTTTTTTTAATTCCGATAACTTAATTTTATTTTCTGCTACTATTTTCATTTTTTCCCTCATCTTAATCCCCGTTGTGCTATCTGTAACTCCCTAAATCCCCTCTAACTCCCGTTGTGCTATCTGGGAGACGATGACGCACCAACTCT
>ENA-UOYA01003573-UOYA01003573.1-activated-sludge-metagenome-genome-assembly--contig:-NODE-3573-length-13749-cov-8.967796_pt1 | contig 13749 bp, 16 predicted proteins | sample MGYA00238163_ERZ764804 | MGnify/ENA primary metagenome ERZ764804 (study PRJEB28919, sample SAMN05720223) | activated sludge metagenome | isolation source: Anaerobic digester | place: Hong Kong...
ATTCAGAACGGAAAGAAAATGATAAATAAATAATTTATACTACATCTAATTTATGGCGGCTTCTGAAAAGGCAGAAGTCGCCATTTTTGTATCAATAAGAAAGGAATTAGCAACTTTTTCATGCCTTAAAGCCCCAAATTCATCCACATACATCATTTTTTTCGTGCATTTAACTATTTTTAGGCAAAAATATTTGGTTAAAAGAGAACAATCAATTAGTATTTTTTGTAACTTTGCAAAGTTTTATGATTAAATTTCATTATAAGCTTGATAATCAAGCAGTTGGATAGATTAAGGTATTTAAGATGAGACAATTAAAAATTCAAAAAAGCATTACCAACCGTTCAAGCGAAGCGTTGGACAAGTATCTCGTAGAAATTGGTCGTGCACCATTAATTTCAATTGATGAAGAGATTGAACTTGCTCAAAAAATAAAAAAAGGAGGACATGGCGGCGAAGAAGCAAAAGAAAAACTCGTAACAGCTAATCTACGTTTTGTTGTATCTGTAGCTAAGCAATATCAGCATCAAGGGTTAACATTAACCGACCTCATTGATGAAGGAAACATAGGACTTATAAAAGCAGCCCAAAAATTTGATGAGACACGTGGCTTCAAATTCATTTCTTATGCAGTATGGTGGATTCGTCAAAGTATTCTGCAAGCAATTGCAGAACAAAGTCGTATTGTTCGTCTGCCTCTCAACCAGGTAGGGTCTCTGAACAAGATCAATCACGAAATCAATAAGTTCGAACAGGAAAACCAACGTCACCCTTCAGTATCAGAGTTGTCAGAAGTGACAAAATTGGACGAAGAGAAAATCGGTCAGAGTTTGATGGCTGATGGTCATCACGTCAGTATCGACGCCCCTTTCCAAGATGGTGAAGAAAACTGCATGTTGGATGTGATGCCTTCCAGTGAAGACAGCAGAACCGACAAACAAGTGGACCATGAGAGTATGGCTTTGGAACTGAATTCCGTCTTGAACAAAGTATTGAAAGAACGTGAAATCACTATTATATGTGAATGTTTCGGTATCGGTTGTCACGAAAAAGGACTCGAAGAAATCGGTGACCAACTGGGACTGACTCGTGAGCGTGTTCGTCAGATACGTGAAAAGAGTATTGCGAAACTGCGTGATAGCGGCAACGCTAAAATCCTGATGAAATATTTAGGATAATACTGTTACCGGATTCCACCGATAGACAATTCCTACGGCAATTCTTTGCATTCGCTTCTTGCGATAATCATTTTAATAAACAAAAATCCCGATGCTCTTATGAACATCGGGATTTATTATTCTATTCTCTATCGAGAATTATTCGTTTGTCTTAGAACTGTCGTTGAAAGTAGCAACACGGTTGAACTCTACCTGCTCGAAGAGTTTGTCTGTAGCGCCACAACCCTTTGTAGAAAGGCGGTCAGCAGCAATCTTGTATTTCTTTACAAGAGCTGTCTTAACAGCCTCTGCGCGAGCCTCAGAAAGTTTCTGGTTCAGTTCTGCGCTACCCTCTGGAGAAGCGTAACCCTTAACCTCTACCTTAGCCTCTGGATGATTCTTCATGTAAGAAGCGATGAGCTCGATTGGTGCATACTGTGCAGGATCGATAACGCTCTTGCCCTGACGGAAGAGAACTGTAGGCTGCAAGTTAGTTGCTGTAGCTGGCTTTACATACTTAGGTTTCTTGTTGCACTCGTCAAGAGCATTCTGCAAATCATTGATTTGTTTGTCCTTAGCAGAGAGCTGAGCATCCTTGTCGTTCAAGTTGCTGCGCAGACTGTTGATCTGAGAATTCAAACCATCGATTTCAGCCTGATCACGGAGTTTAGCAATTGTGAAGTTGTGAGTACCGTTAGAATTACCGAACTTGTAAACGATACCAGCGTTCAGCTGAACACCACTCTTGTTGATGTCATACTTAGTTCCCTGATAGCCATTGCCATTGAGAGCCCAGATCATAGCTGGCTCAACATATACCTGCCAAGCTTTAGCTGTACCAAGGTTGAAAGCAAAGTCAACACCAACTTTAGAAGTCAGATTGTTACGATGGTTTCCATCAGCAACCCATACTTTGTTTACAGTCTTGCCGAAAACGTTGTTGTCACCAAATACATGGTTCCAACCCAGACCGTACAGAGCGATAACTTCAAAAGAACGTGGCTCACCAAGATATCCGCCGAACCAGTTGCTCATGTTTACTGTTCCCAGCAAAGATGTGTTCAGGTTTCTTACGAATGTACCTGTTGAAGCATAAGGCTTGTTAGAAAAATAAGCATTGCTCTCAATTGCCAAACCAAATACAGGAGTGAAATAACGACCGATACGAAGACCAGCGTTAGGATCAAGTCCCTTCATCCAGCTGTGACCTGTAGTCTTTGTTGCGAGACCACCATTGATGCCAATGTAGAAATTGTCGAATGTGTTACTTTCTGTAACTGTCTGAGCAGATACAGACACTGCCATTGCTGCGGCAGCTAATAATAAACTTAACTTTTTCATTTCTCTCTAAAATTAATTAATATAAGTTTGTAAAATAATTTTATAATTTTATCCTTTAGCGGCTGCAAAGTAATAAAAAATAAATGTAACGACCAAATAAAAAACAACAAAATATATGTTTTAGAACATATTACAAGATTAATTTAACAATAAAAAAGTATAACAGAACAGAATTTTAGTAATTAAATACGCTATATCCAATCTTTTTCATACCTTCGCAATATGAAAAAGATTATACTCATCACAGGCGGTCAACGTTCCGGAAAGAGCACTTATGCCGAAAATATGGCTCTCAGTCTGTCTGAGCGTCCCACCTATATGGCTACGGCTCATATCTGGGATAACGAGTTCAGAGAGCGCGTAAAAAAACATCAGGAACGTAGAGGTGACAACTGGATCAACATAGAAGAAGAAAAATACTTAAGTCGCCACGACATATATAATAAGGTGGTGGTGATAGATTGCATCACATTGTGGTGCACCAATTATTTCTTCGACAGACATAAAGGGGAATGGGAACAGCCCACCGTAGACGATGCCCTGAAAGAAATAGAAGCGGAATTCGACAAATTCACCAGTCAGGAGGCCACATTCATTTTCGTAACCAACGAGATTGGTAGTGGCGGCGTCAGCGATAATGAGGCGCAGCGCCGATTCACCGACCTAGAAGGATGGATGAACCAATATGTGGCAGCGCACGCCGACGAAGTCATCATGATGGTATCAGGGATTCCAATAAAGATAAAATGAGAAAGTTTGATATACAAAAACCTGAGCAGAACCTGCTAGGCGACATTAAAGACAAGATAGACAATCTGAACAAGCCGAAAGGTTCTCTCGGAATGTTGGAAGACCTTACGGCACAGATATGTCTGGTGCAACAGACGTTGCGCCCTACCCTCAGCCATCCATGCCATCTGCTTTTGGGTGCTGACCATGGCATAGAACGTGAAGGCGTGAGCGTGTCACCACGTTGCATCACCTGGCAACAGATGATCAACTTCACTCGTGGTGGTGGAGGCGTGAACATGTTCTGTCGCCAACACGGTTTCCATCTGCGTATCGTGGATATAGGCGTAGATTACGACCTGTCTGCCTATACTTCGATTATCAACCGCAAGATAGCCAATGGCACACGCAACTTCCTGCACGAAGCGGCAATGACCGAAGAACAGTTTACTCAAGCCATCGATACAGGCGCAGCATTGGTAGACGACTGTCACGACGAAGGCTGCAACATCATCTGTATCGGAGAGATGGGCATCGCCAACACATCGCCTTCCAGCATTTGGATGAGCATCTTTGGCGGCATCCCTCTCGACGAATGTATCGGTGCCGGAGCAGGACTCAACGATGCCGGAATCAGTCACAAGCGCGACGTGCTGCACAAAGCCGTAGCAAACAGCCACTGCAAGACTGATGAAGAGGTGATCAGATATTTTGGAGGATTTGAGATGGTGGGAGCCATCGGTGCGATGCTTCGGGCAGCAGAACGGAAAATGCTCATCATGGTAGACGGTTTTATTATGTCGGCTTGTATGTTGGCAGCATCGCGACTATATCCCGAAATTCTGAACTATGCCATCTTCGGACATTGCGGAGACGAAGGGGGACACCGACGTATGCTCCAACTGATGAACGCAAAACCTATCTTGAACTTAGGACTGAGACTGGGAGAAGGAACGGGCGCCCTGTGCGCCTACCCCATCATAGAGAGTGCAGTACACATGATTAACGAAATGAACAACTTTGAAAATGCAAATATCGATAAATACTTCTAAATGGTACGACCGTATCTGGGCAGCGTTCATATTTTTCACACGACTGCCGTTCTGGCGAATATACCAACCGCCAAAAGACAGTTTCGACAGTGTCGTGGAATATTGGCCCCTGACAGGATGGATGACAGGCTGTGCGATGGCATCGACATTATTTCTGGGAAGTATGGTCTTTCCATGGGCTATCACCGTGATACTGGCTATCGGAGTGCGCATACTGATGACCGGTGCATTGCACGAAGACGGCCTTGCCGATTTCATTGATGGTTTCGGTGGTGGAGGCACCAACCGTGAACGGATTCTCGCCATCATGAAAGATTCCCGCATCGGAACGTATGGCGTGATAGGTCTCATCTTTTACTGTGCCTTGCTATTTGGCGCGCTCTATACGATGAAACCTTTTTATGCGATGATCGCTGTCATGGGTGTGGACCCGTTCTGCAAAATGATATCGGGCCAAATCATCCAAATGATGCCGTATGCGAGAAACGAAGAACAGTCAAAGGCTCATGTCGTGTATCGCAAATTCAGTGTCATAGCTGGATTGATTCTCTTTGCACAAGGAGTCATCCCTTTGATTCCCTTGTTTTTATGGGGGCCGCACCTCCGTTGGGAAATTGTCGTCTTCGCCCCATGTATCGTCATGTATTTCCTATACCTATTAATATGGCACAGATTAAGAGGATATACGGGGGATTGTTGCGGTGCTATCTTCCTATTGACGGAATTGAGCACGTACCTTTGCATCATTGCACAATGGCATCTTTAATGCATCATGCACAATGGAAATAATTTTAATCCGACATACAAGCGTTGCAGTACCGAAAGGTACATGTTATGGATGGAGCGATGTGCCCGTTGCCGAGACATTCGAGGCAGAGGCAGCAACCACCAAGAAGAATCTTTTGCAATATGGCAAAATGGATGCGGTGTTCTCATCGCCACTCACCAGAGCAATGAAATTGGCGAAATATTGCGGTTATGATTCTCCCGTTGTCGATGATCGACTGAAAGAAATGAATATGGGAGACTGGGAGATGCAACGCTATGACGAAATCAAAGACGACAGACTGGAAGAATGGTACTACAACTATATGACGATGCCTGCCACAAACGGTGAAAGTTTCCCGATGATTTATCAGCGGGTATCTGATTTTCTAAACGAACTGAAAAATAAGAACTACCAGCGTGTAGCAATCTTTACGCATGGCGGTGTCCTGATTTGTGCCGGCATCTATGGCGGTCTATTTTCCACAGACCATGCTTTCGATCATTTAACAGGATATGGGGGAATAGAAAAAATCATGATATGAGTGATTCCTTTGTGGGGGCAAGGCAGAGCCATTGCCCCTACGGATTCACACATATTGATATTTCTATTGTAACTCACTTGATGGCGCTAGCCAATTATGCATTGTGCATTGTGCATTGTGCATTATGCATTGTGCATTATAGCGTGATTGCTCTTACCGAATAAGCCGGCATTGTAATTGTGGCACCATCTACGGTTTCTGTCTTCACTGAAACCTTTTCGTCCTTAATATTTCCTTCGAATCCTTCGATGGAAGAACCAACAGGAATATTCAATCCTTTGACATTAAGTTTCAATGCTACAGGTAACGCATTGACCAATTTCAGATAGACCTTTCCTGTCTTGCTGTCTTTAACCACACTGGCAGCGACACGATATTTCAGATTGTTATCCATCTCAATGGATGAAGTGATATACTTGTCACCAGCATATTTCGAGAAGATACGCTGGGTCTCATAACTCGGAGTGGTACGGATATCAGTATTGCTGAAATAAATCATGTCCGGATTCCAGTTGTTATGCTTGTCCTTAGCCAGTAACGGCGCATACGATGTCATCGAAACAACATCACCGTTGCGTTCCACATTGCAGAGATGGATGGCCTCTACAAGAGCAGACTCCTGTGTACGGGTTCTCGACGCGTATTCGCCCAGATAAACTTTTGGTGCCGTACGGTCGTAATCATCGTAATAATCCTGATGGTGCAGGAACCATCCCGGAGACTCGTAATAGTGCTCATCCACCATGTCAATGATGTCCTGATGGTCTTTTGCCAACTTCCAACCCTCTACATAATCGGATGAAGGATTATGGAACGGTCCTACTGTACCACATATCGTGATATTGGGATATTTCTGTTTGATGGCTTTGCAAATCATCAGATAACGCTCCTCGAATGTATTCGAGATGAGGTCTTCATTACCAATACCCACATATTTCAGATTGAATGGAGCAGGATGTCCCGCATCAGCACGCATCTTCGCCCATTTGCTGGTAGCAGGGTCACCGTTCGCCCACTCTATCATATCCAAAATCTCCTGACAGTATGCGGGCATGTCTGCCATTGGGATACCTCCCTGCTGACCGCCAAAGCCGTTTGCATTACAAGCGGAGTTCTGACAAGGGACACCTGCCGCAAGCACTGGCAACGGTTCTGCACCTATATCTTCACAAAACTGGAAATACTCATAGAAGCCCAGTCCACGAGTCTGGTGATAACCCCAGATATTAAAATCGGGAACACGGTCCTGCAATGCGCCCACTGTATGATTCCAATGATAGATGTTATCTAGTCCGTCTCCATGACTCATACAACCTCCAGGGAAGCGCACGAACTTAGGATGAAGGTCGGCAATCGTCTGAGCAAGATCTTTGCGCAGTCCGTTTTTGTGTCCATGGAAGGTGTCCTCAGGAAACAGACTGATCATGTCTACTGCCGACGAACCTTTCTTTAATGGGATGACGATAAGACGGCAATCATTCATATCGACATTCATCACCTTCTTGTCGATGATGTCCAACACAGCTTCATATTTGTTCCATGCATTGCCTACCGTCTTCACTTTCTGTTTTGCCAACAGCGTACCGTCTTTGGCAACGAGTGCAACTTCAAACTGCTTTTTATCCACGTCGATATTGCGCACAAAGAAAGAGAAATCATATTTGGCACCGTATTTCGCAACGATGCCATCCCACCCTTCATTGACCAAGGTGTCCTGAGCAAGAACAGCATAATGAGGATTACTCTTGCTCAGCGGATTGTCGGTACCTATTACGATTGGCGACTTCGACGACCATGCCGTCGTAGCACTCCAACCCTTGTGGTCTTTCGTTGTATATTCAAAATCACGGTTCTGAACGAGTTCGGCATATAGTCCACCATCAGCAGCATAACTGATATCCTCGAAGAACACGCCGATGAGTTTGTCGCTGATCGTCTTCTGTTCCTGCATATCCACATTGAGTGTGGCATTCACAGTCTGCGGCAACTTCTGGAAACGTGTCGCATCCTGTGCCATACGCTCTGAACTCATGTCCGCATCAGACTTCAATGCTGCGAAATAATCTATGATATACGACAAATGTATCTTGGGAACATCGAACAGATTGCCCAGATATAATTTATTATCAACGACAGCCGAATCTTTGAGCCATGCTATATCTTCAATGGTACTGGAGTCCTCTGCCTCCTTAAAAGTACGGAAATCATTTGAAGCCTGCACGTATCTGTTGCCTTTAGACGAATGAAAATAGATATCAAACGTACCGTCATCCATCACGAAAGCGATAGGATCTTTGCAACCCTTGACCGACATGAGTGGGAAATTCTGCGGACGCCACGTCACCAAGTCTTCGCTATAGGCAGTGGCGATACAAGGCGAATAGTCGTTCACCGACCATACCGCACGCCATGTACCGTCATTGGCATGAACCACATAAGGCGAATACATTCGTTTCTCACTTCCCCATCGGGAATAGTCGGAGCCACAGAGTTGACCGACATCGCGCCATTTCTCGTCATCGCCCAGATAAGCGAGATGCAGCCCCATCTTGTCACCAGGTGAATAAAGGAATATCTGACAAGTGGTATCCTTTCCCATGATGCTATATGCAGGGGTCACATCAGCTGCATGAATACAGGAAGACAGCAAAACCGCTGCTATAAACGAAAGATATTTTTTCATGATAATTGTTCCGTTGATGTTTCAAAGGACAAAGATACACAAAAATATCTAATCTGCAAGTAGAGAAAACTTAAAATGTAATAAACACACCGTTATTGCATTCAGAACGGCAAAGGGATGGCGCAAAGCTTATGTCGCTATGTAGGGGCGTATCACATACGCCCTACTTACATTCCATGAAGGCGTATGCGATACGCCCCTTCAAAAAAAAGGCTGGGTGCAATCACTGCAGCCAGCCTAAAATTAGAGAGTTATAAAAAATCAAGTCCTTACTGTTGCTTGATTATCTTCATACCTTCATCTACAGCCTGCATATTAAGCGGGATGAGATTGTGATGGCGCTCAGGCAATGTCTTGTAGAGCGCCTTGTTCAGACCGTCGGTGCTGACGATAGGACAAATCTTAAGCAGTCCACCGAGAACGATCATATTGAACACCTGAGAATTTTTCATCTCAGCGGCTTTATCCATCGCATCGATACGATATACCTTGATATCCTTACGAGTTGTAGGATTCATGATGCCATAGCTGTCGTAAATCAGTATACCACCCGGTTTCACCTTGGGAGCGAACTTATCCAGTGACGGCTGATTGAGAACAATGGCTACATCATATTTACTCAGGATAGGCGACGAGATACGCTCATCACTCACGATGACCGTCACGTTGGCAGTTCCACCACGCTGTTCCGGACCGTAAGCAGGCATCCATGTCACCTCTTTATTTTCCATCAGTCCCGAATAAGCCAGTATCTTGCCCATGGAGAGCACACCCTGACCACCGAAACCTGATATAATAATTTCTTTTTTCATATTATTTCTCCTCTGTGAGCGTATCTTTTAAATCACCTTTCACGTAATTCTTAAACATATTCTCTTCCATCCATTTGTTGGCCTTTACAGGGCTCAGCTTCCAACCGCTGTTGCAAGTGGAAACGATTTCAACGAGTGAAGAACCCTTGCCAGCCATAGATGCTTCGAAAGCCTTGCGAATGGCCTTCTTTGCCTGACGGATGGCACCTACTGTCTCTACACTCTGACGGGTGACATAGCATGTGCCCGTGAGATGAGAAGCCAATTCGGTGATATTGAGAGGATAGCCGTGCAAATGCGGATCACGACCATAGGGACATGTAGACGTCTTCTGACCAATCAGTGTGGTAGGTGCCATCTGACCACCCGTCATACCATAAATGGCATTATTGATGAAGATGATGACAATATTCTCACCACGATTCAGTGCATGAATCGTCTCACAAGTTCCGATGCAGGCAAGGTCGCCGTCACCCTGATAAGTGAAGACAAGACGATCAGGCCACATTCTCTTGACTCCCGTAGCTACTGCTGGAGCACGTCCGTGAGCAGCTTCCTGCCAGTCGATGTCGAGATAGCGGTAAGCAAATACGGCACAACCTACCGGACAAACGCCGACAGTTTTGTCTTCCATTCCCATCTCTTCGATGACTTCGGCAACGAGTTTATGAACCACACCATGTGAACAACCGGGGCAATAATGCATTGCCGTGTCGTTCATCAACGTCGGTTTTTTGTATACCAGATTCTCTGGTGAAATGATTTCGTTTTCCATTAGAATTTCTCCTTTAATGCTTTTACTATCTCGTCTGGATCAGGAACGATACCACCGAGACGTCCGAAATGTTCTACCGGTTCTGCACCGTTAACAGCGAGGCGTACATCGTCGATCATCTGACCGGCATTGATTTCTGCCACCAAGATGCCCTTCTTGCCTTTTGCCATCTCTGCAATCTGCTTTGACGGGAACGGCCACAAGGTGATAGGACGGAACAAGCCGACCTTCATCCCTTCTTCACGAGCTATTTCCAGCGCCTTCTCTGAAATGCGGGCAGCACTTCCGAATGAGACAATCATATATTCGGCATCATCCATCTGCTGTGTTTCGAAACGCACTTCATTCTCTTTGATCTGATTATATTTGTCCTGCAATTGGAGATTGCGTACTTCCATCACTTCAGGTTTCAATTCAAGGGATGTCAGAATATTAGGCTGACGACCATGGGTGCGGCCGATAGTAGCCCAAGGACATTCCTTCTTGATCTGCTCTTCGGTACGACGGGGCTTGTAAGGAGGCAGAACCACCTTCTCCATCATCTGACCGATGACACCATCACTCAGTATCATAGCAGGATTGCGGTATTTGAACGCCAGTTCAAAAGCCAAGTCCACAAAGTCGGCCATCTCCTGAACAGAAGCTGGAGCCAACACGATGACATTGTAGTCGCCATTACCACCGCCACGAGTAGCCTGATAATAGTCACTCTGAGAAGGCTGAATGGTACCAAGTCCTGGACCGCCACGTTGTACATTGACAAAGACTCCCGGAATCTCTGCACCAGCCATATAGGCGATGCCCTCCTGCATCAACGCCACACCAGGGCTTGACGAAGTGGTCATCACGCGTTTGCCGGCACCAGCACCACCGTAGACCATGTTGATGGACGCAACCTCACTCTCTGCCTGCAAAACCACCATACCAGTAGTCTCCCAAGGTTTGAGCAGCGACAGCGTCTCGATAATTTCACTTTGAGGTGTGATAGGATATCCGAAGAAACCATCAGCACCACAGCGGATTGCGGCGTTTGCTATCGCCTCATTTCCTTTCATCAGTGTTACTTCTTTCTCTGCCATAGCGCTTATACCTCCATCTTTTTCTTGTAAACTGTGATACATCCATCAGGACATACGATACCGCAAGAGGCGCAGCCGATGCAATCATCGGGATTCACCGCCTCCACATAGGGATATCCGTGGACATTCACCTTTTTTTGCACCAATGCGATGACATGTTGAGGACATGCTTCCACGCAAAGTGAACAGCCCTTACAACGGTCTGTATTCACCACAATAGCACCTTTAAATTTTCCCATAGTTATAATATTTAAGCAACCTTTTTAGGGATTGTATGAATCTTTATCATAGAAGTTCAGAATATCCTCAAGCATCTTTTTTGCTTCTACAGCCGGACTGTTGGCATCGAGCTCAATGGCTTCCATATAGTTGTTGAGAGCCATCTGCCAGTTGCCTGCCTTGCGGTACTTGTTGCCCAACTGATAATATTCTTCGCTTGTCATTTATAATATTCTTTTTTGCCTGCCGCCAATGTGTTCTTCATCAACGAACAGATGGTCATCGGTCCTACACCTCCTGGTACGGGGGTGATGAACGAACATTTGGGAGCGACCTCATCAAACTTCACGTCGCCGTTCAGACGGAATCCACTCTTCTTGCTTGCATCCGGCACACGTGTGGTACCCACATCGATAATCACTGCGCCTTCCTTCACCATGTCTGCCGTGACGAAGTTGGGACGCCCTATCGCCGCAATGATGATATCAGCCTCGCGACACTCTGCCTTCAACGTAGCCGAGTGACTGTGACAAACGGTAACAGTGGCATCGCCATACTGCTTTTGCATCATCAACTGAGCCATCGGTTTCCCGACGATGTTGCTACGACCCAGAACGACGCACTTCTTGCCACTTGTCTCTACGTTGTAGCGGCGAAGCAATGTCAGAATACCCAGCGGTGTTGCCGAGATGAAACAAGGCAGTCCGATAGCCATACGGCCCACATTGATGGGATGGAATCCATCCACATCCTTGCGATAATCGATAGCCTCGATAATTTTCTGCTCGTCGATATGTTTAGGCAGAGGCAACTGTACGATGAACCCGTCTACATCGGCATCCTTGTTCAGTTTGTCGACACAAGCGAACAGTTCTTCCTCTGTCACATCAGCCTCATAACGTATCAGCGTGGACTTGAATCCGCACTGCTCACAGGCGATGACCTTGTTCTTCACATACGTCTCCGAACCGCCATCATGACCAACGAGTACTGCTGCCAGATGAGGCTGTTTGCCGCCTGCTGCGATGATATTTTTTACCTCTTCGGCTATTTCAGCTTTAATGGCTGTTGCCGTGGCTTTTCCGTCTATTAATTGCATGAATCTTTATTATTAAAATTTAGGCATTCCTTTGCCTTTCATCTTGCCCATCATTCCGGCCATCTTTCCCATCTGACTACCAGTGACCATCTTCATCATCTTACGAGTCTGGTCGAACTGCTTAATCAGTCGGTTCACCTCCTGAATATTCGTACCGGAGCCTTTTGCGATACGCATACGACGACTGGAATTGAGCAATTCGGGATTGGAACGTTCCTTGGGTGTCATACTCTTGATAATCGCTTCAATGCCTTTGAAAGCGTTATCATCGATATCCACGTCCTTGATAGCTTTTCCAACACCTGGAATCATGGAAGCCAAATCCTTCAGATTACCCATCTTCTTGATTTGTTGTATCTGGTTGAGGAAGTCGTTGAAGTCGAACTGATTCTTCTGAATCTTCTTCTGTAACCTCTTGGCCTCTTCCTCATCAAACTGCTCCTGCGCACGCTCAACGAGAGAAACGATATCACCCATACCGAGGATACGGTCTGCCATACGAGCTGGATGGAACACGTCGATAGCCTCCATCTTTTCACCCGTTCCGACGAACTTGATTGGTTTCGTCACAACCGTACGAATGGAGAGGGCTGCACCACCACGGGTATCACCATCGAGTTTGGTGAGAACGACGCCATCGAAGTTGAGTCGGTCGTTGAATTCCTTGGCGGTATTCACCGCATCCTGACCCGTCATCGAATCGACCACGAACAGCGTCTCATCAGGGTTCACAGCATTTTTCAGATTGGATATCTCATCCATCATCTGCTCATCAATGGCGAGACGACCAGCAGTATCGATGATAATCACATCATTGCCTTTGGCCTTTGCCTCTTTGATGGCATTATTTGCAATCTCGATGACGTTCTTGTTTTCCGGCTCTGCATAGACTGGCACGCCAATCTGTTCACCTACGACCTTCAACTGGTCTATGGCAGCAGGACGATACACGTCGCAAGCCACGAGTAACGGATTCTTATGCTGTTTGGTCTTGAGCATATTGGCCAGTTTGCCACTGAACGTGGTTTTACCTGAGCCCTGCAAACCGGACATCAATACGATTGCCGGCTTATTTTCCAACTTCAGTTCGGCAGCTTCGCCACCCATCAACTCGGCCAACTCGTCGTGAACGATTTTGACCATCAACTGACTAGGCTTAATGGCTGTGAGCACGTTCATACCCAGGGCCTTCTTCTTCACTGTATCAGTGAACGTCTTTGCTACCTTGTAATTGACATCGGCATCAAGAAGTGCGCGCCTTACATCTTTCAGAGTTTCAGCTACATTTATCTCGGTAATTTTTCCCTCACCTTTAAGTATCTTAAAGCTGTGTTCGAGTCTGTCGCTAAGATTTTCAAACATAATATTTAGTATCTACTTTTATAATTGATGTTATATTGCAAAGGTACGCATTAAAAAACTAATTAGGAAATAATCTACAGGCTATTTAAAATTATTTAAAACAGTTTTCTGAATAAATGCTCATATATATA
>ENA-UOYA01003575-UOYA01003575.1-activated-sludge-metagenome-genome-assembly--contig:-NODE-3575-length-13745-cov-70.564061_pt1 | contig 13745 bp, 14 predicted proteins | sample MGYA00238163_ERZ764804 | MGnify/ENA primary metagenome ERZ764804 (study PRJEB28919, sample SAMN05720223) | activated sludge metagenome | isolation source: Anaerobic digester | place: Hong Kong...
TTTTTTCTTGCTGCAGCCTGAGCAACCTGAATTAAAATCCATCTTGCAACTTTTGACCCTCTCTTTGTGATCCTCCCATTGTGGTATTTATCGGCAGATTGGTACACATTAGGTACCAGTTCAAGCCATGAAGCAAGTTTATCACCAGATGAAAAGTCATTGAAATCACCTATTTCGGCGATTATAGTTGCGGCACTGATCTCAACGACACCTGGAGATGACATTAAAAGTTTCATTTCACGGTTATTCTAAAGGTTCTGTTGCAAAAATTCATAAGCAGCATGCAGTAGAATAAAGAGGAAATCAAAAGAATGGTAATATGCTATCTAATTCCTTTAATTTAAGTGGAAAAATTACGAAGAGCCAATTATCCTGCTTAATAATAGAGCTAATCACAAAACTCAAAAACTACTTACTTAGTTCTCAATTTTGAAGTAATCAATCGAACTACTAACCAGGAGTGGTAATGAAACCAATGATAAATGCATAAAAAAATAGCTCTTTTGGGATAGGCTCATACAGTGGGGTTAAGAACACTAAAACTTAAAAAATAAACCGCAAATATTCATTTTTACAGAAACATCTAAAAAAGGTGGAAAACGTATAAAAAAGATATAATATGGGATAGCGCGGATTTGAACCGCGGTCCAAGCGTCCCAAACGCTCGAGGATGGACCAAGCTACCCTACTATCCCATAAGGATATGCCATAAGGGCGTCCCTTCAAAAGGATATTATCCTTTATATAGCTTTCGTTAGAACATACGGCTGTACTCTGACCTCGCACATCAAAATGAGAATTTTTTCATTCCCAGCGCTGATAAATGTCATTTTCTATTCCCAGAAGGTCAAGAGCCCTGCCAGCCATGGTGTCTATAAGGTCTTCAATGGTTTTCGGTCTGGAATAAAAGCCCGGGCATGCCGGAAGGATGCTTGCTCCTGCCCGTTTAGCTTTCAGCATATTCTCGAGCTGTATCAGGTTCAGGGGAGTTTCTCTTGTCATAAGGATAAGTTTTCTCTCCTCTTTCAGGCAGACATCTGCAGCCCTTGTTATCAGGGTATCGGATATGCCATTTGCAACAGCTCCCAGGGTTTTCATGCTGCATGGGGCAATAATCATTCCTGAAGTTTTATAAGAGCCGCTGGCAATGGGCGCTGAAAAATCTTTCTGGGAATAAGTCCAGGTAGCCAGCTTTTCAACTTCCACAGGTAAGTAATCAGTCTCGATTTCGATTATCTGTTTTGCAGCTTCGGTCAGTACAAGATGGGTTTTAATCCCTTTTTTTGCCAGCACTTCAAGAAGGCGGATTCCATACTGAACCCCTGAAGCCCCACTGATACCTACAATTATTTCCATTATTCTCTTCTCCTTGCTGTTTTGTCACTTTTTTCGCAGGAAGCAATGAAGTTTCCAAGCATTTCCTCTGCGGCTGAGACTATTTCTTTTATTTCTTCCAGGCTGATATTATCAACGTGAATTCCGGCAACAACGACCGACGTTTTTCCTGTTGCTTTGCTTACCCGCTTTGCACTGTCAAGGGCAAGCTGCTCTTCCCTGTGCCCGGGCAGTGAGATCACGGAAGAACTGGCCCTTCCGCTTTTTTCATCAAACAGCCCTACTGCAACCGCACCAGCATGTTCTTTTCCACCAGTAAGGGTCAGCAGGTAGTCCTCTCCCAGTTTTTTTGCTTCAAGAGTGATTTCTATCCTGCTGACTTTCCTTGTGATTTTAAACAAAGATTTTACTCCTTTACTTCAGTTCCTTTCAGGTCGCTCAGCTTGAATTGTTTTGTAACTTTCTTTACGTTAAAGTATTCCTTTGCAGCTTTTCCCACAGCTTCACAGTGTTCTTTCGGGCAGTATACCCCCATTCTCCAGTTATCCATGTGAGCTTCCTGGAGGATCGATACGAAGTGTGAAGCTTCATTCAGGGGAACCAGCTTGTGGTCTGTTTTTATCATTGCTTTCATTTCAAGCATTTCAGGAGTCTTCGGGATGTCTACGAGCACGCACTGCTGGTCCACTCCGGCAAGTTCTGCAATCTCCTTCTCAGCCCTTTCAATTTTATCCCGGTGCTTGAGCACGCCTTTTCCTGCATCCTCAAGACCTATATAAAGCGCCCTCTTATAGAGTTTGCGTGCATCAAGTTTTCTTGCAAGTTCTCCTCCATGCCCCTTTGAATTTCTCATGGCTGAAACAAGGTCTGTATCATCCATCTGCCTTAGCCGGAACGGGTCAAGCTCTCCGTCTTCTATCATGTGCTCAACAGCTTTTGAGCACATAGCTTCCGAGATTCTGGTCACATGGTGATAATAAACCGAGCTGTTCATCCAGAAGCGGGAGACCAGAAGAGATTCTGCTGCTTTAAGCCCTCCGTGATCGATTACAAGCCTGTCTTCATGAAAACGCATCTGGTTAATCAGGCGGTTGTAGTCCACGACCCCGAAAGCGACACCTGTATAATGAGCATCCCGGACAAGGTAGTCCATCCTGTCCACATCGATTTCACTGCTGAGGATCTGCCCTAAAGAGGTCTCCCCCTCAACATGTTTTGCAAGTTCTCCGGGGTAAATCCCGTGCTTGCTCAGGACTTCTTTTACTTCTCCTTTTCCTACAATTTCCTTTATCTCGTCATGCCTGCGCCTGGTGTATTTGTAAATCACGTTCTCTGTTACGTGGGAAAAAGGACCATGTCCTATATCATGCAAAAGGGAAGCTACCCTGATCTCCAGCTTTTTGTCTTCATCAATCGAGTCGAGGTTTTTCATAAGCATGGAGGCAAGGTGCATGGTTCCGAGGGAGTGTTCAAAACGGGTATGGTTTGCTCCTGGATATACAAGGTTTGAAAATCCAAGCTGTCTTACTCTTCTGAGGCGCTGCATCTGGGGGGTAGCCAGAAGTTCCTGGACAACTTCATCCAGTTCAATGTAACCGTGTACAGGATCAAGGACTACTTTCATTAATCTTTAGACAGATGTCATTATATATTGCTGTATCTATTACTTTGATTATTACTTTGATACGCAAATTAAAGGATACCTGCTGCCCGAATGTTGAAATAAATTCGGAAACAGGTATTAGAAACAGGTAATATCATGATTATATTTTCAGGCGGCACCGGAACTCCAAAACTCCTTGACGGGCTCAAAGAAATTCTCCCGCCGGAGAAACTGACCGTTGTTGTAAACACTGCCGAAGACCTCTGGGTTTCTGGGAACCTGATCTCTCCAGACCTTGATACTGTGCTCTATCTTTTCTCAGACCAGATTGACCGGAAGAAGTGGTGGGGCATAGAAAATGATACCTTCAGGACTTATGAGCGTATGAAGGAACTTGGGGTCGAAGAAGGAATGAAGCTCGGGGACAGGGACAGGGCAACCCATATTATCCGTTCTAACCTCATCCGGGAGGGGGCATCTCTTACGGATGCAACAGTGAAACTTGCGTCTCTTTTCGGGATCAAGGCAAATATCCTGCCCATGTCCGATGACCCTGTTTCCACTTACATAGAAACTCTTCACGGAGTCATGCATTTTCAGGACTTCTGGGTTGGAAAACATGGAGAACCAGATGTGCTTGGGGTTGATATTAAAGGAGTTTCCGAAGCTTCGATTTCTCCAAAAGTGCTCGAAGCCCTTGAAAATGACGATAATGTTCTCATTGGCCCAAGCAACCCTATCACGAGTATAGGTCCGATTATTTCCCTTCCAGGAATGAAGGAGATACTGAAAAAGAAAAAAGTCGTGGCAGTCAGCCCGATTATCGGGAATTCCCCTGTCAGCGGGCCTGCTGGAAAACTGATGCCTGCCTGCGGGCTTGAAGTCTCTTCCATGGGTGTTGCTGAATACTATCAGGATTTCCTTGATGTCTTCGTTTTCGATGAAAGGGACCGTGCAGATGAGTTCGCATTTGAGAAGCTCGGATGCCGTGCTTCCAGGGTAGACACCCTTATGACTTCTACCGAGAAGAGCAAAGAACTGGCAGAATTTGTAGTCGGACTATTTGACACTATTGTCTGCCGTTGATTTTTGATTTTTACTTCTTTTTCTCTTTTCTTTTCATATTTGTTACTTTTTCTCTACGTTTTTTGTTTCCCTGTCTCTTTCTTTTCCGTAAATTTTCGTTATCTTCCTTTCTGCCTGCTTGAGTCTTCAACGTTAACAAAATTCGAAAGTTTTATGTATCATTTTTTCAATAATTTGTAACACTAAAAAACATAAAATTATTTTTTTCTCCTACTTGTTATTCCATGGTTGTTGAATAATGCTACGTTTGAGAATACTACCTGCATGCAGGGTAAAAAAAGTGACTTATGGGCAGTAGAGGTAAGAGTATGATTAGAAGAAGTGTGTTCACGAACAGGAAAATAAAAGCAAAAATCACAGACTTCATTTTCCTGACAATACTTGTTTTTTCCCTTGTATCAATTCCAGGAATGGCATCTGAGGCTGATAATCCCGAACTGATGAATCAGGTTTTTGCCGCAGCCGAAAGTAATCTTGGGAACGTCGGACCTGAAGACAGTCTTGTTATTACAGATCTCGGTTCTCCTGCAGAATCTTATATTTTTCTGGATAGTTTTTACTCGGAGTTTTATGGAAGGGACCTGAAATATACGGGAAATCTCCTTGTTGTCCAGAATGCAAGGAATGCTCCTCTCTGGTTTGCTTTTTTTGACAAATCAAGCGGGAACTGTACTTATATTGAGGTTTCATACGGAGACGAGGATAAGATCAGCTATCAGGTAACAGAAAATATAAACTTTGATGAGCTTTCTAAAAATAAGAAGTCTATAGCAGCCTGGAATGAAAAAGTTAACTCAACGGTTTTTAATGGGCATGAATTTGCCATCCTTACAATTGCCAATGGCTGGGCTACAGGAAATCTTGATTATGAACTTATGCAGTGCCTGCAGTTGCACAACCACTTCTGCCCGGGAGTTTCGAGCGGCTTTGTGCTTGCAGACTGGATGGAAGAAAATTACCCGCTTAACAAAGGGGTAAGTTATACGGTTTTCTCCTGCCCCAACTGGTGCAAAGAAGATGTCTTTGTAACGCGCTGGGATGCCACCCCTGGAAAAGGAGGAATCTTTGTCTCTGCGCTTACAGATGAGGAAATAGAGGAGATTGGTAACTCTCCTGCCGGGATCTTCGTAGTTACAAATAAAACTGCCGGAACAATGCAGGCAGTGGTTCTAGGATTTGACTTTGATGTTGTGAATGCGAAGTGCGGGGCAAAAGAAGACGACCCTGCGTGGATTTCAAAGTACCTGGCGGACCTCTGGCTTATGGACAGAGATAACTGGGACGAAGAAGGGCTTGTTACTGAAATCGCAGTCATCGATATAAATGAGGATATTCTGAGAGAAATGAAACAGGCAGGTAACAATCCCTATGAGATCCTCGGGCTTCTCAAGCAGGAGGGAAATGTCAGTTGCTCAAAATATGGAATTTCTGGAATTGGAAGCCTGATAGGTAACTCTAAAACTTGAATAGGATCTTATGAAGGCAACTGGAATCTTTAAAGGGCTCCTTTTTGCCTTATTTTTCATCTTTTTTGTGTTTTGCTTTCTCATTCTTTACTTTTCATTTTCTTCCATTCTCACATCTTTTATATGAGTATCCTTAAACTTATTAACACTGAGATAACTATTTATTATAAATTTCCTGCATCCTGAACACAAACGGACTGGAACCGGAATACCAAAGCTATATCAAGTACTTTGATGTTTTCCTGAAATCGACCTATCTTTCCCGTCAGCGTGTTTGCTTATCTCCATAAACAGCTTCGGGAAACAATATACTTGAGGGAGCAGGCTTAATTTCAGGTTTTTACTTCCCGGAATATCAAGACAGCCAGAAAAAGGTTAAAACCATGCTTGAAAGACTGAAAGATTCACTTATCAGGTCCCCTGTGATCAAGCGAGGGGAGTATAACTATTTCATCCATCCCATTTCTGATGGCGTGCCTTCTATCGATCCCCACCTGGTTGAGGAGATCGCTGAATATATTCTGCAGATTACCGATATTAAAAAAATTGATACCATTCTTACGATTGAGGCTATGGGCATTCCGGTAGCAAATGCTCTTTCCCTGAAAACAGGAATACCTCTTACCATTGTACGGAAGCGGCCTTACTTCCTTGAAGGGGAAGTTGAACTCTCGCAGAGCACAGGGTATTCTAAGGGTGCCCTCTACATAAACGGGCTCAAAAAAGGGGACAGAGTAATTATTGTAGACGACGTAATCAGTACAGGGGGCACGCTCCTTGCCCTTGTGAATGCGTTGCAAAAAATGGGCGTCGTGATTATGGATGTAATTTCCGTTATAGGGCGTGGAGATGGTTACCTGAAGCTGAAGGAGCTCGGAGTTGACCCAAAGATTCTCGTTACAATTGATGTGAGCGAGAAAGGTGTGGAGATCAAGGATGTCTTTAGGAATCAGTGAAGCATTCGATTTGAGGCCTGACTACATAATCAGCGTTATAAAGGATACGAAAGCAAGGCTTGTAGGTTTTCAGTTTCCTGAAGGGTTAAAGCGCAAAGGTCCAGAGCTTGCAAAAAAGGTCGAAGAAGCTACAGGGGCTGAAATCATTATCTCAGGGGATCCGTGTTTCGGAGCCTGCGACCTGGACAGGACTCTCCTTGACCACGTTGATATTCTTTTCCATTTCGGGCATGCGGAACTGGAAGATATAAAACTTTCAGATAAAGTATATTTCATCGAAACACGCTCCTCAGTTGATGTCCGTCCTGTAGTTGAAAAGGCTGTCTCTGAGCTTAAAGGGCAGAAAATAGGGCTGATTACCACTGTACAGCACGTCCACAAACTCCCTGATGTATGCAGTGTGCTCGAGAGCAAGGGAAAAACCTGCGTTATCGGGCATGGTGACTCCCGAATAGCTTACGCTGGACAGGTTCTAGGATGCAATTTTTCGGCAGCCCGCGATGAAGACTGTGACGAATATCTTTACATCGGAAGCGGGGATTTTCATCCCCTTGGTGTCTCTCTTTCCACAAAGAAACGCGTCCATGCAGCCGATCCTTTTTCTGGAGAAGTCCGTGAGGTTGACCCTTCGAGGATCCTGCGCCAGAGGAGTGCTGTGATTGCAAAATCTCTGGATGCACAGACTTTCGGGATCATTGTCTCAAGCAAAAACGGGCAGAAGAGGATGGAACTTGCTTCTTCCTTGAAAGAACTCGCAAAAAAGCATGGAAAAGAAGCACATCTGATCCTTATCGATCTGGTTACTCCGGATCAGCTGCTTCAGTTCAAGGTGGACGCTTTCGTAAATACCGCATGTCCCAGGCTTGCTGTTGATGAAGTGGGGCGTTTTCCTGCCCCTATGCTGACGCCTCAGGAATTTGAGATTGTGCTTGGAGAGCGTGAATGGGAAAAGCTTGTGCTGGATGAGATTACCGAAGAACCAGTATAACCTTCTATCCGGCATTCTATAATCATTACCTGAATATGACTGCACAATCTTTTATCAGATATATATGGTTGATGTAATCAGATAATTAAGAAAAATCAAAGGATATGAAACAGAGAAAACTTGAAATGCTGCTTGAAGAGATTGAAGGTTTTTCCAGTCCCGAACTTGAACTGGAACAGTACCAGACGCCTTCTCTTCTTGCTGCGGAAATACTCCATTTCGCTTACATGCAGGGAGATCTTGATGACTCAGTCCAGGACCTGGGCTGCGGTACAGGCATTCTTGCAATAGGGGCAAAACTTCTGGGAGCAAAGAGAGTTGTAGGATATGATACTGACCCAAAAGCTCTTGAGGTCGCAAGAAAAAATGCTGAAAAGCTTGGGGTTGAGGTTGAATTCATTAATTCCGATATCACAGAAGTTTCAGAGAAGGTAAAAACCACAATCATGAACCCTCCTTTCGGGGCAAGAGTCAAAGGCAGGGACAGGCCCTTTCTTTCGTCAGCATTAAGAACAAGTGAAGTGATATATTCCATCCACAACCGCGGAAGCCTTGCTTTTATCCAAAAGTTCATTAAGCCTGCGGTCATTACTCACTCGTACGTTGCGAAGTTCCCTCTAAAGAGGACTTTCGATTTTCATCAAAAAGAAAGAGAAGTGATTGAGGTAGAGATTTACAGAATTGCTGTTCACGAATAAAACCTGGTTCTGGAGCCATTTCAGGCATCATGTTTTACAGCTTATGTCTTCATTCTCCATTCTTAAAGGCGGAATTAATAAGCTATTGAACAAGGAAAAGATCATAAGATAGAGAATAAATCCATATTGCAGAAGATTTTCCGCCAGAATTTCCATGATGGTTAGAAAAATTGTTACAACGATTACCTATATCACTAATAGCGATAATTCGAATGAGGGATCATGATTAGAATTCGAAAAAATAAGACTACTAGGAAAAAATTAACGGGTCCTGGTGATGCAAAGCCTGGAATTGAAAAACCGGTTCCAGTGAGTGAAGAAAGCAGGGACCAATTTAAGAGTCAGCAGAGGGATCAGCCCAGGTCTCAGTTTAAAGGCCAGTCAAGAGACCAGCCTAAAGGCCAGCCCAGGTCTCAGTTTAAATCTCAACCCAGAGACCAGTCAAGAGATCAGTCCCGAGGACAACCCAGAGGCCAGTCAAAAGACCAGTTCAGAGGAGACTCTGACAAAAAGAGAAAATTCTCCTATCCCAAGAAAGGCGGCGGCCCCAGAGATCGGAGGGAAGCCCCTGGTTTCAGACCGCCTGCAGAAGCCGTAACAGCCGAAGAAGACCTTGAAAAAGGAGGCTTTGTTCTTCCTGGGGAGCTTGTCGGTACTACAGAGGAGTTCAAACCAGGAGATGGAACTGCAGTAATTGCAGGAGATATCTATTCTACTGCTACGGGTAATGTACTCATTGACAGAAAAGCCAGAATAGTCTCGGTAAAGCCAAACACTGTTACTCCAAACGTCCTGAAAGCAGGAGATATTGTATACGGCAGGATCACCGATGTACGTGAATCCGGGGCAATGGTGGAAATTGCAGGAATTGAAGGAAAAGAAAACAGGGAAATCGTCAATGTAAGACCCGGAGATATTCATGTCTCAAGTGTAAGGGATTCCTACGTTAAGTGGCTTGGAGATGAGTTCAGGTCTTCTGATATCGTAAGAGCCAGGGTTGTTGATGTTGAGAGAATGCGACTTACTACAGCTGAAGATTCTCTTGGAGTTGTAAAAGCTTACTGCTCAAAATGCAGAGGAGATCTTGAGCTGGAAGGGAAAAAGCTTAAATGTCCGGTCTGCAATATGACTGAAACCCGTAAGATCTCAACTGAGTATGGGAAAGGAATCAGGTAATTTCTCTTCCCCACTTTACTTATGGCGTACCATGCACTTCAAGGCAGCTATTCATAACCGGTTATATTATTCACCATTTACAGGTGGTCACCAGTGGAACTGAACATTCTTAATAAAACAAATAATGAGCTTGAAGTCGAGCTCAGAGGCGAAACCCATACCCTTCTTAATCTTCTTAAGGACCTCCTGATTAAAGATGAAAGGGTTGAAACAGCTTTTTACGATATGAAATATGTGAGCATCAGTGAACCTGTCCTTTATATCAAGACCAATGGTGCGGATCCGATTCAGGTTTTAAAGGAAACGGCAGCAATCATTGTTTCTCAATGCGACGAATTCATCGATGTCTTCAGCAGGGCAGCAAACGCCTGATGCTGGGAAGCGCAGGACGTCTTTTTAAGGCGTTTTGCTCATTTTCTCTTTTCATCGGCGGCTTTAGAGAATAAAGAGAAAGCGCTGATCTTCTGCCTTACTCTGATTCTTTTATGATTGTTTCAATTGTTCTGGAATACTTTTTTATGAGTTCTCGGCATATCAGTGGATGCTCAGAGCCTTAAGCAGTTTTAGTTTACGTAAAAAAATATCGAACCTATCGGTAAATAATTTTTATAATAAGGTAAAATTCACACTTTAAATCAGGAATTTACAGTTCTTATGAGGTATAAAGAAAATGAAACTTGATGACTCATCCTTACAGAAGTTTTGTTTCATAAAGAGAGAGACCCTTGGCAGCATAAATATCGACCCTCTTCAGACAGGAGGGCTTTTGACCGAGGCTGCCAAACAGGCACTTGTCGAATGGGGAGACGGCTACTCTGTCTGTGACTTCTGTGGCGGAGTTCTCGATCTGATCAAAAAGCCTCCGATCCATGATTTCGTACACCAGGCCCTTCCTGAGTTTCTGGGCTGTGATGAAGCAAGGGTTACAAACGGGGCAAGAGAATCAAAGTTTGCTGTTATGCATTCCATTGGAAAGCCCGGAGACTGGATCGTACTTGACGGGCTTGCTCACTATTCTTCTTACGTTGCAGCCGAGAGAGCAGGATTGAATATCAAAGTGGTGCCGCATGCGGGCAGCCCTGAATATTACCTTGACCCGGAAGGGTATGGCAGGGCAATCGAAGAAGTCATCAGGGAAAGCGGAAAACCTCCAGCTCTGGCACTTGTTACTTATCCTGACGGAAGCTACGGAAACATTCCTGACGCTAAAAAGATTGCATCCGTCTGCCACGAGTATGATGTACCCCTTCTTCTGAACGGTGCATACTGCGTGGGAAGAATGCCGGTTTCTGCAAAAGAGATCGGGGCTGACTTTATCGTGGGCAGCGGTCATAAGTCCATGGCAGCTTCAGGCCCTGTCGGAGTACTGGGTGTAAGCAAGGAATATGCTCCGGTTGTCTTCAGGAAATCCACACACAACAAGGTAAAAGAAGTCGAACTTCTCGGGTGCACTGCTCGTGGAGCGACGGTTATGACCCTTATGGCTTCTTTCCCCGAAGTTGTAAAGCGAACACGTAACTGGGACCAGGAGGTTGAAAATGCCCGCTGGTTCTCTTCAAAGCTTGAAGGCCTGGGCTTTATCCAGCGCGGGCAGAAACCCCATTCTCACGACCTTATGTTCTTCGAAGCTCCGGGATTCTACGAAATCTCGGAAAAAGTTAAGAACGGAAGGTACTTCCTTTACAAGGAGCTCAAAGAGCGCAATATTCACGGCATCAAGTCCGGGCTTACCAAATATTTCAAGCTCAGCACCTTCGGGCTCGGAAAGGAAAAGCTCGGTATTGTTGCGGATTCCTTTGAGGACATTCTGAAAAAGTATGAAGGCGTTTAAGCCTTCTGAATTTCTCTTTTTTGACGGCCGGTTTTATTTTTCCTTTTGTCTCTTTTTCAGTTGAAGTTTTAAGTTCCGGGCTATTAAGTTCCGGGCTATTCCATTTCTTGACTTCAGGTTACTTTGCTTTTCATTCTTTATCCGCTTCCTGTTGTTTTCGCCAAGCTTTTCCTTCCAGTTTCTGTTCTCTCAGAGATGATGGAAAGCTATTTCATTCAGGATGAGCTTATATTACTCAATGTCTCATTTTAAATGAGACTTTATAAGGATAGATCTTCATTTTAATTGAGGATATTATGGATCTACAGGTATTGAAAGAAATCATACGCGAGCAAAAGGCAGTTTTTGAGGCAGAAGGACCTGAAGGGCTTATTGAAAGGGAAGCCCTTAAAAAAGTTTCTGAATTCTTGAAACTCCCTCACGTGCTTGTGATTTCTGGTTTGAGGCGTTCTGGAAAGAGTACCCTTCTTAAGCAGATCCATAAAAATTTCTACGGGGAAGAGCTGGTTTACTACCTGAATTTCGAGGATGAACGCCTGATTGGTTTTGAAGCAGGGGACTTTAATCTCCTGTATGAGACGTTTATTGAGCTGTTCGGAAAAAGCCAGGTTTTTTTCTTTGATGAAATCCAGAACGTTGAAGGCTGGGAGCTCTTCGTCCGGAGGATGTATGAAAGAGGGTTCAAGTTCATCATTACAGGTTCCAATTCCTCTTTACTTAGCCGGGAACTCGGAACCAGATTAACCGGGCGTTATGTGGGGCTGGAGCTTTATCCCTTTTCTTTCCTGGAGTTCCTTAAATTCAAAGGCATACCTTCTCCAAAAGAACCTTTAACTGAAGAGCGGGGTCTTATCAAGGGTGCTTTCAATGAATATCTGGAAAAAGGGGGTATCCCAGAGTACCTGCGTTTTGAGAACGCCGAACTCCTGAAGACCCTTTATGAAAATATCCTTTACAAAGACATTCTGATCCGTTATGGGCTCGGCGATGAAAAAGCCCTGAGGGAGCTTGCTCTTTACCTTTTTTCAAATTACTCAAGCGAGATCAATTACAGCAAACTGCAGAAAATGCTGGGTCTGGGAAGTGCAAATACGGTCAAGAGCTACATAGGTTATCTGGAAAACTCCTATATGGTATTCACTATCCCGAAATATGACTTTTCCCTCAAAAAACAGATTTATGCCCCTAAAAAGGTTTATGCAATTGATTCAGCCTTCATAAACCTCATATCCTTCAAGTTTTCCCGGGACCGGGGGAGAATGCTGGAAAACCTTGTTTTCCTTGAACTTAAAAGGAGGAATATGGAGCTTTACTACCACAGAGCTCGGAAGGAATGTGATTTCATTGTTACCGAAAACGAAAAGCCTGTTGAAGCTATACAGGTAACTATGGCTTTGACCGGCAACAGGGAGCGTGAATACGGCGTGCTTCTTGAAGCCCTGGAAGCTTATGGGCTCGAAAAAGGGCTGATCCTTACAGAAACCGAAGAGTTCGAAGAGACTATTCGGGGTAAAAAAATTATAGTTAAACCCATCTGGAAATGGCTTCTGGAATAAATATAAAGGCAGAGTAATAAAGGCAGAGCACTATTACTCTTACTTCTTCAGCTCCACGTTTTCCACATACCCTTCTCCTCTCGGGGTCAGGATGTAATACTGAACCCCCTCGTGGTTCTCTTTTTCGATACAGAGAGTACTTTCCAGAGTACTCAGATTATAGTTTGCCTGGGAATCAGTGAGCTTGAACTCAGCTTTAATTTCTTCAAAGGTCATCCTGCGCCCGTCAAGGGCTTTAAGGATTTTTCTTCTGGTGGGGTTCTGGAGGGCATTCAGACAGGCTTTGTGGTCTTCGGTCATATCTTCTTTCATCCTGCCTTCGCGTTTCATCCTTGAGACCCATTCTTCTTTCCTTTTTGCAGCTTCTTCGGGAGTCATATCTGATCATTAATATATTGGCATAAGTCTCCATATAGGTTTGTGAGTAAAGCTAAAATTACAGCATATTTCTCAGCTCCGCGGCATAAATAAGATCAAATAAGATTATTCCCAATTTCTTCTCATGAAACTGAACCCCGAACTCGAATCTATTGAAACGCTTGCAAAAATTATCCTTACTGCAGCCCGTACAGCTCCGAAGGGCAAAGGTATTGACGATATCATAACCTGTCTACTTTCTCCTGAAGAAAAAACCGAACTTGCCGGCAGGATGGAAGAACTCAGTGAGATTAAGGACCTTAAGTTTCTCATCAGGGATGCAAAGAACGTAAGGGACGCGGATGCAATTGTCCTTATCGGTCTCAAAGCCTCCGGAGCAGCCGGTCTTGACTGCGGAGCCTGCGGTTTTGATACCTGCAAAAAGATGCTTGAAAAGGAGAAGGTTCAGAAAGAATTCTTCGGTCCCCAGTGCATGATCAAATACGTCGACCTCGGAATTGCTGTCGGCTCTGCTACTGCAAAAGCAAAGGATCTCTGTATTGACAACAGGGTCATGTATTCTGCCGGAGCGGCTGCCTGCTATTTTGAAATGATCGATGCAGACGTTGCAATGGGAATTCCGCTCAGCATCAAAGGGAAAAATATCTTTTTTGACAGGGAATCGACAAGAAA
>ENA-UOYA01003576-UOYA01003576.1-activated-sludge-metagenome-genome-assembly--contig:-NODE-3576-length-13742-cov-18.447578_pt1 | contig 13742 bp, 18 predicted proteins | sample MGYA00238163_ERZ764804 | MGnify/ENA primary metagenome ERZ764804 (study PRJEB28919, sample SAMN05720223) | activated sludge metagenome | isolation source: Anaerobic digester | place: Hong Kong...
ACATCAAGAATCGTGTCACAATCTTAGAAGAAAACATGGAAGCTATGCAAACGCTTATCAACTATCAGCTGTCGATTATCAACAAGGATGTTGGCGAGCTCAAAGATGGCATGAACAAGCTACTTAACAACGGCGTACTCGATAGCAAGGTAGAAAAGCAAATTATGGTGATGAGCGGCAAATTCTTCTGGAAAGTCTTTACCGGCGTTTTACTTGCTACGTTAACAAGCGGTGGATTGTTTGGCATACTGTGGCAGGTCTTGACAAGGCAGTGATGCAAATTGGATATAAATATGCGGCACTTTGCCTTTCCACAGTTTGAGGAAGTAGAGCTCGTCCCGATCTGCGATTTGCATATTGGTAGCGAAGCTTTTGACCTCAATTTGATTAAGAATACTCTAAAATATGTGCGTAGTAAGGAAAATGCTTTTATCGTTTTACTCGGCGACATCTTAAATAACACAATTGTTGACTCTGTTGGTAATAGTTATCAGGAACGAATGACACCACAAGAGCAATTGAATTATGCGATACAGCTATTTGCCGACATTAGGGATAGATTGTTGGCTTGCGTGTCAGGAAATCATGAGTTTCGTAGTGAGAAGAAGGCGGGCATTGATTTGTCTTATACACTTGCTATGGCTCTCAATGTCCCGCTTTATGATAGAAATATCGGCGTATTGGATATTTGTGTGGGCAGTCGTGGGCGATCTAGCCTTAGACGAAAGAATTACGAGGTTGTTATTTATCATGGTACGGGCGGCGGTAGACTCACAGGGTCTAAAGTCAATGCCGCAGCTAAGATTTCAGAGATTATACCAGATGCTGATGTGTACCTTAGCGGGCATGGACACTTTATGACTTCTGTGAAGGATAAGGTGATGCTCATCGATAGACACAATAAGACTCTATTTGAACGTGAACGCTGGTTTATTACTGCCCCCGCTTATGTGGAGAAAGAGGAGTATGCGTTACGCAATTTGGCACATCTTAGTGCTTCTGGAATGGTCGTCGTGACGTTGAAGAATGAAGAGAACAACTCTATTAACGTTCAGCAAATTTGATGGGAGGCGATGCCATGTTTTGGACTGTTGTAGCTGTTTCAGCGGGCGTTGTTGTGTTAATCGCTTGTGCCGTTATTTACACTGCTAAGCATAAGCCAACACCTGTAGAAAAGAAACAAGACGAGTTAGACGCTTTGAAGGCAGCTCAGGAAAAACTCGAAAAGGAGGCGGGCGAAATTGAGAATCAGAAAACTTTTGATAACGTTAATGATGCTATTAAGTATCTCAACGATAATGTACGCAAACGCCTCTGATACACAGCTTATCTTTCGATCTGACGATGGACGATATTATCTCACAGAGGAGTCTGTTATTGCACTGGCAAATTATATTAAACAGCTTGAGGATTTGAACAAGAATTATGGGGCGCAAATTGACAATTTGAAAAAGCAGATCGACAATCTCACACAGCAAACTGATTTGCTCAAAGCAGAAAATGAGAAACTAAAAGCGGAGTTAGAACAACAGAAACAGCAAAAGCTTGTGTGGACGGTCGTTGCTACACTTGCTGTCGGTGGTGTGCTCTATATCTTTGTAAAGTGAGGCGAGAGTGATGGAAAAACTAACAAGTAGAAAGTTCATCCTTGCGATGCTACTAACCGTCATCTTTACATTCTTGATTTGGTTTGGCAAAATAGGTAGTGACGACTACATCAACGCAATGATGACACTCTTTGGCATTTATTCAGGTGCGAATGTGGTGACTAAGTTCTTTTCAACAAAGGGCGGCGACAAGCAATGAAGCTTGAACAGCTCTTTGTGAAGTACAACTATGACAAGGGACGAAGTGGATACGGTGTTGATTTCATCATCATACACGATACAGGAAACACGCAACGAGGTGCTAATGCTTATAGTCAGTATCTATATTTCAATGGCGGCGATAGGGGACGCTCTGCACACTATTTTGTGGACGACAACGGCGTCATTCAAATCATCCGTGATGAGGACGCTGCATGGCATTGTGGCACGTCTAACCCACCTGTTATCGATGGTAAGAAAGTGCTCAACAGAAACACGATAGGCATAGAAATTTGCGTCAATGAGGATGGCGACTACTTTAAGGCAGTTCAGAACGCAATCACGTTGACAAAGATGCTAATGTCAAAGTACGCTATACCTCTATCGCACATTTTAAGACACTATGATGTATCAAAGAAGATATGCCCGCAAAGTATGTCAGGATACAACGGGCAGACGTATACATGGATAGTTTGGAATTGGTTTAAGAAACAGCTTTGATTGCCCAGCCAGTGTCGAAATCCCTCCTTGTGCTCTCCTACGCCCCTTGGGCACTCTAAGCCCGGGGGCTAAAGGGGGCATATCAATTCAAATTGTACCCTTGGCTATTGTTGTAAAGTATGCCAACGTTTGCAATCGTTTGTTACAATTAAACATATACCGACAGAAAAAAGATGTGCCCGCTATGTGCTCAGATATGTTTCTCACGTGTGGTGTGAATGTATACATAAGCCACATTAAGAAAACACTTTGAGATAATGCGGGCCTTCTTATTTGTTGTGCCTTTATGTATAGTGTTTACAATAGGCATAAATAAACAACATTGGTGAATCGCCCACGTAAATGTTTTTCACTCATTTGAGTCTTTTGACATCGTATATGTTTTATATCATTCATAAGACTCACATACATATGTCTCTACATAGTGGCGATACACATTAGTGTTTATGCCATTTAGAGAGATACAGGTATGCTATATTATGAGATATATACACAGACGGTGTGCATAAGAATGTCTCTATATAATGGCCATAGACATAGTATTTATGCCATATTTAGAGACATCTCTTTGCATGGTATAGGCATATAATATATACTGCCAGCAACTTGTCAACTGATTGGCAACCAATTATTATATACCTATATATGCAAAAAGTATAGTATTTATCTATATCTATAAAAAATATATAAATATAGAGTTGACTAGTTCCATAGGTTGACATATATATATACGGAGAGTAGAAATCATATACCCCTCCTACCCCATATGGGGGGGGAAATGAAAGAGGGGGTAGGGGGTGTGTACCATATACGTATACATATAGTATACATTTGACTATATATTTTGAAAAAGGCCCTTTTTTGACCCATATTTTTCTCACCTATATAGGCATGAATAAAGGGGTTAGGTCAATTTTGCATAATATATATATATGTATATTTTTGCTGGAACTTGGTCAACTTGTCAACCGACGGGGTTGCAAGTGTCATAAAGCTAGTATTCAAGCCACTTTAAGGTATCAGTAGTTGGTTGCCACTTTCACTCTTAGAGGTAGATTGGTTGCCGCAACCATCGTAGAACAAGTATTCATGCTGGTTCACGAATGATTTTGTATGTATATAATATGCGTATAACATCGTGCCACTTGGCAACCGAGAGCATGAAATGTGACATAAAGCTAGTATTGATGCGGAGTTTAGCAGTGACAGAACAGGTTGCTTTTTGATATAGGTAGCCAATAATGTGGTTGCCAATTTAGTCAACTAAAAAAAAGACCCCGAGCCTAAGCTCAGGGTCAAAGTGTCGTTGGGGGGGTACTGTGGGGAATTAATCTATTTGTGAGTCGTTCGTATCTTCAATATCGCTTATATAGCTTGCTGGGATGAATACCACGTGTACTGCCGTGTTCTTTGCGTCTTTTGACTTGCTCTTCTTAGCGCCGGGCACGTTAAGTAGTAGACGTTTGACTTGTTCTTTGGTTAGCTGTGCATAAGCGGTATCTCTAAGCAATTCGTTCTTGACAGAGAATGGGTTAATAGCAATCCACTGATCATCATTTTTGTCTCTAACGAGCCATACGCCTTTTCTAACGATACTGCGGGCGTCTCTTGTAATAGCCTCATATACAAATTGTTTAGATTGTTCAGAATAATCGGTTGCGCCGTCTGGTAAAACAGAATGAAGTAAAATGGTATTAAGCAATTCAGTTGCTTCGTCAACGGTCTCTCTGCTTTGCACGAATCTTGGCAGATCGAAAAAGCTTGAACTAGCAGGGTCGATAACGCCGATATAAGCAAGCAAAGCGTGGGCATAACCTATATTATCTGCTAATCTATCGTTGTGGTGTCCTAAGAACAATTTCCTATAGCCTTCAATATCGTCCCAAGCCTCAAACAAAGCTGGTATAATTCTTTCTATTGAGACAGACAGGGAATCGATACCGACGAACTTATTGCTATCGAATGTATTTGCAAGGTGAAATTCAACGATACGTGAGTCAACGGCGGCAGTCTCGGGGCTTAATACAACTGCGTTATACCATAACATATGAGCAACGTCATAAGATATGGCTTCCTTATTTGGGCTACCACGAGTCACATCTCCGCCACTACTTGCAATTTCCATTGTAGTCATGAACTCCAAAGTCCTTCTATTTGGCTCGAAGTTATCAAGAATACCTATACAAGAATTTCCGCTAAGTTTTTGAATAGCGCCATAAGCTGTAGAATTGCCAAGCTTGACTATAAGCTTGCCATATAGCTTTTCTAAAACATTGTTGAAGAACCAAGTTTTACCAGTTCGAGGTCTACCAGTAATCCACAAGGAAGGTCTCCAAGTCATAATTCTTTGAAACGGTGCAAGCATAATAAATGCGGCTAGATACTTAGGTGCGTCTGGTGACTCCCAATGCCAGCACGAGAGAATCTTTCTAAGCTTATCGAACTCCTCATACAAATCGTGCATAGGTGATTCTGACTTTGCAAGCTTATCGGTATTAAGCCATTCAACTGCATTGCGTACATTGACTATTTTGTCGCCTACAAGCGGTGTGTGAGAGATTTCAAACTGGAAGCTTTCCGACTTAAACGTACGATGAACATTGATAACTCGGCTTCCGTTTACTATAAAATACTCGTTGCCACTTCTACTTGCGAAAATCCCATTGCCGATAGTTTGTTTTGCGTCAATTCTAGATCGGCTAACCATTCTAGGAAGTTTACTAAGCAAAAGGACAGCCTCATCTCTAGACAAGCCGAACTGTGCCTCTGCCTTCTTAGTTGTTAACTTATCAATATCGATAGTGAGCAATGCACCCTCTTCGGGGTTATAGAAAACATACTCTAAAGCATGTGTCATCCCAAGCACAAGCCACTTGACATCACCGTTCACGCATGGTATACTAGTGTTGACATCGATGGTAATTAAATTGTCTCGTATTTCGAGGCCTTCAGAGCCTTTTTTCTTCAGCTTACCAGCCATACGGGTAACCTCCTTTTGCGGCGACTAAGTTCGCCGTTAGTTTTCTTGTTTTTCAAAAGCCTTCTTAAGTTCCTCAGACACAATCTTTGCGACTTCTTGTGCGAACTCTTCTATAACTTTCTTTGCGACTTCCTGTGCTAACTCATCTACGGGCTTATTGGCTTGTTCAATTGCGGCCTTAGCCCAATGTCTTTCTTGATACAATCTAACCTTATCTCTGTTTCTTCTAGCCCACTCTCTATGATACGCATTTCGGGCCTCTCTAGCCTTATCGTCCATACCTTTACACCTCCTTTCTTAGATTAATCCATTATATCATGTTATTTAATAAATGTCAATACTAAAATAACAAACTCCATTCAATTGTTCTCACTACAATTATAGTATACGACTTATCAAATAACGTGCAGTATAAAAATCATTATCTCGTTCTATTTTATATTAACACTTTGGTTTGCACTAAAGTGGGGGTATGCAAAAATATAATACCACCAAATTTGAAAAAAATCAAGTCATCTTATGTCTAAAAGTATTGACAATATTTCTGACAAGGTGTATAATTATGTTGATGAGAAATGTTAATATACTACCGAAAGGGGGCTGATGGTATGGAAAAGATAAGTTTGAGAGATTTTGTGGAAAGCATTGATGTTTCAGCATGGTGGTGGAGTACGTTAGACGATTTAGACATCATTGAGGACTTAGGAGACGGACGCTACATAGCGCAATTTTCTGCAAAGCAAGTGATTAACGACGAGCCGACTTTGTATGTGATAGACGCAGACGCTGGCATGATTGAAGATGAAGAAGGCAACGTATATCAAATAACAGACTGGGGCAACGACATAACCGTATACTGTGAAGTTGCTGAGACTGATTATGGGATAGAAGTAGTTGACACGAAACTAACTGCAGATTTTTGATGTTAATTAAGTGTATAGCAAAATAGACTAAGGGAGGCGATTGAATGACATTAGAAGAGTTGAGAATCTTGTATGGATACAGCATTTCGAGGGTAGCGAGAGAGTTGAAAGTGACACGCATGACGATTTATTTGTGGGAAAGTGGAAAGACGATGCCGAACGCAAGCCATTTGCGGCGGTTATCCAAATTATACGGTATAAGTATGGATGAGTTATTAGAAGTGCTTGAACACACACGACAAAAGGAGGGATAAAACATGGCAAAAGTGGCACATGGAACGGACTTAGATAAGATTATAGAACTATTAGACAGAGAGGACACGACGATAGTATATGTATTTGGCAATTCGTGGCCGAGAGTAGCGACTGACGGGGCATTTATAGTAGCAAAATTTCTTATAGACTCATATGACGAATACAACTATTTAGAGTTCATCAAGGCATATGCTAACGACGGGCAGTATTCTTATATTGTGCCTAGACCAGTATCAATACCAAGAAAACTAATTAATGCATTAAAACGTTCAGAGTGCAGGTCAATAAAGATACATGGCACTTCGCATAATGTCACTAGTCTACTACGCAGTGTATACTACGAAGCACAGAAAGAGACATGCAAAGTTGTATATGTAGCGGACGAAAGCGAGGCCTATGCGGCGATTAATGCTTTTAGAAACAAGTATAATTCTGTAGTAAATACCCTAATTATAGCCAAATTTCATGATGACAGTTACAATCTTGACGAACTTGACTTTCTTTGGTGGTGCGATGCCCCAATTTGGTATCCGTACCCAATCCCTATAGACGAGTTAGCGTCGACTGAAGAATTGAAAGCCATATTAGTCAGTATCAAAGACAAAATATATTGGAAAAACTATCAGACGAATTTCGATGAGATTATCTATGGTATAGACTTTGGGTATAATAACCCAACTGCTTGTCTTAGAATCGGCTTGAAGGATGGCAATATCTACATACTCGACGAACTTTAGGGGGGGGATAGCTATGAAATTCAAGCGTAAATGGCGCGTTCGGGTAACAGAAAGCATTATGACAGGAAAGAAAATATGGGAAGTATATTCGCCGTTTGTAAAGCCAATTGAGTCGTTGAGATTTCCATATGACGATACGAAGGCACAAATAACAGTTAGATTTGATGGAGATATTGAATTGGTGGCGATTAAATTTAGTGATTCGTGCAATGTCACTGGCACAACAATCAACAAGCACGACCGACTTGTAACTGCGGCAATTAGATGGGATAACAAAATTGAAGAATTTAGTTTAGTACAAACGCGATTAAGCCCATATCTAGTATTTCTAAGTGCCTCAAAGGTGATAGACAGGTTATGCACATCTCAGCTGATGATAATAGAATTAGACTGGTACTTTGATGGGCCAGTGCACTTCAAATTCGATTTAACAGGTGTAGCAGACCTCATTTGGCGGGCAAAAAAAGAAGCCTTATCTCAGCGATAAGACTTCTAACAAATATGTGCGCAAAGGGATAATTAATCAAACCACCATAAAATAATCCTGTCAATATAATACTGTGTGGTATAATTAAACTGAAGGAGGGGCAATCATGGCACTGCAAATATATAAGGTACACATCACATTTAAGCCTGATAGTTATGTTAGGCTGTATTTAGATGAGAACCGTAAAGTGTGGCTCACTATAATATGGACATATGACAGAGTCAGATCAAGTGCCTCGTCGTCGGTGTATATAGACGGTAAAATAAGCGAGCGATTATTCGTAGAAAAAATATCTAGGAGTTGCGATGCATTATACATCGATTTAGAAGTCAGGATAGACGGGCACAACATTCAATTTGCAGTTAAAGACCTAGTGACAGGCCAAATGGGTGTCAGCTCAGGGTATAAATTTGGTTTCCTAAATTGCGAGCTCGTAGATGCCGAGATAACGTACATCCATAAAGCTGATACAGTAGAAACTTTAGCGAGGGCACGTAGGAAAGAGTTGCTCAAACAAAAAATAATGGATGCAGAGGAGGCCAATTTATGATAGTGCCAAGTGTTAATATACTATATGGTGGTGAGCAATATTATGGAAATTGAAGTAGACGATGAGATGCTGGAAATATTGAGAGAGATAAATGAGATGCAAAACAGCGCCAAAGTTCAGCCAGTAGACACAAGCAAGCTCAACGTAGTGGGTCAGCTAACGCTGGCCTCACTACTTAACCAAGCAAAGAATCAAGGCTTTTCAATTATCAAAGAAACAATAATACTAGACAGCAAAGACTACTATCCATATTGTGAGATTTTGTTCGATAATAATTTAGCGGGGGATAACAACATTCAAATAACTTTACTTGTTAATTTACTAACACAGCAAGTATGGGAGGTGTAAACTGTGGCCGATATAATTAATAACTTAGTACAAATCCGTACTGCATATCTCCTACAAGTATTAAGAGAACTTTTGAAAATGCAAGAAGAAGTCTCTAAGCTTGTGCAAAACATCGGAGACGATAGCAAATGAAGCCAAAACGACGCCAGAAAGGGATACCTAACTCAATTTCAGACTTGACAAATGATATTGATGAGGCCTATACTAAATTAGGCACACCTAAGAAGTATAACAACAGAAAAGTTGAGATTGATGGGTATAAATTTGACTCGAAGTTAGAGGCCAAGTTTTATCTCAAACTCAAAGTACTCCTAGAAAGCGGAGAGATAGTCAATCTCATTGTCCATCCTAAATATCTCCTTCAAGAGGGCTTTGCAAAGCGGGGCAATCATTTCAATCCTATCTATTATGTAGCTGATTTCCAAGTAGAGTATCCTGATGGCACAATTAAGGTGTATGATACTAAGGGAATAAAAACTGACGTGTATAAATTAAAGCGTAAACTATTCGAGTATAGATACCAGAATTTGGAGATTGAAGAAGTCAAGAAATGCTAAAAGAGGTGAGCGATGTGTCTGAAAATAAAATCGGCGCAAAAGGTAAATTAACACCTGAATTAATAGAGAAGGCAGCTGATATAATAGCAAGGGGCAACTATGACAAGGTTGCTATGGATATTCTTGGAATAAGTAAACCTACATGGTATAGATGGATGCAACAAGGTGAGGTCGACGAAAATAAAGGAATAAATAGCTTAGAAAGAGACTTCTTTAACTCTATCAAAAAAGCAGAGGCTGATGCTATAGATAGAAACCTCACCATTATTCAGCAAGCTGCAGACAAAGGCAATTGGCAAGCGTCTGCGTGGTTTCTTGAAAGGAAGTATCCTGAGCAGTGGGGCAAGCGTGACAATGTTAATTTAACTTCAGACAAGGATGGCTTCAAAATAGAGGTGCGGTATGTTGACAGCCGAGACGACGCAGAGCGATCCGAATAACGCTGTGCACGACGTGATAGGCAAAACGTATAGATTTCTACAACGTGCGAGGGCAAAAGAAGTAGTAGTCTATGGCGGGGCTGGAAGTGGCAAATCTTATACTGTGGCCCAATTTCTTATTATAGAGAAGCTACTTAATCAGAAGAACAAGCATTTATTAATTGCAAGGAAGTACAATCCGAGCCTACGTTTAACTTCATACCGTCTAGTTATAGACATACTAAATAAGCTTAATGTGCCATATATAGAGCACAAAGTGGATCAGACGATAGAGTTGCCAAGACGCAACGTAATTTTCTTCAGAGGGATAGATGAGCCAGAGAAGATCAAGTCCTCAGAGTTCAACTATATATGGATGGAAGAGGCGACCGAGTTCGAGTACAATGACTACTTACAGCTGAAGCTGAGATTGAGACGTGCGACTGAGACCAAGAATCAGATGTATCTCACGTACAACTCGCTCGATGGGTGGACAAAGAAGCAATTCTATGACAAGGTAGACAAAGACGTAGAAGTATTGCACACATGGTACAAGGACAACCCATTTCTAGATCGAGAGTACATACAGACGCTGGAAAAATTGATAGAACAAGACGAAACATTTTACAGAATATATGCGTTAGGCGAATATGCGGCATTGAAGAATAAAATCTATAGTAACTACACTATTATAAGTGAATTGCCTACGAATTTCGATGAGATAATTTACGGTCTGGACTTCGGTTATAATAATCCAACAGCATGTTTGAAGATAGGAATCCGAGATAATGACATCTACGTGCTTGATGAATTATACGAGCGATACAAGACAAATCAGGAGTTAATTGACTTATTGAGGAACTTCATCACAGAACCGAATGCACAGATATATTGTGACAGTGCAGAGCCACAAAGAATAGAAGAGTTAATTCGGGCTGGCTATTATGCCACACCGTCAGATAAAGATGTCAAAGCGGGCATAGACTTTCTTAAACGGCATAAGATCTACATCTCCGAAAACTGTACCAACATGATAAAGGAGATCGAAAGTTACAAATGGAGAGAGGATAAAGAGGGTAACTTGCTCGAAGAACCGGTGAAGTTTTTGAACCACACGATGGATGCACTAAGATATGCAGTATACACACACTTGTGTCGTATGCAAACGAAAATCTTCACCAAAGATGAATGGGGGGTATTCTGATAATGTCAAGCCCAAACGAGATACTTAAGTTACTAAATACGAGTTATGCACTTCAACAACAATCGAGGGCAATACAAATGTACGACCTCTACTATGGTCGGCACAAGATACAGAACAAGCCCGATAAGATTGTTGGTGATGAAGCCTTCCGTACATCGAAGGTAATGCTCAACTACTATAAACTTGCAGTAAAGTTCTTCGTCTACCTCATTCTTTCACAGCCGGTAAAGGTAACACATCCAGATGAGGACTTCACTGCATTTATCAAGCAGTTCCACACATTCAATCAAATTGATAAGCACAATGCAGAGCTCTTTGAAGCCACATCCGTATTCGGCAATGCATTTGAGCATATCTTCTTTGATAGTGATGGCAATTTGAGGGTACGGCTCATCGATGGTATGGCGAGTGTGCCATTCTGGAATGACTATATGGACTTAGATTACTTTGCAGAGCAGTATAGTGAAATGGACTATAACGGTGTTGAGCACAAGATAGTCAGGATATTCACAGATGACGAGACAGCGGAGTACAACGACGGCACACAAATTAGTACAGCTATTAATCTATTTGGCTTGCCTATAGTACACTACATCAATGACATTTTCCACAGGCAAGTTAGAAGTGACTTAGAGGACTTGCAATCTATAATTGAAGAGATGGAAACGCTAATAAGTGACGTGGCCGATACTAACAAATATCATGGTGACCCACTACTTTTAGTATTCGGTCAGAGGCTTAATAGTTTGCAAGGGAAGGGCAAGATATTGAACTTTGAAAAAGGTGCAGATGCAAAGTATTTAACTTGGGATCAGAATATCGGGGCTAGTGATTGGCTTTATAACAAACTGAAGGAATCGTTCTTTGACATTGCAATGCTGCCAAGAATATTCTTTGACCCGAAATCGGTGACTAGTGTATCTGGAGTTGCTTTGAAGATGTTCTACATGGTATCGTTAGTCAGGGCACAAGAGAAGGCAATGAACTTCAAAGACGGCCTATTAAGACGTTATGCATTATTGGCAAAGGTATATGAGCTAACTAATAACTCAAAGGTAAACATCAACGACTTGAACATCGAAATATCTATCAATTTGCCGACTAATGAGAGCGAGCTTATCAATAACATATTTACAATGGTGAGTGGCGGTCTAATGAGTAAAGAGACGGCGATGCGAAAGATGCCATATATAGACAATCCAGATGAGGAAATCAAGAGGTTGATGGACGAATCACCTGACGTATATCGACTAGACGAAGGTGGAGACGATGGCACGACCACCAATTAAGCCATTGCTTGCGGAGTTTGAGAAGAAATATCGGGCTGATATACTTAATCCGTTTCTAGAGGACTTACAACGCTTACTTTTGAGTGAGGAAATCACGAGTAAAATACCCAAGAGTATAGCAACTGGCTTAGCGAAGCTATTTGAGGCACACACAAAGGAGTTTGAAGCGATGCTAAGCATATACGGTCAGAAAGGCGAACAACTTGCAATAGAGCAATTGTTAATTGATATAATGAATAGTGCTGGTGATAAAATTAAAGTAGGAAACAGAGTATATCTGATAAATCCGACCACTGGCAGAGTATTGAGGCAAATCGGGGCTGATGTTAAAACACTAGTAAACGTACGAAAGCCATTAGCATATAACACTTGGCTCAATTACCAAATTAACGGCCTAAACTTATCACAACGTGTGTGGAAAAATGCAGAGCAGATGCAGGCCACAGTTAAGAATAAGATATTAGAAACAGTATTCTCTGGTCGATCTGCTAAAGAGCTGGCAAAAGAGTTAGCAAAGAATGAACAGGTCATTGAAATCCCGAGATATATACAGAAGATGATTAGCAACGCAGAGCCTGACAAGGTAGCTAAAATCGTGGCTAACTATACTAAAGAGAAGATGGAGTACAATGCGTTGCGAGTGTCACGCACAGAGATTCAGCGAGCGTGGCGGGCAGAGTATGTAGAAAATGCTAAGCAACTAGGTTTCATCAAAGGCATTAAGTGGAATTTGTCACATCAACATGCTGGCGATGATATATGTACTGAACTTGCTACCACCGATATAGGTTTGGGGATGGGCGTATATCCACCAGACGCAGTGCCTTATAACGGTGCGCCAGCTCATCCAAATTGCATGTGTTTCCTCACCAGCGTAATTGACGAGACGCTAGTGGAATAAGGAAGGCGGTATCCGTACAAGAAATATGTGGATGGCGAGTGGAAAATCTCATGTGCAGGCTTATTGGCGGCATATAGACGAGCGATAACACAACAAGATAGTGCAATAGCTAATAAGGCAAAAGAGATAGCTACACAATCAGAGTGCTCGTGGGCAACGGGCAAATAAGGGAGGTAATTGTATGGCAGAAGAGATGAAGGGTGTTTCTCAGCAACAGCAAACTGGGGCAGAGAAAGCACTTCACGACGAAACGGATGTAAAGCAGTGGGAAGCATTGAATGAGACCACTGGCACAACACAGGCAGACCCAAAGTCCTTGCTAATTGACAAAGCCAAAGAACTTGGAATCAATCCAGACGAGTATGAGTTTCTAACGAAAGCGGAACTACAGAAGCTCATCGACAGACGAATCACCGAAGCTATTAAGACGAGAGAGGAAAACTTAAAGAAGAAACAGCAAGAAGAAGAACTCAAAGCCAAAGCACAGTACGAAGAACTTTTGAAGATGAAAGAAAAAGAACTCCTCAACATGAAGAAGAAACTCCTCGTAACGCAGGCGGGATTGAGTGAAGAGGTAGCAGAGCTCGTGGACGGTAGCACAGAAGAAGAGATTCAGAAGAAACTCGAAATCTTGCAAAAGCAAATCAACGAAACAGCACAAGCAATGCTACAAGAGAAACTCAAAGGGAAGCTACCAACACAGCCAACAAAACCCGAAGGAACTGTAACAAAGGAGATGCTCAAAAATATGACACCGGAACAAATCAACAAGCTTTGGGAAGAAGG
>ENA-UOYA01003579-UOYA01003579.1-activated-sludge-metagenome-genome-assembly--contig:-NODE-3579-length-13732-cov-5.501938_pt1 | contig 13732 bp, 9 predicted proteins | sample MGYA00238163_ERZ764804 | MGnify/ENA primary metagenome ERZ764804 (study PRJEB28919, sample SAMN05720223) | activated sludge metagenome | isolation source: Anaerobic digester | place: Hong Kong...
ACGGATACTTCGCTGCGCTCAGTATGACGTTGTCATTGAGCAGGTTGCTCGCTGCACTCGGAACAAGGGTACAATAGCATGTCGTGATGAACAAAGTGAGGCACCTCGCAGATATGTATTGGACGGATACTTCGCTGCGCTCAGTATGACGTTGTCATTGAGCAGGTTGCTCGCTGCGTTCGGAACTAGAGTTAAATAGAACAAATGAACATCTCCATTGTTAGAACAAGGAGATAACGTTAAATATGACTGAAATACAATTGTCGGCCGCGGATACCGACCGAATCATTGAAATGGCCTGGGAAGACAGAACTCCTTTTGAAGCCATTGAACAACAGTTTGGCCTGTCAGAAAAAGAGGTGATCGAAATAATGCGGAAAGAAATGAAAGGAAGTAGCTTTCGCATGTGGAGGAAGCGGATGAAGGGGCGCCAAACAAAGCATGGCTTGCTGCGAAATGATTCTGTTAAACGATTTAAGTGCAAACGACAACGCACGATCAGTATGAACAAGATCAGCAAACGCTGACAACCTCCTGCCACCCGATCCTGAAGATATAAAACAGCTCATGCTAACAATGTCATACGCATAGAATGCGGACCGTTATCTGTAAAGATCACTGTACCATGATCCGCGCAGACTGTACTTTGTGCGATCGCTGATCAGTTATTCTCAATACGTATATGCCAGTTGCAGCCAGGTTGAGCGCAAGCCTGATCTCCTTTGTCTGTTGATCCAATTGCACAACGGTTTCCTGCATCCTTTTTCCTTCGATATCAAATACGCTTACCCATTGATCGCCCGAAACCGGTTCATCAAAATGAAGGCTGATGAAACCCCTTTTGGGTGCGGGATTGGGATATATCGTGAAACCAGGTTTTGCAGCCACGCGCTCCGGCATAAGTCCGGGGATTCGTTTTTTATGCCTGACATAACGCATAACAGCCCCGCCCATAACAACACGGTCAAGACGCGCCACCACGATCACCGGAGGTAAATTGATATCCGGCTGATCAGACAGTTTCAAACTTGTGCTGTCTGTCAACAGCAAAACCGGTATGAATTTCATTTCATGTCCGACAGAACTGATCTGAAGTTCCTTCACCGCTGAATTAATTTTTAAAGTAAACCGCCCAGCCGAATCAGTTGCCGTACCCTGGTTGCTGTTAGCGATCATCACCGTTGCATAAGGTACCGGCTGTCCTAATTCATTGATGACCGTACCGCGTATTTCCCTGCCAGGGCTCACATCGGTTACACTCTTACTCCCGGATGCCGGCACTTCCATCTGATGTATTTGACGCTTCAATTTCTGTGCTTCGGATGTAAGATTCAGGAAAATGGCAGGCAGTGTCACCGTGAATAGGTATTTCAACCAGGGTAATGGTCGTGAAGGAACAGTGTATGTCCTGTTGATCTGGTCAACATAAAACCGACCGCAGGTATTGCCTTTGTAGTGCTTAAAATAATCCACGATCTGCTCATCGCTCATTTTTGTAAAATCGGTCACGATCTTCTGGCATGATTGGCAATAAGCCGCGCCTGACAAGGTTTCCATAGACTCCCATTTTTCGTGGCATGGGTCATTTATTTGCAGATGGATGTGGCTGGGCATACCCTGTTTGGTTTAATGAAATAACAGATACCGCAATTGACATGTATTTCCTGAGAACCAAGGTTGAGATCAATGGGAAATGGATATACAGGATCAGACAGGCCCGTGCAATCAATCGCTGCATGCAGAATACAGATGACCTCTTAAGCCTTCATTGTTTGAATAGAATGAGCAGTTTTAAACAGGCAATCTTTCCCTTGTACTTTCATCTTTTTGGATAAGAATATGACGGAACTATGCTACTTTCTCTGTTTCCTTACCATAGAAATAGGTTATTTTATTTGCCACGTCATCGTAAGTGACCACCTCTTTGTTTTTGTGATATTCAAAATAACTCAATAAGCCAAAATCACCCGAACACATGGCAGTATGCGCGAGTAAAATACCGGCGATGGTCAATGTCCAGTCATTTCTGACGATGAATAACAATATTAATAGGGTGGCTGTAATGATTAAAAATGGCGCCAGTGCCACGATTGTAAATTCTTTTCTGTTGGCAACGAATTTATCGGCCAATGCCATAAAATAGAATTTTTTTATGTTGGCATCATACGATGTGTTGCTTGCGCCCTGAGATCGATAGGCCAGTACATGTATGAATTCGTGCAACGGTACCAATGTCAATGCGATCGCCAGTCCATAACAGAAATGAGTGACCCGGTTGCCGAGGTGAAAATCCGCTTTTCCATATCCCGCCACCATTAAATAACCCGCAAGTCCGAAAATGATGAAATTACACAGGTAGTACCATGTCCGGTATGCTGTTTTTTTACTCATGTACATCCGGATAAATGGTACCAATTCCTGGTGCCCCATTTGATCAAGCAGCACATATCCTTTTCCTGTTAACTCTTCCGGTTTTATATTCATTTGTGTTAAATCATTTATGCGTTTAGCAGGAAATACAAGCGTGGCAGAAACAAACAAGCCTGTTTAGTTTTGCCGGCATCACAATAAGCAAAAACCGACTGTCTAATTTTTTAGAGAAATGTAGGCGTTCAATGAGGTTGCAATCAGCAGCCATAAAAAATAGGGTACTATAAAAAGTGTTTTATAGCCAAGCTGCCTGAGATTGGTTAATAACAAAAATCCCACGAGGATGTTCAGTAAGACGATAACGACCAGCGCGACATTCGTTTGGTGAAATCTAAAGAAAAGGGGATTCCAGGAAACGTTCAATATCCATTGAAGTATGAAGAGGAAAAGCAGTGTGGTCTTGTTTTGCTGGTTCCACAGATAGGCCATATAGAAAGAAAAACAAATCATGATCAGCGTCCAGGCAAATCCAAATACCCAGCCGGGTGGTGTCCACGGGGCCTTGTTCAGTTGTTTATACCATTCACTCCCTACGCCGGATGAAGTAAACAGTCCGCCAATGGCGAGGGCGGCGAAGTTGATGAGGAGAAAGAGGATGACGCGTATGATCATGTTGTATAAATTAAAACCTATGGACCAATATACGCCGGTTTTCCTGTCATAAGAAACCACTCAACCGATTACAGAAATGTATGTCGGTTTGTAACATGATCACCATGACCCGCTGAAATGATTTTTAATGTGGCTGCTGATACTCTTCGCTAAAGTCTTCAATAGATTTTTTGGCTAATCCTAAGGCCTGTGAAGCCGTGATTTGAGATACGACCGAATAGGCAATGCCATTCCATCTCCAGACAGTAAGATTACCGTTTACGTTCCTGCCCCTTGCGATGATATCGCAAAATCCAGCTGCATTCTTTAATATGACTTTAGCGCCCATCCCCAGGTTAGCCGGTGCCGCTTTATAACGCCCCGATCTGTCTTTTACATAAATTCCGTACATATTCTCTTCAATGCCAATCAGGTTTCTTGTTCTCACCCTGATAAAAATTTCCTCCGTGCCATTCTTATCAAAATCAACCGGGTACACCTGGAATTCCTTTTTTGGCCTGCCCTTTTTATCGAGGTTGCTGGTGTCTGAAAAAACCAGTTCCGTCAGTGAGGTAATGTCGTTTTTCTCGGCATTGGATAACCTGGTGGTTGAGTTTCTGAACAGGTATGCCGCGAGCGGTGTCAGAGTAATTGCAGGATCGCTTTGTTGTTTAACAGGCGTTTGTGCAGAAGCGTTTTCTTTATCCGGCGCAAGTTCTTTCGAAGGATTGATGACTCCTTTGCCGGAAGCCACGGCTAGTTGGTAGGCGGCGCTTGCCTGTTCCACATCTGTGTATTTGAAATCCCCTTTGCCGTCCCTGTTAAACTTATATTCCCGTCCGTTAAACCGCCATATCGGCATCGACATGCCCGGACCGCCGACAAACAATTCCGGATAACCGTTAGCCGTGGTCTTTGTGATGGCTGGGATGCCAATGACTGACGCGACGCTTTTGTACTTACCGTCTGATAGTTTCATGAAGAGGTCGAAATAACTGCCCGCATTTCCGAACATGAAGCCGCCAGACTGTATAACAAAGACCTCTTCAATGCCATCTTCGTTCATGTCAACCGGGTAAGCGCTTACGGCATAGTTATCATCCCCTTCCTCTATGAACTTTGTTTTGGCTTTGTTCAGGGTCAGGTTGCTGGCATCGGCAATGCTGTTCTTATCAAAAATACTCAGCTTGCATTTCACGCCTTTGAACAAGAGGCCTGCTTTGGCATTCAGCTTATCGGCTGCCCCGGCAGGACTTTCCTTTGTGGCAGGTTTGTCGACCGTCTGTTTTACTTTTTTGATACTACTATACTCAATAAAAGGCGACAGGTTCCTGCCATTAAAGAGAATACCTTTATCGGTAAACTCAAAATTCAGGTCCCTGGCAGTAACCCTGACCTGCTTACGACCGATATCCTTATAATAAACAATGTGGTAATTTCCCATGTTCAGCGACCTGTCCATTTCAGACAGCACGGCATATTCCTTTTTGCCATCATTGTCCACATCAAACACAGACACAAATATTTTCAACCCGGTGTTTTGTGAAATATTGGCCTCCTCGTTCCCGGAAATATTCTCATACACCGTCTGATCGGCCATACTCATGACCTGTTTGAACTGGTCCTTCAATTCCTTTGGAGCCTTGTCCCAGGATGTCCAGTTCAGCTTGCTGTAATGCTGCGCTTTTGTTTGTAAGATGCCAATAAGGCAAACGGCGAAAATGGTAATCTTTTTCATAACAGCTGTGCAATGGTTAAAAGATAGATGATCAGAAAATGCAGCAGATAGCTCGAATCTGCCTGAGGTGTTTTACAAAATGGGGCTCCTTTTCAAAAAAGCCCGGTAGGTTAATCAACATAAACAAGATAAGAAAATAAATGTTACGTGGTTGTTATATTGTATCAGCATATAGCCATTTTAATGCTTCAGCATACGAAGCGAAACACCAGCCCAATTTTAACGTCATGCCAAGCAACGCGAGGCATCTGTTCAATCCCTCTTCCTTTAAAACAAGATGCTCACTCCGTTCAGTAAGGCCTTCTCTAATATATGTCGCACCGAGTAAAGCGAGTATCTGCAAAAAAATTATAGTCTCTTACAACGGCTCCCCCTTATTGGTTTCATGTTGAAAAAACCGATGACCTGTACTGAAACAAATGAAATGATTTATCTTTAATCAAGTAGAAACTTTAACTGTATGAAGTACTTAATCATCCTCTTTTTGTTTTCCATGACCCTGTCCACTGTTTCCTGTAAAAAGGAAGCCATCAACAATCCTGATCCGGTTGCTAAGGACACGCCTGTTTTGCTGACAAAAGTGTTCTATACAGATACAACACTTTCCGCTCCCTACGATACGATGGGCAGGTATTTCTTTCAATATGATGACCAGTACAGGTTATCAGAAATGCGATTTGAAGATTGGATGAATGCGGGACAGATATTCTACAGCATTGTTTCCCGTCCGGCCTATAACGGGCTTGATAGTTTGCCCACCAAAATTTATTATGTGCTAACTACCTATCCGTCAAGTGGGGTAAGTCAGATCTATTATGACACCATGAATTTCACTTACCAGGGCAACCAGCGTATAAAAGACAGTGCCCATGGAGAGCAAATCCTTTACAACAGGACATATACATATTCCGGTAATAATATCACGATACAGGAATCCTATCCTGGTAGTCCTACAAGCAGCATGTACTCATCTCATAACTTAACCTTTAGTAATGGGAACCTGATCAGACAACAGGATTCAATAGTAAATGTTTCTGCCAGCACCATCATTACCGAATGGTACGACTATCAGTTTCAATTCAATAGCCACCCGGATCCCCTGTATAGGGCCCTCAGGCATATCTGCAGACCCGTTGTGGATGAAGATGGATGGACCTATTTCAGTTATCAACGCTTTGTGAATCCGAATTTAATGGATCATTACCATTATGATCGAGACTGGATTTCTGTTGGCGGTACCGGTGGCAGCGGAACCGACTACAATGATATTACCTACCAGTATCAATTCAGGCCTGATGGATATCCGTTAATACAATATCAATCCATGCCAAACGGTACCTCATTTAGTTATTTTAAACAAGTGTATGTGTATAATAAGTAATTGACATTCGATAGAAACAGCTGCCTAACTAAGACCTATAAGGTCTCGGATAAAACAAATGCCCCCGTCTTCCGACAGGGGCATTGTTGTGTAACGATGGATGATGGCTGATTACAGCTGACCCATACGGTCGTTCACCGCGGCGATGAATGTATCGGTTTCGGTGATGCTCTGTTCTATACAGCCGATATCATACTCTGTTTCCAGGATGGACGTAACGCCCTTGCTGTTCTTGCGTTGTTCCAAAACGGCCTTTTTGTATTCCAGTCCCAGCAGTTTGATCTGCTCTTTGGATTTGGCTTCGCCGTCAGGCAAGGTGCTGATGATGGCTTCGCTGACGGAGATCTGTCCGTTTACCTACTGCAGGTCCGCTTCCATATCCACGGCGTTGTCGCTGGATGTTTTGATGCGGTGTACAAGCACGGATTTACGGAATTCGAGATTTTCCATTTGTGCGGTGGCTGTGGCGATCAATTTCAGTCAATCGTCTTTGGTTTTTATCAGGGTAAAATTGTAATTCATAAAGCGGGATTTAATTGTTTAGGCAATAGCGCCTGTACCCAAAGATGTTCGAACTTTAAAATAATCACACGACAATTTTTGCTTTAACAGAAAATTAAAAAATGGTCTCTTGAGCGCAGTGAAGATGATTATTGTATGTCGCACTGAGCGAAAGCGAAATGCCTGTTCAAAATATGTATTTGTTATACTGAGCGAAGAGAAGTGGCCCAAATACCTGTTATACTGAGTTCAGCGAAGCACCTCCTCAATAAAACATGCTTTGACTATATTACTTCGCCAATAGAATAAAGTAGTTTTCGATAATCAATAATATTTTTTTAAATTAGATTTTATCAAACCTGTCTCCATCATATAAGATGAGCCTTATTGCCTTTTTTGATATTGAGCTAGACTCCAAAGCCAATCAACTATTAGATATAGGTTGTATACTGTCCGATGGCTCTGCCTTTCATAAAAATCAACCCAATGAGTTCAAAACCTTTATTGATCATGCTGATTTCATTTGCGGACATAATATAGTAGCCCATGACTTAATTTATTTACAAAAGCATTTTGGTCGTGCTGATTGGGGGATAGATAAGGCTATTGACACCTTGTTACTTTCGCCTTTACTTTTTCCTGAAAGGCCCTATCATAAATTGCTTAAAGATGATAAATTTGATCCACAAGAACTCAATAATCCGCTAAACGATTCTATAAAAGCCAAAAATCTATTTTATGATGAAATGGCTGCTTTTGAAGAGCTGGATCAAGAGTTTAAGGACATTTTATATCTCCTTTTGTCTGAACAAATCGGTTTTGCTAATTTCTTCACCAACTTACAGTATACTCCGTCAATTGGTAAAGAGCAATTGCAAAGCATCATCCGAAAACATTTTCATGGAAAAATCTGCCATGAAAGCGAAATTGAATCATTCATTCAACATTCTCCCATTGCATTATCCTATGCATTAGCTTTATTGAATGGCAATGACAGGTATTCGATTACACCACCCTGGGTATTAAAGAATTATCCTGATGTAGAACGGTTGCTTTTTCTAATGAGAAACAACCCTTGTATCTCAGGTTGTGATTATTGCAAACTTGCCCTTGATCCTATTCGGGCATTAAAAAAACATTTCGGGTTTAATAGCTATCGCACATACGGAAACGAACCCCTTCAGGAAGATGCAGTCAATGCAGCAATACATGGTGAATCGATTCTAGCTGTCTTTCCTACTGGCGGAGGTAAGTCTATTACCTTCCAGGTTCCAGCATTAATGAGTGGTGAAAATGCTAAAGCTTTAACCATCGTCATTTCACCTTTGCAGTCTTTGATGAAAGACCAGGTGGATAATCTGGAAAAGAAAGGTATTACTGAGTCCGTAACAATAAATGGCCTGTTAGACCCTATAGAGCGGAGTAAAGCCATTGAAAGAATAGAGAATGGATTTGCCAGCTTACTCTATATTTCCCCTGAATCACTCCGATCCGTTACGATAGAGCGATTATTATTGAAAAGAAAGATCGCCAGATTTGTGATTGATGAAGCACATTGCTTCTCATCCTGGGGACAGGATTTCAGGGTAGATTACTTGTATATCGGCGATTTTATCAAAAACTTACAGGAAAAGAAAGGGCTTGAAATCAGGATTCCGGTTTCCTGCTTTACAGCCACCGCTAAACAAAAAGTAATAGAGGATATTAAATTCTATTTTAAAGAGAAATTGAACCTCAGTTTACAGATTTTCCGAGCCAATGCTTCAAGAACCAATTTGCAATACAGCGTTTACCGGAAAGACAATGAAGAGGAAAAGTACTTTCAGCTTAGAAGTATTATTGAAAACAAGAATTGTCCGACGATTGTATACGTATCCCGAACAAAAAGAGCCTACATTCTTGCTAAAAAATTAAGTGATGACGGTTTCATGGCCAGGCCTTATCACGGTAAAATGGATAAGGCGGAGAAATCTGAAAATCAAAACGCTTTCATGTCGGGTGAGGTAAACATCATGGTGGCCACATCTGCCTTCGGGATGGGGGTTGACAAAAGCGATGTTGGCACCGTTGTACACTACGATATTTCTGATTCTCTCGAAAATTATGTACAGGAAGCCGGTAGAGCTGGTCGTGATGAGAATATCCATGCCGATTGCTATGTGCTTTTTAATGAAGATGATTTAGACAAGCATTTTATTTTATTAAATCAGACAAAGATCAGCAGCAAAGAAATCAACCAGATTTGGAAAGCGATAAAGGAACTGACGAAAAACAGAGACAAAGTATCTAATTCAGCACTGGAGATTGCCAGGAAAGCTGGCTGGGATGATGGAATCAATGAAATTGAAACAAGAGTAAAAACAGCCATTGCTGCATTGGAAAATGCTGGATATTTAAAACGGGGGCAAAATATGCCACGGATTTTTGCCAACAGCATTCTCAGCAAAAATGCGCAGGAAGCCATAGATAAGATCAATTCCTCCAGTCTTTTTTCGGAAACACAAAAAGAAAAAGCGGTCCGAATCATTAAAAAATTGTTTTCAAGTAAAAGCAAAAGGCTCTCCACCGAAGAAATGGCAGAATCAAGAGTTGATTATATCTCCGATCATTTAGGCATTGTGAAGGAAGACGTGATCCGTATTATTGAATTAATGCGGGAAGAAAAGATATTGGCACAGGCAAAAGATCTCACTGCCTTTATAAAAAAAGCAGAATCAGTTAATAAGTCATTGGCTATAGCGGAAAGCTATAGAATGCAGGAAGAACTTTTGCTGGAAGAGTTAAAGGATGTGGAAGCACCCTATCATTTAAAAGAAATCAATGAAAAGGTTCTTCAATCAGGCATAAAAGACAGTTCTATCAACAAACTGAAAACAATTATTAATTTTTGGTCTATAAAAAACTGGATCAAACGTCAGCATCTTGAATATTCCAGGAATCATGTGCAGATAGGTCTTTTGGTTGATAAAAAGGAGTTCCGGGAAAAGCAGGAAAAGCGTCATCTTCTGGCAAAATTGATCATAGAATTTCTTTACAAGAAGGCTTTGGAATTATCTGGTGCGGATAATAAACAGGAAGAGGTACTTATAGAGTTTTCTGTGCAGGAGTTAAAGGATATGATAGAAAAAGAGCAGGGAATGTTTTCTGTAAAAGCCAGCTTCGATGATATAGAAGACAGCTTGTTCTATTTATCCAGAATTGAGGCAATCAAAATAGAAGGAGGATTCATGGTAGTGCATAATAAACTTACCATCGATAGAATTGAAAAGAATAATCGAATTCAATACAAAGAAAGTGATTATGAAAAACTGGGGCTATTTTATCAGCAGAAAGTTCAGCAGATTCACATTGTAGGGGAATATGCTAAGAAAATGATTCGGAACTACAATGATGCTTTACAATTTGTAGATGATTACTTTAAATTAAATTATTATTCATTCTTATCTAAATACTTTCCAGGCAGCAGGCAGGATGAAATCAAAAGAACCCTAACGCCAGAGAAATTCATGAAATTGTTTGGAGCTCTTTCTCCTACCCAATTACAAATTATCAATGACTCTAGCAATCAATATATAGTGGTGGCTGCAGGGCCTGGCAGTGGAAAGACCAGGGTATTGGTGCATAAATTGGCCTCTCTTTTATTAGCAGAAGACGTAAAGCATGAACAATTATTGATGCTGACCTTCTCTAGAGCTGCCGCCACAGAATTTAAAAAACGCCTTATCGAGCTCATCGGCAATGCAGCCAACTTTATTGAAATTAAAACTTTTCACTCTTATTGTTTTGATCTACTGGGAAAAGTGGGAAACCTTTCGGAGTCGGGCAGTGTTATTAATACGGCTGTAGATAAAATACGATCTGGCGAAATGGAAATGTTTCGAATTACCAAAACAGTTTTGGTAGTAGATGAGGCTCAGGATATGAATAAGGAAGAGTATGAACTGGTGAAGGCGTTGATGGAGCAGAATGAAGAAATGCGGGTTATTCTGGTGGGAGACGACGATCAGAACATTTATGGTTTTAGGGGATCAGACGCAACTTTTATGCAGCAACTGATAATCGATAAAGGGGCTGTAAAATATGAATTAACGGAGAATTACCGTAGTAAGGATAATATCGTATCGCTGGCCAATCAATGGGCATCCACCATCAACAACCGACTGAAAACGGAACCTTGTTTTGCCAACCAGCCACAAAACGGGGCGATTCAGATAATACAATATGCTCACAACAATATGATTGTTCCGCTTTCCAATCATATCAGCCAGGCTAACCTTACTGGATCGACCTGTGTGCTTACTAAGACAAATGAAGATTCTATTTTGCTGGTTGGCCTGTTATTACAAAAAGGATTGAATGCCAAGTTAATTCAGTCAAACGAAGGGTTTAATTTGAGCAACCTGTATGAGCTTCGATATTTTTCTGACATTATCAATGATAATACAGATAGTCCATTCATTTCAGATGAGGATTGGCTGGATGCTAAACGCCAATTAAATACACATATCAATACGAGTACAAAAAGAGACTTGGTTAATACAATAATCAAGGGATTTGAAGAAGCCAATACGGCTAAAAAATACAAAAGCGACTGGAAGTCCTTTTTGTTTGAATCCAAACTGGAAGATTTTGTGAGTATAGATTCAGAAGTTATTTATGCCTCTACCATTCACAAAGCCAAAGGAAAAGAGTTTGATAATGTGTACTTATCATTAAAAAATTTCATGCCTGATACAGATGAAGACAAGCGGCAATTTTATGTAGCTATTACAAGAGCGAAATCTACTTTATCGATTCACTATAACGGAAATTACTTAATCCCCTATTCCATAGAAGGGCTTACTTATCAAGAAGATCGAAATTTATACAACGAACCTCAGCAAATAGCCATGTATTTAACACACAGGGATGTTCAGTTGGGTTATTTCGAATTTGTTCAACATAGGGTTAGTAATTTGGTTAGTGGAGCTACGCTTCAAATCTTAGAAGATGGATTAGGAAATAGTAAGGGAGACCTTATTCTTAAGTACTCACAAAAGTTCAAAGAAGCTTTAAATAAACGCTACGAAAAGGGTTTCAGGATTGTTGAAGCCAAAGTCAATTTTATTGTTTACTGGAAAGATGAGAGCAAGGAAAAAGAAGTCAAAATCATATTGCCTCAATTAATACTGAAAGCATCATAATTGATTACTCGATTTAGACATGTTGGTATGCTCAGGTTAATTTGGTGATGCCATGGAATGTCTCACTGAGCGAAAGCGAAGTGCTCACCCCTCCAGCCTCCTGATCTTCTCCTCCAACGCTCTTTGTGCCTTGATACCTGTACGCTCCAGCCTTTTCTTAAACTGCTGATAGGCCATCTGTCGGGCCAGGCCGGTGAGGCTCTTGCCGTCTATTAGCATGGCTTCCAGGGTAGACAGCATCTTCAGGCCTTCCCGGTAGGTTTCTTTCATAGCCTGGAGTTCCTGTTTCAACGCTTCGGCCTGTTGCAGGCGCTGCTGCCTCTTACGTTCTTCTTCCAGCCGGGCGGCTTCCTGCTTATCGTTTGAGTCATCCTGTTGTGAGATTTCAGGATTTTGATTACCCGCAACCCGGTACCTGTCCAGTAATTCCACCAGGGTGCGGCGGGCATATTCCGGTAAACTGCGCCGGCCCGCCTGCCAGTGGCTCACCAACGAACGCGATACGCCGATCAACATGGCCAGCTCTTGCTGGGTTAAGCCCGGTATAATGGATTCAGGCTGTTTGCGGTTCATGGGAATTTTTTTTACGTGTAAGAATGTGTAACCTTATTTTGTCACCCTTCCATTGTATGTGACATATTTTGTTGACAGTTTTTTTGCTGCCGCGTTGCAGGGGAAAAAGTTAATGATAAGAAAAAGGCAGGGGTGATGAGGGGAACGCAAACCTTATAGGTTTTTAAAGACCTATAAGGTTTCTGTTCTATTCAGATTGCCATATTATATTTTCCAGGTAGTACATTAAGGGCATGTTAGAGATTTCTTAATTTGGGCGAAAATATTCCATATGAAGGCTTTCATAGTGTCTACTTTTTTGATGGCTACCTGCCACCCCCTGATCGCACAGGAACAACAGGCTGCCCGCAAATGGTTCTCGGGAATCGCTGTCAGTGAAACATCCTCCACTTTGCTCCAAACACTGGAAAGCAATTTTACCCGTACAAATATTACCCCTCCAAAACCAGGAAACGATAGTTGCCCTGGTTGTTTGAAATTTGAAGGAATCCGGAAATCCTGCAACCTGGGCCTGGCTGTCAATCCTGATTCGGCAGGCGTGGAAGTGAATATCCTGAAAAGGGTGGTGTACAGAAATGAACTAAAAAAGAAAATTGAAAAGAAAAACTATAATGGCGTTATACGGGAATTCCGTTTTATATATTATTTCCATGATAAGGATGATGCAAAGAATGCGTATAAGTCCGCACTGGCAGATTTTACCGAAAACCTTGATAAAAAAGCCACCCCTGTTCCCGCCGCTTATGAAATGATCTCCTATAAAGGAGAGAAAAAGATCAAATCAAAATATAAAGGCGTTACCATCAGTTATGCTGACCTGGCAGACGACTATGTAAAAGATGCCCTTTACACCGGCAATAATGAAAATCACCTGTATGTGCTGATTATTGAACGGGAAATGGATTTGTAGATATAATTTATGTTTTGCTCATTAAAGCCAATTAAGCTTACAGTTTTTTCTTTTATCACTCAGATAACTGCTTTAATTAACTAGAGTTGTTTATTTCAAATAATCGTTTGTCCGGACTAACCTGAACTCAGGCGAAGAGGAAAAAAATATATTTAAGAGGTTCATATGCCCAGCTCCGTAAATGACCAGTATCCTGTCAGCGGGCGTTCTTTCAATTTTTTGAATATTCCTGAAAATACGCAGGTTACGGTTAAACCACCAGCCCGTCACATAATCAGCGCCAAAAAAATGCTCGTGCCCGGTTTCATATTTGAAAATACCTATGAAATAAGTGCCCAAATCCTTATTTATATCCTTTTCATCATTTTTCATCCTCAACTCGGCCTTTATGCCTTTTGCAACAAAAATGTCTGGCGGAAAACTCT
>ENA-UOYA01003580-UOYA01003580.1-activated-sludge-metagenome-genome-assembly--contig:-NODE-3580-length-13726-cov-9.890571_pt1 | contig 13726 bp, 13 predicted proteins | sample MGYA00238163_ERZ764804 | MGnify/ENA primary metagenome ERZ764804 (study PRJEB28919, sample SAMN05720223) | activated sludge metagenome | isolation source: Anaerobic digester | place: Hong Kong...
AAATAATTTGGCGGGCTGCAAAATTCTTTGTAATTTTGCAGCCCGTAGTATAGTAATAATTAATAACATTCAATATTTCAATTAAAATGAAAAAAGGTATTCATCCAGAAAACTATCGCCCCGTCGTATTCAAAGATATGTCCAACGGCGATATGTTCCTTTCAAAATCTACATGCAAGACTAATGATACAGTAGAATTTGAAGGAGAAACTTACCCGGTGGTAAAGGTCGAAATCTCAAGCACATCTCACCCGTTCTATACAGGTAAGAGCAAGCTTGTCGATACAGCAGGTCGCGTAGACCGCTTCATGAACCGTTACGGTAAGCTGAAGAAATAATATATACTCAAAAATATATTTATTTTAGGAAAGGTGCGTTCGAGCGTAGTTGCATATACGGTCGGTCGCACCTTTTTCAGGTCAAAGTTAATTAATTAGATACTAACACATAGTGCATGAAAAATTACAAAGTTATTTTTTATTCATTGATGCTCTCGGTTGTTTTTACTGCCTGTAGCAAAGATGATGACAGCACAGATAATACCCCGAAGAATGTCAATTCTAATGTGGCGATGGCAGCGATGTCATCACAGATAACTGGCCAGAGAAATCCTTCGCAGATAACGAGTCTGGAATTTCCAAAAATAAAAGGCGAAAATAGCATCATCATTGTGCATAAGGCCATACTGAATTCCAGAACAGGCGAGTCTGGCGTGAACTACAGTTTGGAGTGGGATTGCAGTAAAAAATCACAACGATGGAGCTGTTATAAAATGTATGCCAGCATCAATGAGAAAAATACCAGCCGCTATTATTCTACGACGAATCAGTATCCAGATGATGAATCAATTCCATCTCAATATCGTTTTGAGTCGGATCCTTTTTGGCGTTCAGGTTACGACCATGGACACATCTGTCCTTCTGCCGACCGTCTGGCTTCTGCCGATGCCAATTATCAGACGTTTTTCATGTCGAATATGCAACCGCAGGTGAATGGATTCAATGCGGGCGTGTGGGGCAATATGGAAAACCAATTGCGTACTTGGAACCGCAATGATTTTCGAGACACATTGTATGTGTGCAAAGGTGGAACGATAGACAATTCTTCTCAGATTCTCACCACTACGGGTAAGGGGCTGATTGTTCCGAAATATTTTTTCATGGCAATCTTATGTAAGAATTCGTCAGGATACAAGGCTTTGGGCTTTTGGGTTGAACATCAAGTGAATAGCGATGAGGACCTGGGCAAGTATGTGGTGTCCATTGATGACTTGGAAGCGAAAACGGGCATCGACTTTTTCTGCAATTTGCCTGATGACATTGAAAACAGTGTGGAGAGTCTTCCTGTAGAAAATATCAAAAGAGCTTGGGGATTGAATAATTAATAAAGCAGTGCCAGACTGACTCCAGTCCTTGGCACTGCTTCTTCTTTTGCTAACCTGAATTAATCTACTTCCCTAATTAAGCTAATACTTTTCAATCTTTATAATCATCATGTCTATTATTTTGTCTTGAAGGATCTTATTGGTCTTTCTGTAGATGTTGCAACACCACTCCTGGATTTTGCGTAACTACCCCATCCATAGTCATAGCTACTCCAGTTGGGTGATGAGGTATGAGTCAGTTGGAAGTTCACGGTGTTGCTACCATCATAAATCCTACCTTCGAAATAGTTGTCATTCAATTGATAATCTTCAATCCATATCGTAGTATTTTCTTCTACGAAATATATTTGAATCCTGCTGTTTGATACCGTCCACTGGATATGGTTGGCAACATAGTTGCGGCCCCATCCATTGCTGCTATAGTGGTCAACCCAATAGCCCGTACCTGAAGAATATGTGTAAGGATCTTGCGTGAAGCATATCTCAGAATATGTAGCATCATAAGTCTGTCCATTATAAGATGATTGTACGTACATGTTGCCTTCCCAAGTGCCTTCCAGGGTATAGGCGATGTCGCTGTCTTCATCACAAGATGTGAATGTGAGTGACAGCACAGCAATCAATGCCATTGCGATAATTGAACTAATCCGTTTCATAACTGTATGTTTTAATTGTTGTTTCTATTTGAAAATATCTGTTGGTCGAGATGTAAATACGTTTTGCCGTATTATCTTTTCCTGAATTTCATTGCAACAGTAGAAGTGTCAGATTTTACAATCGCTCTTGACGAAGGTTTTGCCAATGTAGTGCGTGTTAAATCGAAAGCCAGTGCCTCGTTATTATTTTGTCCGTTGGCAATGCCGTTGAACTGATTGTCATCTAGGTAGAAACCTTCCTCTTTGCTATTATAATCCATTCTGAATTCATAGCCGCTTTTATCATATTTAATATAGATGTCACCGTTTCGAGGATCGATGTACCATGCAAATCTCAGTTCCTGACTTTCATTGCCCACATAGTCGATTTCACGTCCGCGTCCATTCAGGGAATTGCTGTCGTATTGGTCGAACTCGATGTCCGCATTCATCTTAGCCTGTTCGCGACTTCCATCATCGGCTGTGTATTCATTGATGAGAGTACCCGTCCAATGTCCGCGCAGGCATTGAGCTTCAGCATTCAGCGTGCTAGTTCCATAATCGAAACTGTCGTTGTACCAGTTGTAATTGTTGTACCAGTCACCATAGTAATCGTAGTAGTCCCAGTCATCATCATCACAACTTGTGAATAATATTGGCATTGCTGCTATCAGCAGTATTGTTGCAAAAGAGTTAATCCGTTTCATAATTGTATGTTTTATTTGTTAATTACTCATTGATTATTAATTATGCTGCAAATTTAGTATTTATTTCGATTGGTTGCAATATTATTTCCATATTATTGCATAGGAAAAAACCTATTGCTCGTGGGGATTTCCCTAAATATGTTTAATAATCATTTGGTGTCTTTCTTTTTTCATGAATAATTATTATCTTTGCGTTGTCAAATAATACAAACAAGGAACAAAATGAAAACAGTTTACGATTTCACTGTCAAGGACAGAAAAGGAAACGATGTATCACTGAAAGAGTACGCTAACGAAGTGCTCTTGATTGTTAATACCGCTACAAAATGTGGTTTCACTCCCCAGTATGAAGAATTGGAAAAGCTTTATGAGACTTATCATGTGAAAGGCTTCGAAATTCTCGACTTCCCTTGCAACCAGTTCGGTCAGCAGGCTCCAGGCACAGATGATTCTATACATGATTTCTGCAAACTGAATTACGGAACAGAATTCCCACAGTTCAAAAAAATCAAAGTCAACGGTGATGACGCCGAACCTCTGTACGTCTTTTTGAAAGAGCAAAAGGGTTTTGCCGGCTGGGATATGAGTCATCCGATAGCACCAATCTTGGAAGACATGCTTTCTAAAGCTGATCCTGATTATAAGCAGAAACCTGATATCAAATGGAATTTCACCAAATTCCTGATTAATAAGAAAGGTATGGTCATCGCACGTTTCGAACCTACAGAGAAAATTGACAATATCGCTAAGGAAATAGAAAAACTGTTGTAAAATAATGGCAAGAGAACATACACGTTGCTTGATAATCGGCAGCGGACCGGCAGGCTATACTGCCGCAATATATGCCGGACGCGCTAATCTGAGTCCTATGGAATATTGTGGATTGCAGATGGGCGGACAGCTCACGCAGACCACAACAGTGGAAAACTTTCCTGGATATCCGCAAGGAGTGGATGGCAACCAGATGATGATGGATTTACGCGAGCAGGCTGAACGCTTCGGTGCCGATATCCGTGACGGTATCATTGTAAAAGCCGATTTAAGCAAGGCCCCTTACGTGCTTACCACAGACCGTGGCAACGAGATAGAAGCCGATACAGTGATTATCGCTACTGGTGCCAGTGCCAAATATCTGGGGCTGGAGGATGAAAAGAAATACAACGGTCAGGGTGTGAGTGCTTGTGCCACTTGCGATGGCTTTTTCTACCGCAAGAAGACAGTGGCTGTTGTGGGTGGTGGCGACACCGCTTGCGAAGAGGCCATATATCTCGCAGGTTTGTGCAAAAAGGTTTATATGATTGTGCGCAAATCTTTCCTGCGTGCTTCTGATGTGATGAAGAAACGTGTGGCTGATAACGAGAAGATTGAAATCCTCTATGAGCACAACACATTGGGACTGTACGGCGAGAAGGGGGTAGAAGGTGCCCACGTGGTAAAGCGCAAGGGCCAACCCGATGAACAGAAATACGACCTCCCGATAGATGGCTTCTTCCTTGCCATCGGTCATAAGCCTAACACTGATGTGTTTAAGGAGTGGCTGGATTTGGACGAGATTGGCTATATCAAGGTGATTCCTGGTACCCCACGTACAAAGATAGATGGTGTGTTCGCCGCAGGAGACTGTGCCGACCCTACCTATCGTCAGGCTATTGTGGCCGCAGGAACAGGCTGTATGGCTGCTCTTGAAGCGGAAAGATATCTCAATGTGATTGGGAAATAATACTTCATAGCTACCAATATACCCCTATATTGGTCAGCGATTTGATGCAAGTTGCATTGCGAAAGCATAACTTTGACCGACCAATATACCCCTATATTGGGAGCTCGGAGTTATGCTTTTGCTATTTAATAGTTATCTACCGAGGATTTCATTACATTCCTTTCACCAGTTTGCTTCTATCTTTCCTTGCGACACACAGCCCTGCAAAGGTCAGTAATCCATTAAGCATCAGCAGTTCATAACCGAACTGATAGCCTGTGAGTGCAGCTGTAGCGGTTTCAATCAGGAAACATATCACGGGCGAAGCCACTGCAATATAAGGCACGGCCTTGTCGTTTACCGACCGCTTGGTCAGCAATCCGAAAGCGAAAAGTCCCAACAGCGGACCATAGGTATAAGAGCAAAGGATGTAAATGGCATCGATGACGCTAGTGGAATTGATAATGCGGAACAGCAGGATGAATATCACAAATATCACCGCCATCATGACATGAACCCGTTTGCGCAGGCTTTCGTCATCGGCTCGTTCGCGAATGTCCACGCAATAACTGGTGGTGAGGGCGGTGAGAGCGGAGTCGGCACTGGAAAAAGAGGCCGCCACAATACCAATAGTGAACAGCACCACCACAGCGATTCCCAAATGTCCGCTCGCGGCAAACATAGGCAACAAATCGTCACTTGTCTGCGGCAATGCGATACCTTGTTTCTGAGCCAGAATCGTGAGCAGAATACCGAGACACAAAAACAATAGGTTGGCAGGGACGAAAGCTATGCCATAAGAGCACATATCTTTTTGAGCCTCGCGCAAGGTTTTGCACGTCAGGTTCTTCTGCATCATGTCCTGGTCTACTCCTGTCATCACAATCACGATGAAAATACCGCTCAGAAATTGTTTCCAAAAATTTTGTTTGGACATCCAGTCATCGAAAACAAACATTCGGCTGTGTGCATTTCCGGCGATTGCACTTACCGTGTCTGACAGATTGAAATGCAGTTCACCCATCACATGGGATATAATCAAGATGAGCGCGGCAAACATGCAAAGTGTCTGGAAAGAGTCTGTCCAAACCAATGTCTTGATGCCTCCGCGGCGGGTATAGAGCCATATCAGCGACACCATCACGATGACCGTGACGGGAAACGGCACGCCGATTGCATCGAAAACGAAACGTTGCAGGATGAAACAGACCACATAGAAACGCACCGCTGCACCGGTCATCTTGGAAAGCAGGAAAAATGCTGCGCCCGTTTTGTACGACCGTTGTCCGAGACGTCGCTGCAGGTATGTGTAGATGGAGGTGAGATTCAGTTTGTAATAGGTGGGCAATATCAGAAAGGCGACTGCAAAATAGCCAAGAATGAATCCCAGACAAGTCTGCATGTAGGTCATGTCGATGCCTAGAACCATGCCCGGAACACTGACGAATGTCACTCCTGATATCGATGCGCCAATCATTCCGAATGCCACCATATACCATGGTGAATGCTGATTGGCCCGATAGAACGTGTTGTTGTCGGCTTTGCGGGATGTGACTCTGCTCAGCAGAAGCAATATGCTGAAATAGGCAAGTACGGTGAATACGATAATCATTGTTTGAATTTTTATTTTAGAAAACTCTGCAAAGGTAAGTATTTTTGTGCATAGAAAAACTATGAATGATGCAATATTTTGAATAATTACAAGTTTTATATGAATAAACAAAAGCTATAAATAGAACACTTTTGTGTTAAAATAGAACAAATGAAATATTTTTTATCATGTTTCATAGCGATGTTGTCGCTCACTCTTTCCGCTCACGATACGTTAAGCGTTAAAATAGACTCTGATTCTGTTATTGTGAGTAAAGTAAGCAGACTGAAGTTCAAGTTGGATAATATCGGCAAGACGAGATTGTACCAAGCCACATATCTCGGTCTGCCTTTGATTATCGGCGGATTGATAGAGAAGCATGAGGATGATAAATTTCGCCGAATGCGCAATACTTACATGCCGTATTTCCATTACACGTATGACAACTACACCCAGTATCTGTCTGCCGCTGTGATGCTAGGCATGAAGACTGCGGGCGTGAAAAGTCGCAGTTCATGGGGGCGAATGTTGCTTTCCGATGCCTTTTCTGTGGCCATTATGGGTGCCGTCATCAACACATTGAAGACAACAACCCATGTGGAGCGCCCCGATGGTTCCAATAAACACAGTTTTCCGTCGGGCCATACCGCCACCGCTTTTATGACCGCCACCATGCTGAGCAAAGAGTATGGTTATCTGAGTCCCTGGGTGAGTGTTGGCGCTTATAGTATGGCAACGGCTACGGGACTGATGCGCATGGCAAACAACAAACACTGGTTGAGCGATGTGATGGTGGGTGCAGGTGTAGGCATCCTGTCTACTAAATTTGGATATTGGATAGCTGACGTGATTAGTAAAGACAAAAGACCGGCATACGATGCCGTGGATTATGACGTGACGGGGTTTTCTTCGCCTTCGTTTGTGGGCATGTATATGGGTTTCAACGTTCCGCTAAGCCATTATGATGTGAGTGAAACCACCTATTTCAATACCTCTACGGGTACGACCATCGGTTTTGAGGGCGCTTATTTCTTTTCACCTTATGTAGGAGTGGGTGGGCGTATATCCGCATCCAATATTTCACTGATTGTGAATGGGGTGGAGGCTGCCGACAATTCCTCTGTTTTCGGTTCCATTTATGCAGGCCCGTATTTTTCTTATCCGTTCACGCCCAGATGGAATGTCATGACCAAACTGCTGGTTGGGTACACCGATTATCGGCATTTGAATATTGACGAATATCATCTTCCGGGATATGGCGGAATATGCACGGGTACAGGATTATCGATAGGTTATCGTGCCCGTAAACGTCTAGGGGCAGATGTCTTTTTGGATTATAACATCATCCCGCCGCAGAGCAAGAAGCCTGGCGAATACATGCACACGTTGACTTTGGGCGGCAAAGTGTCGTTAAGATTCTAATCCCTCAGCGGATTTTTATCCGAGGTGTACCATTCTATGAATTTTCCGACCCCGTCGTGCAGACAGGTATTCGGTTTGTAGTCTAACTCTTTTTCCAATTTCGACGTGTCGGCATAAGTCTGATACACATCGCCTGGCTGCATCGGTAAAAATATTTTTTCCGCTTTGCGGCATAAGGCCTGCTCCATCTCTGAGATGAAATCCATCAGTTTCACGGGATGTGAACATCCTATATTATATATGTCATAAGCCGTGTCGCTATGAGGCTTTGCATCATCGGGCTTAGAATCGATGACCTTTATGGTGCCGGCTACGATATCGTCTATATACGTGAAATCCCTGATCATGTCGCCATTATTGAACACCTTGATGGGTTTGCCGTGACTGATGGCTTTCGCAAAGAGCATTGGGGCCATGTCCGGTCGGCCCCATGGACCATAAACCGTGAAATACCGCAATCCTGTGACGGCGAATCCGTACAAGTGATTGTAGGCGTATGCCATCAACTCATTGGATTTTTTGCTCGCCGCATACATGCTGACAGGCGTATCCACTTGGTCGTCTTCCCTGTATGGCACTTTTCTGTTCATACCATAGACGGAACTGGATGAGGCGAAAATGAGATGTTTCACGCCATAGTTGCGGCAACATTCCAAAACATTCATAAATCCGCTCATGTTGCTCTGCATGTAAGCATACGGATTGGAGATGGAATATCTCACACCAGCTTGGGCCGCCAAGTTGATGACCTTGTCGAAATGATACCGTTCAAATAACTTATTCATTGAGTTTTGGTCATCGATTGCCATACGGATGAATTCGCAATGATCAAATTTTGAACTTCTCGAGATATTATGATCCCATTCCGCATCCGACTTTTCGAAGCCACATTCCTGCAATCTTTGGAATTTCAGTCTGATGTCGTAGTAGTCATTGATGCAGTCGATGCCGGTAACCGAATCACCGCGCCTGGCCAGTTCATACATCACCTTGGATCCTATAAATCCGGCAGCGCCGGTTACTAATATTTTCATATTGCTTCAGAAAGTATTTTACAAATTGTGTTGATAGTTTCATTCATATTTCCAAAAATGTGGCATATCAATCTGAAGGCAAAATTATGAATATTAGATGGATAAAAAAAGTGGTGTTAATCCACATTATACATTATCGACACTTTATGTGTTATTATGAACATGAAGTAGATATAATAAAATTCAAGAAATGGTGTTTTATGTTTGTTATGAATACAATAAGAAATTTCGATAAAGAGTATATCTGGATAGCTATATTGTGCATGGCGGCATTCTTCATCCACAATAGTTTGCTTCCGACGGATATCATGGAATCCAGAAATATCGTCACAGCCAGGGAGATGGTGAGTGACGGCAACTGGATGGTGCCAACAATGAACGGCGAATTGCGGTTGGAAAAGCCACCGCTCCCCACTTGGGTCGCCGCAGTGATAGAACGTGTGGCTCCCGATAACCTCGGTGCGCAGCGCATAGCAGCCGGCGTGATGGGAGTGGTGTGGGTAATATTCATGTATCTCACGGCCCAGTACATCACCCGAAGGCGAGATTTCGCCTTTATCACGGCAATCGTTTTCCTCACTTGTTACAATGTGGTCTTGATGGGACGTACTGCTACATGGGATATCTATTGCCACTCGCTGATGATGGGAGCAATCTATTTTCTGATGCGCGGACTGTATGACGACCGATACTATGAAGTAGTCCACAAGTGGCGGTGGTTCATCCTTTCTGGTATCATGATGGGATTGTCGTTCCTGAGCAAAGGTCCTGTAGCGTTTTATGCGTTGCTGTTTCCGTTCCTCATCTCGATGCTCATCATGCAGAGACCGTATATGCGTGGCAAATGGTTGCCATTGGTAGTAATGATTGTTGTCTGTGTGGTCATCAGTTCATGGTGGTATGTGTGTCTGATGGCATTCCATCCACAGGCCTTTGACCATGTGGTGAGCAAGGAATCGGGTTCGTGGATTAATCATAACGTACGTCCCTGGTACTATTATTGGCGGTTTTTCACGGAAACAGGTGTGTGGACCATTCTGATGCTAGTATCTTTGGCGGTTCCATATTGGAAACATAAGGTGACCATGCGCCGCGAATACATCATCATGGTGACGTGGACCATTGCGACTTTGATTTTGCTTTCGCTGATGCCAGAGAAAAAGATGCGCTATCTGTTGCCCATGATGGCGCCCTGTTCCATGACTGTTGCCGTGATATTGTTCTATTTCGTCGACAGGAGGAAGCTCGACCATACGGACAAAGTGATATTCCGCATCAATGGTTATGTGTTGGCTGGGATAACGCTGTTGTTGCCTATTGGCGTACATCTCGTAGCTTATAAGCGTAACGTGATTGATTTCGGAACAACAATATTCGTGGATATCATGTTTCTGGGTATCGGTTTGTGGATGTTGTTTTCCACTCAAAGGTTGCGTTCCAAGAGCCTGTTGAACGGCATCGCCGCCCTCTTTCTGGTGACGGAGTGTTTCCTTATCGGTACGATAGGCAAGGTGTTGGGCAATGCTTCCGCCCATAGCATCAGGGAAACTCAAAAAATCACAGCGTTAAATAAGCTGCCATTTTATTACAATACACAGGAAGAGTTGCGAATAGAACTGGTATATGAGGCCCATCGCAAGATAAAACCACTGGATTTGTCTGATGAAAAAGCAGTGATGAAGGCTTTGCCTTGTGCTTTGGTCACCCGTAACAGTGCTGGCATGGAACTTTCCAGAAGTTTGTTGCAGAAAATAGATACCGTCAAAATTGGTGTCTACGATGACAACAGACATTCAAAACATGACCGTCATTATAATCGTATTTTAGTGAATCAGGTAACAATATTAAAACAAAAAAGATGAACAATACCAGTAAATATGAGTTCACAATCATTGTCCCCATCTATAACGAAGAGGATAATATGAAGAGATTGGAAAACGAATTGAGTGCATTTCTGCCTATATCGATGATGCCTACATGTGTATTGATGATTAACGATGGTTCCAAGGACAGCAGTTTGGAAATGATCAAAGATGCGTGTCGGCGCAATAAAGACTTCTTTTATATCAGTAGCGATCAGAACCATGGGCTCAGCACAGCGATGAAAGCGGGCATAGACACTGTGGAAAGCAAATATATCGGCTATATAGACAGTGACTTGCAGACCAATCCTGAAGATTTCAACCTGCTTTTGCGGTATGCATCTGAATATCAGTTGGTGTCGGGCATCAGGGCAAAAAGGAAAGACACTCTTGGTAAGAAGTTGCAATCCAAAATTGCGAATGGATTCCGGCGCAGTATGACTGGCGACACAGCCACCGACACAGGCTGTCCGCTTAAAGTGATGTGGACGAGTTATGCCCGTCGATTACCGTTCTTCAATGGTATGCACCGTTTTCTGCCGGCATTGATGATGCTGGAAGAGGGCACATTCAAGGAGTTGCCTGTTCGCCACTATCCCCGTGTGGCTGGTGTCTCAAAATATCATCTGTGGAATCGCCTGACGGGACCTTTTTTGGATTGTTTCGCTTATCGTTGGATGAAAAAGCGATACATCCGTTATAGTATAGCGGAAAATAATTTCAGCAAATAGATTTATGCAGACCTCTTCGCTTTTCGTTTATGCTATAGGATTTATTGCGCAAGGCTTCTTTTCTGCCCGTATTCTCATCCAGTGGATATTGTCAGAGAGGAGCAAGCGTATCGTCTCTCCTAATCTGTATTGGATTTGCAGTCTCATCGGCAGCATCCTGTTGTTCTGTTACGGTTGGATGCGTGATGATTTCTCCATCATCCTCGGACAACTGATTTCGTATTACATCTATATTTGGAATCTCAATGCGAAAGGTGTCTGGCACAAAATATCTGTTATATTCCGTTTTCTGATAGCCGTATTGCCCATCGTGGCTGTCGGTTTCATGTTGGCGGATATACCAACTTTCGTCCATAATTTTCTCCATAATGACAATGTCCCGATTCCGTTGCTCATCTTCGGTTCGGCGGGTCAGGTGATATTTACCGTCAGATTCATCTATCAGTGGTATTATTCCTATAAACGTCAGCAGTCCATCTTGCCTGTCGGGTTCTGGATAATCAGTCTTGTCGGGTCGGGCATCATTGTCGCTTATGGTATCTTCCGTCTGGATCCTGTGCTGATACTGGGGCAGTCGGTTGGGTTCATAGCTTATTCCCGCAATATCATAATAGGAAAACATACCAACAAAACAATAAGAGAAGATGCAAAGAATGTTACTAATTAATATATTATTATGTATTTATTTACCATGTTGTTTCTTTTTCCAATTTTTTTGTTTACCTTTGTCAGCACATAATCTTAAACTAAAAATTAAAAGATCATGAGCAGACAAAAGAAATTTATTTTGCAGGAGAATGAAATCCCAACACAATGGTACAACATTCAGGCCGACATGGTGAACAAACCATTGCCGCCACTAAATCCTTCCACCCACAAACCGTTGGTAGCTGAAGACTTGGCACACATATTCAATGAGGAATGTTCCAAGCAGGAACTCGACCAAGAACATGCTTGGATAGATATACCCGATGAGGTGCTCGACAAATACAAGTATTATCGTTCCACACCGTTGGTACGCGCTTATGCACTGGAAGAGGCACTAGATACCCCTGCACATATATATTTTAAGAATGAAAGTACCAATCCTCTGGGCTCTCACAAAATCAATTCGGCTTTGGCGCAGTGCTACTACTGCAAAAAAGAAGGCACCACCAATGTGACCACAGAGACAGGTGCAGGACAGTGGGGCGCTGCATTGAGCTACGCTGCCAGTGTTTTCGGACTTTCCGCAGCTGTATATCAGGTTAAAATATCTATGCAGCAGAAACCTTACCGTAGCATCATCATGCGTACATTCGGTGCAGAGGTTACGGGTTCTCCATCAATGTCGACACGTGCCGGCAAGGATATCATCACTCGCGATCCTACACACCCAGGTTCTCTCGGTACTGCAATCTCCGAGGCAATCGAACTTGCCACAACCACACCTCATTGTAAATATACCCTGGGGTCTGTGCTCAATCATGTTGCCCTGCATCAGACGGTAATCGGACTTGAAGCAGAAAAACAGATGGAGATGGCTGGCGAATATCCTGACGAGATTATCGCTTGCTTCGGTGGCGGTAGCAATTTCGGCGGTATCGCATTCCCATTTATGCGTCATAACATCAAAGACGGTAAACAGACAGAGTTCATTGCCGCAGAACCAAACAGTTGTCCTAAACTGACACGTGGTAAATTTGAATATGATTTCGGTGATGAAGCTGGTTACACACCTCTGTTGCCGATGTATACTTTGGGCCACGACTTCAAACCAGCCAACATCCATGCGGGCGGTTTACGCTATCATGGTGCCGGAATGATTATTTCTCAACTTATCAAAGACAATATGATGCATGGTGTGGACATTCCGCAGCTCGAAAGTTTTGATGCTGGTCTTTTGTTCGCACGTACCGAAGGCATCATCCCTGCTCCAGAAAGCTGCCATGCGATAGCTGCTACCGTGCGTGAAGCAAAGAAGTGCAAGGAAACTGGAGAAGAAAAGGTAATACTCTTCAACCTTTCCGGTCATGGACTTATTGATATGACCGCTTATGACAGTTATATCAATGGTGATTTGCGCAACTATACCGTAACGGATGCCGAGATTCGCAAAAACTTGGAGACCGTTCCGCAAATATAAGGTAACTCCAATATATTTAATGTAATAACGCCGCCAATGATGAGATATATTCATGATTGGCGGCGTTTTCTGTGATGTGATTTAACGTGTAAATAATTTATTGATAAAGTGTTGCAGATGTGAAATCTTTTGTCTATATTTGCCATTGAAAAACATTAAAGAAAGGAGGCGAGTATGATTCGTATATCTCGTATGGCATTTTTCAGCATATTCTTGCTGATATGCATGGCTTGCGGTCTTTCTGTCTCAGCTCAGGAATCTTATGTCACGATATCTGGTACGGTGCGCGATATCGTCACGGGTAAGACGTTGGCTTATGCAAGCGTCTCTGTACCCGACCAGCATGTTTCTACGGTGACGAATGCTGACGGAGCGTTCATCATAAAGACTGCAACCAAACCGGAACGTTTATTCTTCTCTCATGTAGGTTATAAAGCACGTCGGTTCCCTATTGCAGACAAGTTGACCGACCTTAACGTGCTGATGTCGCAAAGCACGATTATGCTGTCGGAGGTCGTTGTCGCTTCAGGCGATGC
>ENA-UOYA01003583-UOYA01003583.1-activated-sludge-metagenome-genome-assembly--contig:-NODE-3583-length-13719-cov-5.392198_pt1 | contig 13719 bp, 8 predicted proteins | sample MGYA00238163_ERZ764804 | MGnify/ENA primary metagenome ERZ764804 (study PRJEB28919, sample SAMN05720223) | activated sludge metagenome | isolation source: Anaerobic digester | place: Hong Kong...
ACCTGCGGATCCTTGACCAGCGCGCCCCCGGAGCTCGCGGTCGCGACCACATCGGGCGAGATCGGACGGACGAGTCCGAATCCCTGGCCGTAGTCGACCCCGAGGTCGTACAGCGAGGCGATGGTGTCGGGCGTCTCCGCCCATTCCGCGATGCTGCGCATGCCCAGTTCGTGCGTGAGCTCGACGATCGTCCGGGTGATCGCGTAGTTCGCAGGATTGCGGTTGATGTCCTTCACGAAGCTCCCGTCGATCTTGATGAAGTCCGCCGGGATCTCCTTCAGGTAGTTGAACGACGTGTAGCCCGCGCCGAAGTCGTCGAGCGCGAGCTTGCTGCCGTACATGCGCACGCGATCGACGAAGCGGCGCGTCGACCCGAGGTCGTGCAGCGCCACGCTCTCCGTGATCTCGAAGCACAGCTTGGGCATCGCGAGCGGGTGGTCGGCGATCATCGCGAAGGCGTCGTCGACGAAGCGCGTGTCGTTCAGCGAGGCGCCGCTGATGTTGATCGTCGCGAACGACAGGCGATCCCGGTGCTCGGGATGGCCGTCCAGCCACTCGAGCGTGCTGCGCAGCACCCAGCGGTCGATCTGCGACATCAGGCCGTTGCGCTCGGCCGCCCCGATGAACTTGCCGGGAGGCACGACCTTGCCGTCGTCGTCCCGCATCCGGATCAGCACCTCGTAGCAGAGCGAAGACATCGCCGAACGCAAGGCCACGATCGGCTGGAACTCGAGGAAGTACTTGTCCGTCGGAATGCGTTGCTGCAGGTCCGCGACGACCCGCAGCTCCTCGAGGTGCGTACGCAGCTCGCTGTCCTGGTCGGTCAGGCGCACCACGCAGTTCCGGCCGCGTGCCTTCGCCTCGGAGCACGCCCGATCGGCGGCCGCGACCGCGTCGATCATCGACATCGTCGGCTCGATGGCGACGACGCCGACGCTGGCCGTCATGTTCAGCCCCTTGCTCTCGATCTCGAACGGGGTCGTCCCGATCGCCATCCGGATCCGCTCGGTCAGGCCTGCCACCGCGTAGTCGGGGCAGTCGATGAACAGCACCACGAACGCGTCGGCGAGGCGCGCGACCAGGTCACCCGTCCGGACAGCGGCCTGGAGCCGCTTCGCCGACTGCTGCAGCAGCGCGTCGCCCGTGCCGTGGCCGTGCAGGTCGTTGATCAGCTTGAACCGATCGAGATCGACGTAAGCGATCGCGCAGCGCTTGCCTTCCTGCACGAGCGTCGCCACGTTCTTCAGAGCCGCGTCGAGTCCGCGCCGGTTCATCAGGCCGGTGAGCGAGTCGTGGTCGACGAGGTGCTTGAGCTTCTCTTCGGCGAGCTTTCGCGTCGTGACGTCCTGGATCGACCCTTCGATGGTCGTGTCCTTCGCCGAGAACCGGACCAGGAACCAGCGGTCCTTGCCTTCGGCATCCGTCTGTCGAAGCTCCAGTTCCTTGCCGTTCTGCGCCAGCTTCTCCTGGATCTTTACGAACGTTCCGGGTCCGAGGAGACCGTCGATTTGGCCCGTCAGCTGGTCCGCGCGTTGCGTCGATGCGAACATCGCCGCGAACGCGGGGTTGTAGATGCGGACGATGCCGTCGGTCGATAGGCCAAACAGGCCGACGGGCATGGAGTTGTAGTTTTCTTCGTACTTCTTCAGATACTGAACGCTGTTCGCCTGAGCAACGAGTCTCGCGTCGCGCTCCGTCTTGAGTCGATCAGCGAGCGTTAGTCCCATAATGAGTGCGGAGACTACTGAGGCCGACTGCGCGTTCAACCACTGCGGCAGAGCAAAGGCCCCGGACTGGGCGCCAATCTCGCTCGCCATTCCCGCAATCATCGTTCCCCAAGACAGCGCATACCAACCTACAACTCGAGTTCGCGAGCGAGCAAGTGCGTAGAGCAGGTAAAGAGTGAGAGTTCCCAGCCCGAATCCAGAGAACGCCCAATATGCGCGATGGAATGAAATGTGATCCGCAAGAGGTGCAACTGCAATGAACAAGAGGAACGTGTACTGCAGGGCCCAGAAGTAGAGCTTCAATGGCTTGTGGACTACGCCGCCAAGAAGCAGTTGCCTGAAGAGAGCTACGGTGAAGAAGCCATAGGCTGCGATCGAGACGCGAAGGAGCGAGTGGTACGTGTCGAGTGGGATCTGGAGCCCGACCCAATACTTGTCCCAGCCGGCATTGACTGCGGCTACCCTTAGCGCGGTCACCAGCCAACCTGCAAACAAGAGGAACGTAATGTCCCGGTTCAGGAACGCAACGATTGCGCTGAACGCGGACAGAATAAGGAGGCTACCGAAGAGCGCACCACCTTGCCGTTCGAATGCAAGTTCGGATGCCAAGTACTCTTCAGCATTCCAAAGATAGGTTGGCGGATCGTCCTTCAGGTAGTGACGAAACTCGCCGATGATCGCGATCGTCGCGTCATCTCTGTGAAGCCGAATCGAGTAGCCCGCCTTGCTCGCTGGTCGAATCTCCGAGATGCCAGCTTCCGCTTCTTGGAGTTGAATGGAGCCGGCATTGTCAGCAATCACGCGCCAGAATCGCGATCCATCCAATCGAAGCGTGCGCAGCTCTAGGACCTGATCGATCCTAGGCTTACCCCTCGGTACCTCGACATAGAGCCAAAGCGGCTTGTGTGGATCGCGAGGAGTCTTTGCGCTAAGTTGGTCCTTCGCGCTAGACAGGTTCTTGTAGATCTCGGAGGCGGTCGCGTCTTGTTTGGTCGCGTTAGCTACGACCACGCGGAGCGGGACGGCCGATCCGAGCGTGCTTGCTGAAGACAGAAACGACGCCGCAACTACCAGCGCGGCCAAGAGCACCAACCACGCAAGTACGCTCGAAGTCGACAATCTGATGCGGTCCTCGCCGCTCAACATGTAGTCGACGACGGGCGACCGCGACGGCTGTTCCATCGTGGATCGGGCGAACCGTTAGTTCCTCACCCGATGACGCTAAGGCACGATGCGATGATCTGCGGCCGGCTTTCCGACGCTTGGTTCTATGGCAAGGTCGAGCGGACGACCCCATTGCGTGGGACCTTCGACCTATTGCGTCTAAACAACAGAAATCCCAAACACCGCGTCCAAGTCCTTGCTGTCTGGAAGGGTCGCGTTTCGGCTTCGCGGTTGCGCCCAGATTCCTGTCACGGAACTGAACACGGTAATGTCTGGGCAGTAGTCGACGAACATGAATCGATAGAGCGGATTGCCGCTTGCGCGCCACTCTCGCTCGCAACTAATCGTCTCCAGAGCGAGCAATCTCATCGGCACGAAATCGGCCCATCGAATGGGAATCAAGGTTCCCGGTTCGTAGACGTCTTGAAAGCCCAGCCGGAGGTACTGCCGATCCATCGGCGGACGAGCAATGACGACAATCCAGTCGATCTGGCAGGCAAGGCAGTACCGGTGAAGCGCCTTGAACAGGGTTAGCTTGACTAGTGATGCCTCGCCGCCATTCTTCACTCCGAGGCGAGTGACGAACGCAATAGTCTTGCCGCTATAGGCGGAGTCGGGCGGAAGAAGCGTTTCGACGGCCAAGCCCCCTTTCGAGTTCGTCTCGATCCTGAGGGTCCCAAGGGCTTCGCCGGACGCTTTTGATTCGGCCAGAAGCACCAGTGAAAAAGCTGCTCGGTCAGCTTCTTCAGGACTTCGGAATCGCTCGCCTACATCAGGGAAATGCCTCCCGTAGGACTGCGCGCGGATCTCGACCGCTTTGCTGAGGTGTTCTTCGGTCCGAACGATCCTTACAGTGAACGGAAGGTCCAGCGCTAACGGGGGAGAAACCTGGCTCAGATCCCGTTCGACAACCACGCTAGGTGGAGGCAGAGCAGGCGGGACTTGTGAGGGAACTGACATCGATTCGTACGCGCGATACTAGGCAGCGATGAAGTGATAGGCGGGCAAAGTTGCCATAGGGCCGCCAGTTCGCTCGCAGCAGTGCATGGCGCGTCAAGAACTAGAGGGGGGCACTGACCAACTGCTCATGGCAAGGGACTAGCAACGACGACGTAACAGTTGACGGACAGAGGCTACCTCACTTCGCCTGCCAGATCGAATCAAGATCATCTAAGTCATTGAAGATACAAACGAAGTGGGCATCTGAGTTTGTTAACTAATAACCACGCATGGCGTGTGGTTATGGGTGCTGAGATCCGCGCTCTCGGCAGTAAGTCGTCCCGCGCCGCCGTTCCGATGGGTGCGAGCTCTTCGACACTGCCGTCCTGTCAATACGACGGAAGCTTACTTGCTCCCTCCGAGCCGGAGTGGGTGAATGGCGCCATCCAGAGACTCGGCGGGACTCTGCAATGGCCGCACAAGTATTCGGACCCGACACCTTTGGGTTGCTAGCGGAGCCGTTCGAGCAAGCCGAGGTAGAGAGCCAGTTCCTCGCCGACTATAGATCCGCCGCGCTGCGGTGGTCGATGCATGCTTCCGCACTCGGAGCTGGTAGTTTTGCCTGCTTCTTGGGTATCGCCTGGTTCCGTGAGTCGCACTCGTTAGCAGCAATTTCGATCCGGATCGGCCTGATCGTCGGTCTAGGGTTTGTCGCAGCAGTTCTCCGCGCAGGGAAATTGATTCACGTCCAGAACTACTCACGGGTCGCTCCATGGATCGTAGGAACCGTTCTCGGATGCATCACCATCCTCGCTGTACTGAGTCCCAAAGGCGCAAGTGGCACAGAAGTCCAAGCGCTTCCAGCGATCATGATTGGGGTGTTCGTTCTGTACGCTTTTCTTCGACTACCCGTCCGTGTGTCGGCGAGCATAGGAATCGCCAGCTGCGCGGCTGCAATCGCATTTGCACCGACATCTGGAGACGGAAGCCCGACCCTCAGAACGATTGTCTACGCGATCGCAGCTAATGCGCTCGGCGTGTTCATCTCCCAACTGATCGAGAAGCGAGAGCGCGAGCTGTTTCTGCAGAGGCGGATGGCCGAAAGCGCAAGGCAAGCTGCCAACGAAAGGCAAGCGATCGCCGAAGAAGCCGACCGCCAGAAGACCCGCCTGATCGCCGCCGTCAGCCACGATCTTCGCCAGCCGATGACCGCCGCGTTCGCCTACCTCGACGTCCTGAGAGCGCGCCTGTCACGCGACGACCTGGGTGGTGCCAGGGCGCCTGCCGAGAAGGTCCAGTCGGCGCTGGCGATGCTGGGGTCGACGCTGGATCACCTGCTCACTGCGGCGCGCTACGACAGCGGAACCGAGGCGCTGGACATCAAGGTCGTGGAGTTGCGTCCGCTGCTCAACGACTTGTACGAGGCCTATGTCCCGGAGGCCGAGAAGCGCGGCATCGAGCTGCGTGTCAGGCTGCCGCGGCAGATCCCGCTGCTGAGGACCGATGCGAAGTCGATCCACCGGGTGCTCGGCAACCTGATCTCGAACGCGATCAAGTTCACCGACCGGCGCGACGATGGAGGTGGGGTGCTCGTCGCCGCGCGTTTCCGCGGAGACCGCTGCAGGATCGACGTGTTCGACACCGGCATCGGCATCTCGCCCGAGTCGGCCGCCGAGATCTGGAAGCCGTACGTCCAGCTCAACAACGTCGAGCGGGACCGCGAGCGCGGCCTGGGTCTGGGCCTGTTCCTGGTCCAGCGGATCGTCGAGCAGCTGCCCGAGCACTCGATCGAGATGGAGTCGAGGCCCGGGCGGGGTTCGCGGTTCACGATCACGGTGCCGGCCACGCGGCTCGACCCGCCGAGCCACCGTCCACCGCCCGAACCGCCGCCTTCGACCGTGCTCGACCTGAGCCCGCTGGTGGGTGCGTCCGTGCTCGTGCTCGAGGACGATCGGGACACCCGGCTGTCGCTCGTCGAGCTGCTGGACGAGTGGCGGATCGACGTGACCGCCGCCGCGACGATCACGGAGCTGTTGGCCCGGCACGCGGATTCGGAGCGTCTCGTCGACGCGATCATCTGCGACTACCGGCTCGCCGCGGGAACGAACGGCATCGACGCGATCGACGGGCTGCGGCGGCGGCTGGGGTATGCTCCCCATGCAGTGCTGATCACCGGCGAGCCGGACATCGCGCCGCTGCGCGCTCGCGCCGGCGTCGACACGACGGTGCTGCACAAGCCGTTCGCTCCCGAGGCGCTCGCGCGACCGCTGCTCAGGGCCGTCCGCGCGGCCCGCGCCCGGGAGGAGGGCTGATCCGTCCACTGCAGAGGTCACGATGATCGAGCGCACGCTGTTCTCCGAGCACCACGAGCAATTCCGCGACACGGTCCGCCGCTTCCTCGAACGCGAGGTCGCGCCTCACCACGCCCGGTGGGAAGACCAGGGCTACGTCGACCGGGAGGTCTGGACGAAGGCCGGCGCGGCGGGGCTGCTGTGCACGTCGATGCCCGAGTCGTTCGGCGGCGCGGACGCCGACAAGCTCTACGCGGTGGTCCTGTTCGAGGAGATCGCGAGGCAGGGGTTCACCGGGCTCGGGTTCAGCCTGCACAGCGAGATCGTCGCGCCCTACGTGCTCGCCTACGGCACGGACGCGCAGAAGCGCAGGTTCCTGCCGGGGATGGCCCGCGGCGAGATCATCGGGGCGATCGCGATGAGCGAGCCGGCCGCGGGATCCGACCTCCAGGGGGTGCGCAGCACCGCGGTGGACCAGGGCGATCACTACCTGCTCAACGGCTCCAAGACCTTCATCACCAACGGCTGGCATGCGGACCTGGTCATCGTGGTGGCGAAGACCGATCCGGGCGCCGGTGCGAAGGGCACGAGCCTGCTGCTGCTCGAGCGCGGGATGCCCGGCTTCGAGAAGGGCCAGCGGCTCAAGAAGGTCGGCATGAAGGCGCAGGACACCTCGGAGCTGTTCTTCGACAACGTCCGCGTCCCGAAGGAGAACGTGCTCGGCGAGGTCAACCGCGGCTTCGTCTACCTGATGCAGGAGCTGCCCTGGGAGCGGCTGCAGATCGCGATCTCGGCGGTGGCGGCCGCCCAGGCGGCGGTGGACCAGACGGTCGCGTACACGAAGGAGCGCAAGGCTTTCGGCACGACGGTGGCGAGCTTCCAGAACACGCGGTTCACCCTCGCCGAGCTGCAGACGGAGGTGCAGGTCGCTCGCGTCTTCGTCGATCGCTGCATCGACCTGCTGATGCACGGGAAGCTCGACACCGCCACGGCCTCGATGGCCAAGTACTGGTGCAGCGACCTGCAGTGCAAGGTCATCGACGCCTGCGTGCAGCTGCACGGGGGCTACGGCTACATGTGGGAGTACCCGATCGCGCGCGCCTGGGCGGACGCCCGGGTGCAGCGGATCTACGGCGGTACCAACGAGATCATGAAGGAAGTGATCACGCGGTCGATGGGGATCGGCGGCCGCTGACGGCGGCCCTTTCCGGGCGGCGGGCCCCGCGCCCGCGTTCCGGGAACCGGGGCGCTGCGGGCGCCGAACATTCCAACGATCGTTAGAATGTTGTCCCGTGAACGATCTCCCGCAGAAGTCGAGGGCCGCGCTGTACGAGCAGGTCGCTCGGATCGGCAAGGCGCTGGCCAGCCCGAAGCGGCTCGAGCTGGTCGACCTGCTCTGCCGCGGCGAGGGCACCGTCGACGCGCTGGCGGCGCGCGCGGGCATCAGCGTCAAGCTCGCCAGCGCGCACCTGAAGGCGTTGCGGCAGGCCCGCCTCGTCGAGGCGAGCCGCGACGGCAAGTTCGTCCGATACCGTCTCGCCGGGCCCGTCGTCGCCGATCTGTGGACGTCGTTGCGGACGACGGCCGAGGACCGCCTCGCCGAGCTGCGGGTCGCGCTCGCCGCGATCGCCGAACACGGCGACGAGCTGGAGGCGATCGACCGGGCGGACCTGCTGCGCCGCGCCGCGGCCGGGGAGGTCACGGTGCTCGACGTGCGGCCCGAGGCGGAGTTCGCCGCCGCCCACCTGCCGTATGCCCGATCGCTGCCCCTGGGCGAGCTGCGGGCCCGACTCGCCGAGATCCCCAGGACGATCCCGGTCGTCGCCTACTGTCGCGGCCCCTATTGCCTGATGGCCGCCGACGCGGTCGCGCTGCTGCGCGACGTCGGCTTCCGTGCGGTGCGGCTGCCCGACGGGGTCGCGGGCTGGCGCGCCCGGGGCCTGCCGATCGAGTCCCGCGCATGATGCCGGCTCGCCATCGGCCGCTTCGCACCCTGCGCCCTGTCCCGATGACCAGGATCCCACTCGCATGAACCGCAATCTCTGGCTGCTGGCCGTCCTGCAGGGCCTGTTCCTGACGAACAACGTCACCTTCATCGCGATCAACGGGCTGGTGGGCCTGTCGCTCGCGCCCTACGGCTGGATGGCGACGCTGCCGGTGATGGCCTACGTGGTGGGCGGCGCGCTGTTCACAGGCCCGGTCGCATGGACGCAGTCGCGCTTCGGACGCCGGGCCGGCTTCCAGCTCGGCCTCACGGTGGCGCTCGGCTCGGCGCTGCTGTGTGCGTATGCCGCGAGCACGAGCAACTTCTGGCTGCTGTGCACCGCGACGCTGATCGCCGGGTACTACCAGGCGAACGGGCACCTGTACCGCTTCACGGCGGCGGAGCTGGCGGCGCCGCCCTCGCGCGAGAAGGCGGTCTCGCTGGTGATGGCGGGCGGCCTGCTCGGCGCGGTGATCGGACCGAACCTCGCGGCCAAGACCCGCGAGCTCGCGGCGCTGCCGTTCGTGGGGGCGTATCTCGCGCTGGCGGTCGTCGCGGTGCTGGCGATGGGGCTGCTCGCGACGATCCGCTTCCCGGCCGTTCCGCCGCGCAAGGAAGGGGCCGCGGGCGGCCGTCCGCTGGCGGCGATCGTGCGCCAGCCGGCATTCCTGGTCGCAGCCGGCGCGAGCGCGCTCGGCTACGGCGTGATGAACCTGCTGATGGCCGCCACGCCGCTCGCGATGCAGCAGTGCGGGCTGCCGTTCTCCGACGCCGCCTTCGTGCTCGAGTGGCACGTGATCGGGATGTTCGCGCCGGGCTTCTTCACCGGGCACCTGATCCGCCGGTTCGGCGTGCTGAACATCATGGGCGTCGGCGTGCTGCTGAACCTGGCGTGCGTCGCGATCGCGCTGTCGGGCGTCGAGCTCCACAACTTCGCGATCGCGCTGTTCCTGCTGGGCGTCGGCTGGAACTTCATGTTCACCGGCGGCACGACGCTGTCGCTGTCGACGTACACGCCCGAGGAGAAGGACCGCGCGCAGGGCGCGATCAACTTCATGGTGTTCGCGGTGATGGCGCTGACCTCGTTCAGCTCGGGCGTGCTGGTCAGCGTGCCGAACGGCTGGAGCATCCTGAACCTGGGATCGCTGGTGCCGGTGGTGGTGACCGGCGTGGGCGTGGTCTGGCTGGCACTGAAGGAGCGGGCGAGGCTGGCGTCGGTCTGAGGCGCGGCGGGACCGAGGCGGCTCGGCCGGAAAAGGGAACGGCCGCCCCGGGGGCGGCCGTCGCTCGCGCAGTCCCCGTCCGCAGAAGCGGGCGGGGGACCGAGGCTCACTTCTTCTCGGGAGGCACCGGCAGGTAGTCGGTGACCTTCTTCCAGCGCCCGTCGGTGATCTGCGACATCCGGCTCTGGTCGTTGCCGAGGCGCAGCGTCGGGGTGAACTTCATCGGCGGGCCCCCGAAGATGTCGGCCGGGAACGTCGTCGCCTCGCTGGCCTTCACGAACGAGTCCGTCGCCAGGTTCGGGCCGGCGGCCCGCGCCGCGATGGCGAAGTTGTCGATGACCGCGTAGCCGTAGGCCGAGAAGACCGTGGGGTCCTCGCTGAACTTGGTCTTGTACTTGTTGGCCCAGAAGCGGACCTTCTCGTCGGGGTCGTCGAGGTAGGGCACCGCGGCGCTGTGCATGCCGTACAGGCCGTCCATCGCCTTGCCGCCGAGCTTGTGGATCAGGTCGTTGTAGACCGCGCTCGAGCCGAAGAAGATCGGCGAGAAGCCGGTCTTGCGGGATTCGCCGATCGTGCCGATGGTCTCGCGAACGATCGTGCCCATCACGACGAGGTCGCAGCCGGCGGACTTCATCCGCGCGACCTGCGAGGAGAAGTCGGTGGCGCCCCGCTTGTAGGAGGTCTTCTCGACGAAGGCCAGGCCCATGGCCTTCAGCCCGACCTCGGACCCGCGCAGCACCTCCAGGCCGAACTCGTCGTCCTGGTAGATGATGCAGGGCTTGGAGAACTTCTGGCGCTTGGCGAGCTCGGGCAGGCCGGAGCGCATCTGGTCGTAGTAGGTGGCGGCGAACGAGAACTTGAGCTTGTGGAAGGGCTCGTACATCTCGCGCGCGGAGGTCACCGGCAGCCAGTTGATCACGCCCTTCTCGAACTGGATCGGCATCGCGGCGTTGTTGCCGGCGGTGCCGATGTGCGCGGCGACCATGAACACCTTGTCCTGGTTGACCAGCTTCTGCGCGGCGAGCACCGCCTTGCGGGGGTCGTAGCCGCTGTCCTCGACGACCATCCGGATCTTGCGGCCGTTGATGCCGCCCTGCTCGTTGATCTCGTCGATGCGCAGCTGCATCCCGTTGCGGGTCTGCTTGCCGAGGGCGGCGATCGGACCGGACAGGTCCTGGATGGTGCCGACCACGATCTCGGTCTTGCTGATGCCCTGCTGGGCCTGCGCCCATCCGGCCGACATCGCGAGGATGCCCAGCGCCAGGGAGGTCCTTCGCATGAGGTTCATTACCAGTCTCCTTCGTGTGGTGCGGCGAAGGCCAGGCCCGTGCCGCGGATGCGAACCGTTACGTTGCCACCAACCCGCTCAGTCGCGGTACATGCCCTCGATCAGCTCGGCGTACTTCTTCTGCACCAGCGCACGCTTGAGCTTCATCGTCGGCGTGAGTTCCTCGTCCTCGGCGGTCAGCTGCTGCTCGATCAGCCGGAACTTCTTCACCTGCTCGACGCGCGCGAACTTGCCGTTGACCGACTCGATCTCGCGCCAGATCAGGTCCTGGACCTCCTTGGCGCGGGTGAGGCTCGCGTAGTTGGTGAACGGCACGTCGTGGTCCTGGGCGAACTTCTCGACGTTCTCCTGGTCGATCATCACGAGGGCGGTCAGGAACGCGCGCTTGTCGCCGATCATGACCACGTCGGTCACGTACGGCGAGAACTTGAGCTCGTTCTCCCACTCGCTCGGCGTGATGTTCTTGCCGCCGGCCGTGATGATGATGTCCTTCATCCGGTCGGTGATGTAGAAGAAGCCGTCGTCGTCGACGCGGCCGACGTCGCCGGTGTGCAGCCAGCCGTCGCGGTCGATCGTCTCGGCGGTCTTCTCGGGCTGGTTCAGGTAGCCCAGGATCACGTTGGGGCCCCGGAGCAGGATCTCGTTCGTGCCCTCCGCGATGCGCATCTCGATGCCGGGACCCGGCACGCCGATGCTGCCGGGACGGATCCTCGTGCGCGGGGTCACCGTGCCGCCGGCGCAGGTCTCGGTCATGCCCCAGCCCTCGCGAAGCGGCACGCCGAGCGACTGGTACCAGCGGATCAGCGCCGGGGAGATCGGCGCGGCACCGGTCAGGCCCATCCGCACGCGGCTCATGCCGGTCATCCGGCGCACGTTGTCGAGCACCAGGAAGTTCGCGAGCCTCGACTGGAGCTTCAGCGTCCCCTGCGGCTCCCCGCCTTCGGCGCGGGCCTGCGCGACGCGCTCGCCCACCCCCATCGCCCACTTGTAGGCGAGCTGCTGGACCTTGCCGGCCTCGCTCAGCGTGATCATCACCTGGGAGTAGATCTTCTCCCACACCCTCGGCACCGCGAAGAACACGTGCGGCTGGATCTCCCGGACGTTCTCGAAGACCGTCTCGGGATTCTCGACGAAGTTCACCACCTCGCCCCGCATGATGGGCACGTAGCCGCCGATCATGCGCTCGGCGATGTGGCACAGCGGCAGGAACGCCACCCGCTCGCCGCCCGCCGGGATGCCTTCGAACAGGCTCGTCGACAGGCCCGACAGCACCGCGCACAGGTTCGCGTGCGAGATCATCGCGCCCTTCGGCTTGCCGGTGGTGCCGGAGGTGTAGACCAGGATCGCGACGTCGCCGGGCTTGCGGGCGCCTCGCCGCCCCACGATCGCGTCGGGACGCTCCTTCAGCTCGAGCCGGCCGAGTTCGCGCAACGTGTCCAGGCCGATCACCTGCGGATCGTCGAGGTTCGAGAGCCCCTCCATGTCGAAGACGACGACCTTGCGGATCCGCGGAAGCCGGTCGCGGACCTCGAGGAACTTGTCGAGCTGCTCGTCGTTCTCGACGAACAGGTACACGCAGGCCGAGTCGCCGCACAGGTACTGCAGCTGCGCGGCGGAGTCCGTCGGGTAGACGCCGTTGCACACGCCGCCGGCCATCAGCGTGCCCAGATCGGTCCAGACCCACTCCCGGCGCGTGTTGGCGAGCACCGAGACGACCTCGCCGGGCTCGAACCCGAGACGCACGAGTCCCGCGCCGATCTCGGAGGCGATCGTCTCGACCTCGCGCCAGCTGTATGCGCGCCAGATCCCGAGGTCCTTCTGGCGCATCATCGGGGCGTCGCCGAGCTCGGCCGCACGCCGTGCGAACAGCTCGGGGATCGTCGTGAACGGGACGACCTCGGGCTGCCAGCCGAACTGGCTGCCCGAGACGACGCGATGGGGGTCGAGGCCGGTGCTCATCGCCAGGTCTTCTTCTTCTTCCAGCGACGCTCGCCGCGGGTGCCCTGTTCCTTCATGCCGAGGTAGAACTCCTTGATGTCGTCCTTCTCGCGCAGGACCGCGCAGGTGTCGCCCATCACGATGCGGCCGTTCTCGATCACGTAGCCGTAGTCGGCCGCATTGAGCGCCATGTTGGCGTTCTGCTCGACCAGCAGCATCGAGGTGCCGCGCTCGCGGTTGATCCGGACGATGATCTCGAAGATCTCCTTCGTCAGGCGCGGCGACAGCCCGAGGCTCGGCTCGTCGAGCAGGATCAGCTCGGGCGCCGCCATGATCGCGCGCGAGATCGCGAGCATCTGCTGCTGTCCGCCCGACAGCAGGCCGGCGTTCTGCGCGGCACGCTCCCTCAGGATCGGGAAATACCCGAACACCGTCTCCATGTCGCGGGCGACCTGGTCGCGGTCCTTGCGGGTGTAGGCGCCCATCAGCAGGTTGTCGTGCACCGACAACAGGGGGAACACCTCGCGGCCCTCGGGCACGTGCGACAGGCCGCGCTGCACGACCAGGGCCGGGTCCATGGCGGTGATCGACTCGCCCTTGAACTCGACGCTGCCGCGTCGGGGATCGATGATCCCGGAGATCGTCTTCAGGATCGTGGTCTTGCCGGCGCCGTTGGAGCCGAGCACGGTCGCGATCTCGCCGGGCGCGACCTCGAGGCTCACGCCACGGATCGCCTTGATCGGGCCGTAGGCGCTCTCGACGTTCGCGAGCCTGAGGATCGGCGCGCCGCTCATGCCTGCGTCCTCCGGAACGGTTCCTTGCGCCGCAGGAACGACATGTCCTCCGCGGCGCCGAGATAGGCCTCGACGACGCGCGGGTCGGACTGCACCTCGCGCGGCGTGCCGATGGCCAGCGGCTCGCCCTGGGCCATCGCGAGCACCCGGTCGGAGGCGCGGGACACCAGCGACATGTCGTGCTCGACCATCAGCACGGTGATGCCGAGCTCGTGCTTGATGTCCTGGATCCAGAACACCATGTCGTCCGTCTCCTCGACGTTCAGCCCCGAGGAGGGCTCGTCGAGCAGCAGCAGCTTGGGCTTGGTGCACAGCGCGCGCGCCAGCTCGACGACCTTGCGCACGCCGTAGGGCAGGCCGGCGACGAGCGA